>ERZ1740058.1091-NODE-1091-length-14542-cov-5.731414_pt1 | contig 14542 bp, 10 predicted proteins | sample MGYA00581745_ERZ1740058 | MGnify/ENA primary metagenome ERZ1740058 (study PRJEB43018, sample SAMN04849742) | marine metagenome | isolation source: floating plastic debris | place: Pacific Ocean | collected 2008-08-30 | study: EMG produced TPA metagenomics... | reverse complement strand
GATTTGTTATAATACTTTAGATAAAAACCTTTAGAGGTGAAATCTATGGTATTGGAAGTTTGCGCTAAATTTCTATCGATTATCATGAGAATATTGCGTAATGGTGGCTTTTTATATAGCCACAAAATATCGCTTATTTCATAATCAATTTTTTTGTTGAGCGTAAGCGCCGAGATTATTCTAAGGTCCATGCCAAAAACGTAGAACTTTTTAGGTTTGATACCGTATTTTCCATATAGAAAGAAAACCAGTTTTAAATAGGCAAAAATTCTACGGAGATACTTACCATCGGGAATTGAACCAATTGTTTTTAATGTGATGTTTTTGTAATTTTTAAGTACATCATAATTTTTCACCGTGTGGATTTGTCTTCTAAAACCGATAACGTCTACTTGCTGATATTCGGAAGATTGTTCTATAATTCTTTTGACAATCCTGGGTTGTTCCAAGGACTGGGCCAACATTATCAGATGTGTATTTTTAGAAGTAGACATAAATGAAAAAATTAGTAATCTTTAAAAACCCCAGCAAAGTCCAAAATTACTTTTGATTTATCGTGTTCTAGAGTTTTAAACTCATTATGAGCTACTAAGAATGCTACGATATCAGCGCTTGCATAAGCGTCCTCATAATCAGAAAGCTTGTATACATTATGCTCTTCGATGTTGGGTTCAACTATAAAATACTCTTCGTTGTTCGTGTTTTGTAGTACTTTTTGGGCAATGTACTTAGCAGGGGATTCCCTTAAATCATCAATATTTGGTTTAAAAGCCAGTCCCATTAAGGCTATTTTTGCTTTTCTTCCGTGTTCCAATTCAAACTTGAGTTTTGCAACTTGAACCTTTTCAGCGCACCAAAAAGATTTATAATTATTAATTTCCCGCGCAGCACCTATAATCTTTGATTCCATTGGATAATCTGAAACGATGAAGTAGGGGTCAACAGCGATGCAATGACCGCCTACTCCAGAACCAGGCTGCAGAATATTCACTCGCGGATTTTTATTGGCAAGTTCTATAAGTTACCTAACATTTATTTCGGCCTTATCACATATCAATGATAATTCGTTGGCGAAAGCAATTTGAACATCACGGGAAGAATTTTCTACCAATTTGCACATTTCGGCGGTTCTTGCATTAGTTTTATGCAAAGTTCCTGACACATAAGAGGCATAAAAATCAACTGCCTTGTTTGTAGAAGCTTCATCAACCCCTCCGATGACACGGTCGTTGTTTACCAATTCAAACATAACATTGCCGGGCAGTACCCGTTCAGGACAATATGCCATAAAGAGTTTATTTTCAAGTTCAGGCCGTAAAGTATATATCAAATCCCTCATTTTTTCTGTGGTCCCGATGGGAGAAGTTGATTCTATTATGTACAAATCATCTTCTTTTAATAAAGGAATTATTGCATTCGTAGCGGCCTCAACAAAGGATATATCCGGTTCGTTCTTTCCCTTAAAAGGAGTTGGTACAACAATTAGATAGGTGTTACCAGATACTGGTTGGGTATCGGCAATCAGTGCGTTCTTTTCTACCGCTTCTTTTACTATTTCCGCTAATTCTGGCTCTACGATATGTATTTCACCACGGTTTATGGTTTCTACAACCTTGGGATTAATATCTACCCCATGAACCTTTGTGCCTTTTTGGGCTATTAACGCGGCCGTCGGCAAACCAATGTAGCCCAGCCCCATCATGATTACTTTGTTTTCCATCTATGATTGAAGGTTTTCCATGAATTGTAAGATACGCTGGCAAGCATGACCGTCGCCGTAGGGATTATGCAATTTGCTCATGCTTTCGTAACGCTCTCTATTTATCAATAAGTCTTTAGTTTCGTTTATTATTTTTTCGGTCTCGGTACCTACCAAAATTACGGTACCGGCGTCCACCGCTTCGGGCCTTTCAGTAGTTTCACGCATTACCAGTACCGGTTTTCCTAAACTCGGTGCTTCCTCTTGAACGCCTCCACTATCGGTAATGACCAAATAAGACCTGTTCATGAGCCAGACAAATTCTGGATATGCCTGGGGCTCTACAAGTTTAATGTTATCAACATCACCCAGTAAGTCATGAACTGGTTTTAGAACTTTTGGGTTTAAATGGACCGGATACACAATCTCAACGTCATCAAAGGAGATTGCAATGGTCTTAAGGGCTTCGCAAATATTGATAAATCCTTGTCCGTGATTTTCCCTTCGATGTCCTGTTACCAATATGGTCCGTTTTGTCAAATCAAGCTTTTCCTTCAAATTTTTGAGTGCTTGACTATTTAAGATTTTCACTCTATCCACACTTTCAAAAAGGGCATCGATAACTGTATTTCCCGTAACGGCGATACTCTGGCCGCGAACACCTTCATTAGTAAGGTTGTCAAATGACGTTTGAGTTGGGGCGAAATGATAATCAGCCACATGTCCGGTAACGGTTCGGTTAATTTCTTCAGGAAATGGAGCATACTTGTTGAAGGTTCTCAAACCTGCCTCCACATGACATACTTTGGCGCCCGAGTAAAAAGCGGCTATGCTAGCTGCCATGGTGGTTGTGGTATCTCCATGCACATAGACATAATCGGGTTGGAACGCCTCTAAAACTTCTTGCAACGAAGTTATGATAAGTGCCGTAAGACTGTAAAGATTTTGATTGGGCCGCATTAGATTCAGATCATAATCTGGGGTAATTTCAAAAAAATCCAGTACCTGATCCAGCATTTCTCTATGTTGAGCGGTTACACATACCTTGGTATTGAATGTCTTGTTTTTTTGGAATGCTTTGACCAGTGGTGCCATTTTAATAGCTTCTGGCCTCGTTCCGAAAATTATTAGATTTTTTTTCAAGGATAGTTCTTTATGGTTATGTATGATTTTGAGAAATTAGGGTCATAGATTTTAATAAGTCAGAAGAGTCACACTCGATTAACTCTAGTAGCGTATAATGTGTTATAATATTGTTTTGGGAAAAGAACTTTTAACCAACCTACTATAAAAAACAAGGGGTACCTTAATGGAAAATGTCTTTTCATATGAAAACTCTGTGATGTAAAGTCAAGACCTGTTGGGTGATATAAAAATTTAATTCTTTCCTTCAAGCTCAGTTTCATAAATCGTTCGTAAGTATTTCCATGGTCATTGATACAGGTTCCTGAAATCCCAGGTAAAATCAAAACAGGAAGCTTACTTTTTACCGCCCTCATGGTATAATCAAAATCCGCCATACCATGCACATAACCTTCACTAAGAATACCAATTTTATCCACCACATTTTTTGATACCCACATGACATTGGCATTCCCCAATTCGCAGATTTGGGGTTTCTTCTCATCAACGGCGCATCTTTTTATCGCTCCAAGAAACCTGTTGGTGAAGACAGAACCACCGTAAGTGGTTTTATCACTACCTTCTTCAGCCGTAGCTCCAACATAAATACCGGTAGAACCGTAGGTCGTGACACAATACTTATCGGTTTCATAAATTTTGTCAAAAATATCTTCTACGAGATTGGTCTCGTCCTTAAGCAATCATTAGTCCCCGTAGTCTTTTTTCTTAGCCTCATTCCACGAATTTCTCATCCCTCCTGCCCAATATAACTCCCCGTTTCCTGTAAGAATGGTTACGTTTGGAAATTCTTTGGCCACAGCTTCCGCGGTTCCATCTGACGACCCGTCATCTGTCAGATAAACTGACATTGGCAGTTTATTGGCACTTTTTTCATGGGCCTTGTAAAGATTTTCCAGGGCTAGAAGGGTTTTGTTTTTTCTATTAAAACAGGTTAGAAGAACTGCGAAAGATGTTGACATGGGTAGATAGGTGCATTTGTAGAAGCAAAATTAATTTACTTAGGTTATTTTTTGAAATTAATCAGATGTTCATACCATTATTTGGGATTTAAGGAAAAGAGTAGTGCAACTTCGCGCTGTTTTTCGTTTCTATCTTTATCTCAAAAATTCTTTTAATCACTTGGCTAAGTTTTATATAGACCAAAAAAAGAGAATACTTTTTTCATCCTTTTTTTCCAGAAGTGCAGATAAATTCTAAAACCATCTTTGGGACTTATATGCTTATGGTTATAAACTATTGCTCTTATGGTATCCATTTTGAAACGGTTCTTTGTTGGTTTTCTTGTATCGTACAGCCATAGTTCGTTGCCGTCTATTCCATAGATAATATTGGCATCAATGGGCTTCAGCGATTTTGCAAATGACCGAATGATATGATGATCCAAAATTTTTGAAGAAAGCAAATACGGTGTTGTGATCTTATTTTGATATCCATGTAAATCAATGGTAATTTCATGATTCTGAAACCCCAAAATATTACGCAATTGCTTGTTTTCATAGAATACATCATACACAGAATAGCTATCTTCTGGCTTGGAAAACGAGTATACTTTTTTTGTAGTTCCCAAAAGAGGAACTTGATAAATCGTGCTGTCATTTCCAACATGGGTTCCTGCATCGCTAAAATTAGTGGATAGCGATATTTTTGGGTAAAGAAAATATTTTTGATTTTCCACTAAGTAGGCAATGTTATACTTTAACCATGATTTTTCAGACCAACTGCGGACGTAGGCAGGTACTTTTTCAGTATTGTCTATGTTGGGTTTTTCAGAGTACCATTTCATAAAACCCTCCCACTGGTTTTTGCTCCAAGCTTGTCCCCAAGAAGATGCAAACTGGAAATACCAATTGTCGTAACCATCATCAAAAGATGAAAAATTGTCCCTTGTATGGACGTTAAGTTTATGGTTATATAGGGATATGCCACCTACTTCAGGAAGATTTTCACTGAATTCAAGGGCGGAAATCGCATAATTGTAGAAGTTAGGGGAAACGAACAAATCATCTTCCAAGACTATTACGGAACCATATGATAAACTAAGGTTTCCACATTTGATGATGTGCTGTCTCAGACCTAGGTTTTCCTTTTGATATATTATTGTTTTCTTCCCGTGTCTCCAAGAAAAATCTTCTGCAATTTTAAGGATATGCTGATTATGTGTTGCATAATCAATACTAATCAAAAGTTCTACTCCAACGTTCGGATAGTCTGCCCTTTCCAATGACTTCAGCAATCTTTTTAGAGAACGTTCTCTATTATATGCTACCACCACAACCGGTGTTCTACGCTTCATTGGTGATTTTCTTTAATCGTTCAATATTTTCAAAATATTGGGCATTTTCTTGTATCCAGGAAAGAGGTCTGTCCCACCAACATACGCCCAACAAGAATTCAATATCGGCGTCATCAAACCTCTTCTTAATTTGCTTTGCGGGGATTCCCCCTACAACAGTGTAAGGGGCCACGTCTTTATTGACCAAGGCGTTGGCCGCAACAATGGCGCCATCTCCAATAGAAACCCCGTCCATTATGCTCACATTTGCCCCGATCCAAACATCATTCCCAATAGAGATGGTATATCTTCCTTTTTGGTCCTTTGGTTTTGGGAATTCCTCGAATCTCTGTTTTTCAGTAAGTTGAAGATTTACAGGTGGGGTCAACGAAAAGAATGAAGGATGTGTACTTACAAACTGGCTGGATGGATGTCTACCAAAAATACACTTTACATTAGGGCCAATGGATGAATATCGACCAATTCTTGTCTTTTGGATATGACTGTGTGCGGCAATATATGAAGCAAAACCAAGATATGATGAGGCTATGGTAGCGTGTTGGGCGAATCCATTGCTCCCTTCACATATAACGGAAAAGCCAATGAAACTCGTTTTGTGGCAACGTATGTTCAGTGCTTTTCTAAGATACTTCCTTCTAAAAAACATAGCTAAATTGGTCAGCCAGTGATAAGAAAGCACTATATTTTTTAGGAAACCCACTATATTTCTGCTTTGATGGATTTTTTAAGTAATGCCTTTTCCCAAATAAATGGCGACAACTGGGTCCAACATTTTTGAGCAGAATTAAAATCGTTATTTTCCGCTTTTACGATTTTCGTGATTTTTTGTCCAAGTTGCAACGGGTTGTCAATCAATTCGGATTCCAAAAAGTCTTTTGAATTTACAATGTCTAGAAACCATTCAGAAAGCTCATTCTGCATCCAGTCAACAATCGGGGTACTAAATCCAACTTTAGTTTTTCTCCAGGTTACACCCTTGGGCAGATAAGGGTCTATGGCATCGCGGACGATTCGCTTCGTGTAGCCATTTCCAATTTTGCTGGAATAGGGAAGGGAGTTTACGTAATTGACAATACGATAATCCATAAAGGGCATTCGAATCTCCACACTATTTATCATACTATATCTATCGTAATTTCTTAAAAGCGTGGGCATTATATTTTCGTTGAACATGGCATACAAGTATTGGGCATGATTGTCCAATCTTGAAAAATTGGGATGTTCTTTATCCGATGAGGGCATTTTTTTACCTACTATTTTTTTCCCCCATTTTTTGATCATATAGTCTGTATATATTTTAAAGCTCGGGATTCGTTCATACTGCACCTTATCCTCATTTAAGGAGTCTTGGTATATCCCCATAATGTCTTTGGACCGTTTCATATTCCATCGGGCATCCCACAGACTTTCTAGTGTACCTTGGGCATAACCGCTCAGTAATTCGTCCGCTCCATGGCCGTCAAGCGTCACAGTTACTCCATTTTCCTTGACTGCGCCATAAAGCATGATCATCGGAAGTGGGGAGGTGATATATAAATCTTCGAATAAATAAAAATATTCTTTCAATTTGCCCCAATACTTCAAAGGTTCGATGTCTACAAAAGTTGCTCCTATACCCAAATGGTCTGTTACCATTTTTGCATATTTTGACTCATCTAAAGGCGTTCCGGGAAACGCTGCTACGAAAGCATGTTGCCAATCATCTGAGTAGCTCTTGTTGTTTTTGGACAGATTGGCCATAGCCCCAATGGTTGCACTGCTATCCAGTCCACCGCTAAGTGCAGTGCCGATTGTGACATCTGAGCGCATACGAAGTTTGGTGGCATCCAAGAAAAGTTCCCTAAAATAGGCCACTTGGTCCTCGTACTTCTTTGGAACCTCAATTAAATGGTCCAAAGTGTTCCAATAGCGGTCGGTTTTTAGTTCGCCATTTTTTAATATCCCATTATGACCAGCCGGAAAGCGTTTGATTCCCTTTACGAGACATTTTTCCGTAGCCTCATAATAAAAGACATTATTTTTCATCCAATGAAAATCATCTGCAATTTCCAAATGGTCTATGAAAGGAAAAATTGCTTTCATTTCTGAGGCAAAAATGAATTTTCCTTGGACATTTGCATAAAAGAGTGGCTTCTGTCCATAGCGGTCTCTGGATAGAAAAAGCACATCGGTCAGGTTGTCCCATATAGCGAAGGCCCACATGCCATTGAACTTTGTAACACAGGCTTCACCCCATTGCAAATAGGCTTTTAAGAGAACTTCTGTATCTGAGGTCGATTTAAAAGTATATCCTTTTTTGACCAACTCTTTTTTGATTTCCAAAAAATTATAGATTTCCCCATTGAACACCACAGCATAGCGACCACTTTCTTCCAGCATGGGTTGATGGCCATTTTGGGAAAGATCAAGAATTGAAAGGCATCTATGCCCGAGAGTTGCTTTTTTACCAAAGCTTTCAATACCGAAGCTATCTGGACCTCTATGCGTAAGTGTATCCAAAGCTGGTTTGAAAATTTCTGGTGTCGTGGCAGGAACCGTACCCAATATTCCACACATAGTCTTTAGATTAAGATACTATGATAAAACCCGAGGCTTAAATCATACTTAGTTTTGATTCGCTATTATTGTATTCCCTATTACACATAGCAGTTCTGATACAGGAATGAATGTTTTATTCAGTTCTAAGTAGGTATATGGTTTTTCGAAGTTTCTAAATACCACTTATACAATTTGTCAATACCTGTTTTCAAATCTGTTGTGTACTTCCATCCAAGAGATTCCAATTTGCTTACATCAGTTAATTTCCTGAATGTACCGTCAGGTCTATTGGTATTAAAGACCAATTCTCCTTCATAACCGACGATATTTTTTACTAAAAACGCTAAATCTCGAATTGAGATATCCTTTCCAGTCCCAATGTTGATATGGGTATTTCGTATTTCCTCGGCATCTGTTGGGAACGTATCCGAAAAATCCCGATTTTTCATAAGGAATACGCAAGCATCAGCCATATCCTCACTCCAAAGGAATTCCCTCATGGGTTTTCCACTCCCCCAAATTTCCACAGAGTTTTCCGTGATGCCAAAGTTTGTCAAATAGGATTCCACGTCTTTAGGATTTTCAAGACCGAGGTCCTCTAATACGGCTTCCTTGAAACCTGTTTTCCACAATTTGCCCAAATGCATTTTTCGAATTAGTGCAGGCAAAACATGGGATTTTTCAAGGTCAAAATTGTCATTTGGACCATAAAGATTGGTTGGCATTACAGCTGTAAAATTGGTATTGTACTGCAAATTGTAGCTTTCGCACATCTTTATTCCTGCAATCTTTGCCATGGCATAGGGCTCATTGGTATATTCAAGATCGTCTGTTAACTAGTATTCTTCTTTCATGGGTTGGGGACAGGCTTTCGGATAAATGCAGGTACTGCCTAAAAACAATAATTTCTTTACCCCATACAAATGGGCATTATGAATTACATTATTTTGGATCATCAAGTTTTCATAAATAAAATCTGCACGGTAGGTATTGTTAGCAACAATGCCGCCAACCTTAGCAGCGGCCAAAAACACATATTCTGGTCGCTCCATCCGAAAAAAATCATTGACCTGAGCAGCATCCGTTAAGTCAAGTTCAGAGTGATTGCGAAATACGAGATTGGCATACCCTTTATTTTTGAGGTTTTGAGTAATTGCGCTACCTACAAGACCTCGATGACCAGCGATATAGATTTTAGCACCTTTGTCCATTTATTCGAAGTAATTGAGTATTTGGTACCCTCCTTTTTGAAGGAATCGATCTTTTTGCATCAGTTTTAAATCACTTTGCATCATGTCCTGAATAAGTGCTTGAAGGTCATATTCCGGTGTCCAACCCAGTTTTGTGTTGGCCTTGGTTGGATCTCCAATCAATAAGTCCACTTCAGTTGGCCGGAAGTACTTGGGGTCTACGGCCAAGACTTCCTTTCCTACCTGTAATTGATAATCTGGATGATTACAAGTTTTTACAAAGGCTTTTTCTTCAATGCCTTTGCCTTTAAACTCCAGTTCAATCCCGACTTCTGCAAAACTCATTTTTACAAAATCCCGTACAGGTGTTGTTTTGCCAGTTGCAATTACCCAATCCTCTGGCTTTTCAGCTTGTAAAATCATCCACATCATCCGTACATAGTCTTTGGCGTGTCCCCAGTCCCGTTGTGCATCAAGATTACCTAGATAAAACTTGTCTTGCAATCCAAGGGCTATTCTTGATGTAGCTCGTGTAATCTTCCTAGTTACAAAGGTCTCCCCGCGAATTGGAGATTCATGATTGAACAATATTCCGTTACAAGCATACATGTTATAAGCTTCACGATAATTTACCGTAATCCAGTATGCATACATTTTAGCCACAGCGTAGGGACTTCTTGGATAGAAAGGCGTGGTTTCCGATTGAGGCACTTCCTGAACTTTACCATACAACTCTGAGGTGGATGCTTGATATATCCGGGTTTTTTGGGTCAATCCTAAGAGCCGTACTGCATCCAAAATACGCAAAGTACCGAGTCCATCTGCGTTACCTGTATACTCTGGTGTTTCAAATGAAACCTTTACATGGCTCATGGCAGCTAAATTATAGATTTCGTCCGGTTGGATTTCCTGGATTAACCGTATCAAGTTGGTACTGTCGGTCATATCCCCGTAGTGAAGGATAAAATTTCGATTCTCGACATGGGGGTCTTGGTACAGATGGTCTATCCGATCTGTATTGAACAAGGAAGAACGTCTTTTCAGACCATGAACTTCATATCCTTTTTTCAGTAAAAATTCGCTTAGATAAGCGCCATCTTGTCCGGTAACACCGGTAATCAATGCTATTTTTCCCAAGGTTTAAATTTTTTGCAAATATGCATATTAAACAGTTATACTCTCTTGGATATTGTATAAAGTGCTTTTTTTTCCAGTCACATGACATTTTTCGACATCCTACATCACTAAGTTTCAACAGTAATCAATGTAAGATTTCGAATTTGCGTTGAATTTTTTTCAGAAATTACCTTTTTAAATTAGGTATTAATTTATTCTACTATTGCCGTTTCTTTTTTCACTCGAAGAAAGAGAACTTTTCATTATACCACTAAAAAGACAAAAGAAAATGAAAAGTGAATAATTTCCATCTATGCCTGGTTCAACCATAAAAATTGAAATAAAAGCAATGTTGTACAATATGAAAATTAATTTTAAGGTCAACCCAATTTTTTTTGAAAAGACTAATTTTTTCAGGATAAAGAGAACCATCAAAGAAAAAATAATTAGAAGTGTAAAAGAGGGGAACCCCCCAACTCTAAAAGTGTCAAGCCAAAGGTTGTGAGAATATCCAAACCGCTCTAAATCCCAACCAAAAGGATAAATTTCCATATAATCAATGGACTTGCTCCATAAGTCCACTCGTCCACCTCCGCCAGCGAGGTCTTCGACACCTCCTTCCTGCATCCTACTGGCGAAAGTTGTAAAAATCTCTGAATCAAAATCAAAAGAAATATTTTGAACAATCAAAACAATAATTATTGCCAAAATCCCGTATCTAACTACGTTTTGCTTGAGAGAAAGCTTTGGACTCACAAAAACAACAGCTATAAAAAAAGACAAAAACAAAATAGCGAGCAATGTCCTGCTTCCTACTCGAAGCACGCATGCAAGGCTTAATACAAAAGCAAGCGAGAAAGCAATAATCAAAGTTTTGTCCAGCTTTTTGATTGTGGCGAAAAAAATACCCGGGATGCAGATATTGAACATAAAAAATTGAGCCATTCCTGTTGCCCCGATCGCAGGCCCTCCCCAGAACATTGGAATACTTCTTTCTAGTTGGGCAAATCCTCCATCGCTAATGTTCAAAAGTACCGAAATCATCGCAGGTAATGAATAGATGACTCCTAAAAACATCATGATATGTATAATGTTGTCAGGTTCTTTCAGGGATTTTACAATTTTTTTCCCCCATAGGTAAAATGCTGTTGGACTGAGCATATATATCAAGAAAAACTGTTGTCCCTTCCAAGGATCTAGATAGTAAAAAAGCGCATAGGCAAGAGAAAACAAAAACAATACTTTTGCCGTAATATCCAACTCGTTCACAACAATTTCCTTCTTAAAAAATATAAGGGCAACCGCCACATAACCGAACAAATACCCTAAACCGAGCAAATTGGTAAATGTTAAGACCACAAATAGGAAATTAACCACACCAAATTTTTTAATAAAGAAAAGGATATCTTTCACTTATTACTTATAGTTTATCAGGTTTTGAACCTCGGTTTATTTTATAAAAATACTGTAAATGATGTTTCTGGACTTTGTACAGAATCAAAAACTCCCCGTATGAACTTTTGAAAAGGTATGTCAGCATTGTGTGATGGTATTTTCTTCATTTAAGGTCTATTTCAACTTTTTTAAAAGATTTAAAAAAAGTAAAGATTTAATCATCATCAGAAAGGAAAAACGTGTTTTTGAAAACAAAGAAGGCCCAAATACGGAGGCTATAAATTGCGAAATTAAGGTAGCATAAGCTGCCCCAATAATACCAAAATTAGGGATGAACATAAAGTTCAAAATAACATTGACTATCATTCCTAATCCCAAACAAACAACGTTGTATGCTTGCAAGTTTTCACTGATAAACCATTTTTGGTTGGCGACCCCTAAGAATACGAATATTCCGGCCCAAATATGAATTTTAAGAACTGATGCCGTTTGGTCAAAAGCACTTCCATATAAGAATTGAATTCCCCAATCTGCGAAAAACATCGTGGGAATAATAATGCCAAGACCCAAAAGAACCATCAAATCATATAAATTACCCAATCTTTTGTAATAAAGTTGGCTATTGGTCTTTTTCGCATTCAAGATCGCTGGGAAAAGGGAAGTACAAATAATCATGGGTATGAAATACCATGCCTCGCTAAGTCGGACTGCCGCAGAGTACTGGCCAACTGCAGCATTATCAATCATTTCTTTGACCATAATCTGGTCAATCTTCATATATATGGAGATGACAATACTACTTAAAACCAATGGCCAAGCGTCCCTTAGTAGTAACTTGGCCGTATTCCACTGAAACGTCCACTTTTTCAGTGAGTAGCGTGCTTTGGTATAGTAATAAACTCTTCCTATTGCTAAAAAGAAAATATCAAAAACCAAAACACAAACAAAAAAAATGAGAGGTTCTTTTTGCCATATCCCGTAGATTTTTAAGGTGGCGGAAATCGCTACTCCCAAAAGAGCCGGCAACGTACCAAACTTACTTTTTACTTGGCTATTGAAAAATTGGGTAATTACGTCAAAGCTGTGTAGGAAAGTAGTTGTACCAAGAATTAAAATGATGGTGTTGGTCAAGGGTTCATTGTCATTCAGTACTACAAAAAGAATCAAGCATGCCATAATCAGGCACGACCCTAGAGTTTGAAGCCAAAACGAGGTGCCCATTAACTTATAATGTTCTTTTTCAGATTTTACGAGTTCTCTGACTAGTATATCACTTAGCCCAAGGGAAGAAAAGGCAGTAAAAAGTCCAACAAAACTTTGAGCATAACTTAATATACCAAAATCTTCAGGGCCCAAATAACGCGTTACCAATACACCAATGGTCAAGGCAACAACTAGACGAAGTATTTTTTCGCCCATTAGCCAGGAGGTGTTTTTTAAGTATCTGATAAAACCTCTCTTATTTACTGAAGTTTTCGATTTTAAACTATTAAAAGGCACTTGCAGTGTATTAAATCCTATTCTAACTAAAAAGAAGTTGTCTGTTTAAGGGCTGCAAGGTAGAGTAATAACAGTAAATATCAGCTTTTAATATGCGAGTTTCGATAAGGTGGGAATAAATAGGGAGAACTTACTTTTAGTTTCGTTTTAGGAAAAGCAAATGGCGCTTAAAATCTAAATTTTTAAATATTATCTCAAATAAAAAAGCTCCCAATTAATGAGAGCCTGAATAAACCGTAATAAAACCAATATTGTTTATAAATGAATCTAGTTTGTAGTTATTGGCATTGCACTATCATCATAACTATTTTGAATTACAACGCCAGAGTTTCCACCTGTCACATTAATAGCACCTGTACCTACAGCACCTTTTAGAGTACAATCTTTGATAAGATTAGTATTATCAAAACTTGCAGAGGATTCCGCTGTACCCACCACTGCGAATGGATATGTAGGAATTGATGTTCCTGAGTAGTTGATTTCGACATTTTCAAAGGTCAGGTTTTTTAAATTTCTTCCTTGACTGAGAATTACACCTCCAAATAAAGTTCCAGTATTAAAAGTTTGATTAACATTGATAGTGATATTTTTGAAGGTGTGTGGAGCAGTTTCGCCTGATTTCGAAAAAATTCGAAAGGCACCCCAGAAGCCACCAAGGTTTCTATCTATATTTAAGTCGATAACATTGTTTTCAAAAACAAAACCTCCGTTGACCGGTACATATTATTTATCTAGGACGATCATATAATTTTTTACGTTGTTGTTTCTAAAAATTACTGTATTGCTCAAATCTCCGCTGTACAGTCCACCTTGTTCGCTAAAAACACCAAAAGATATGGTACGCTGTAACATAGGGTAACTTGCCTCAAAATTATTGTTCTCAATGAGACAATCCGTTGCATCATTAATCGCGAAGCCAGGGTTTCTAGCGTCACCAATTGTTTTTATTACGTTACCTCTAACATTAACATTTCTGATGGCTTCACCACGTTTAATACTGAATACATGAACACTAGTTGCTTGTGCTCCACTAAAAATCCAGTCATTAGTTGCACTTTCAATAATGTTATTAGTGATGTTACAATTACTGGCGTTTACTTTTAAAGCTCTTCGTTGACAACCTTTGAATAGGTTGTTGTTGAAGGTTATCTGTGACTTATTGGTTGCATAATTATATTTTCCAAAGTAACCAAAGGCAGGTGCATTATAAAATCCTTCTGCGTCATCGCCATAAATATTTTCTATAATACAGCCTTCCACTAACTGGTTTGAACTGTTTTGGGTCCTTATAGCTAATGAAATCGCTTTAGAAACCCCGAACGGAGTGTCATTAGCGTTACCATTGGATGCAGCACCTATATTTTTTATGGTACTGTTCAATAATTTTCCACCAGTAAAGTTATCTTCTAACTCGATAGAGATTGCGATTGCTCGAGCGTAGGCATTGGGAGGTGAAAAATAATCAGAAATAAAAACATTATCAAAGAGATAAGATTGTACTCCCTTTAATTTTAGGAGCCTACTAGCAATGTTTTGACCATCAAAATTTCCATTAAAAAATTTGACATTCAATTGTGTGAATTCAAAAAGATACTTCTGTTGATTTGATACGGCTGTTCCATGTGATAACGAAGCAGCGTTTGTTGTTTGAACGGTGGCTCCTCCCAT
>ERZ1740058.1090-NODE-1090-length-14548-cov-11.072242_pt1 | contig 14548 bp, 9 predicted proteins | sample MGYA00581745_ERZ1740058 | MGnify/ENA primary metagenome ERZ1740058 (study PRJEB43018, sample SAMN04849742) | marine metagenome | isolation source: floating plastic debris | place: Pacific Ocean | collected 2008-08-30 | study: EMG produced TPA metagenomics... | reverse complement strand
TCGAAGCTTTACTCTCCGAAATATACCTCGAACTTTTTGCCCCAAGCTACTTATAAGGATGAGTCTATTGTGTAAGCCAGATCGTTTCTAGATTTCAAGATCTATTTTATCCCAGAATTAAGCAATGGCTTCTAAAGAGGTCGCTATACTGAATCCGTTTCTGCCTTTTTGTTTGGCACAATACAGAGCTTCATCAGCCTGCTGAAAGAAATCATGAAAAGAACTAGATTTCTGAGGAATAATACTGGCAACTCCAGCGCTCACAGTCACATAAGGACTAATAGGGGAGCGACAATGCTGTAATTCAAGAGAAGTTATCGCCGTGCAAATCTTCTGAGCCATATCAGCAGCAGCGTCTTGAGATATTCCCGAACAGATCAAGGCAAACTCTTCGCCTCCATACCTCGCAACAAAATCTGTTGGGCAGATTAATGTACTGGATAAGGCTTGAGCAATTTGGAGCAAGCAGAAGTCTCCAGTTCGATGACCATACTCATCATTATAAAACTTGAAATAATCTACATCAACAATAATCAGGCTTATAGAGTCTTGAAGAAAAATAGCCTTCTCCCAAGCTTGACACAAGTGCTCATCAAAATATCGACGATTAGGGATTTGGGTCAAGGTATCGATATAGCTCAGACGCTTTAATTCAAGATTGCTCTCTTGCAGTTTTAGAAATGTTTTCTGATGTTCAGAGGCCTCTTTATAAAGCTGGGACTCAATAACCTCAGCATGACTTTCAGCAGTAGTCAAAAGATTTTTCAAATCTTCTGCTTCTTGCTCCAAATTTTTAATTTTAATTTCAAGATATTGATTTTTAGTAAGCAGATCGCCTCTAGAAAAATGGCTTTGAGACAGAGCACTTAGGCTGGAATCCAAGTGTCTTTTTTGAGTATCAGTTAGGATTTTTCCAGTCGCAATGTGTGACAGAATAAAGCTATTGACATTCTGAGCATTCAATGGTTTAGAGAAAATATATCCTTGGCCATAATTGCAACCCAAAGCTCTGAAATGCACTAGTTGCTCTTGAGTTTCTAAACCCTCTGCAGTCACCTCAACTCCTAACCCCTGCCCCAATGCGAGTAAACTTTGGACAAGATAAAACTTTCTATGGTCATTATCGACATCATCAGTAAATGATGCATCTAATTTGAGGATGTCGCAAGGAAAGTCAAGCAAATAACTCAAAGAAGAGTAACCAGTACCAAAATCATCAATTGCAATTTTTATTCCAAGTGACTTAACTTTCGCCAACTCGTATAGTGTCTGCTGGCTATGTTCAAGCAAAACACTTTCTGTGATTTCTAGACTCAAAAATTCTGGTTTAAGATCAGCTGCTTTTAACGCTTTATCCACTTTTTTGTAGAAATCACCGCAAAGGATCTGGCAGACTGAAACATTAACACTAACAAACAGATTGCATGCTTCTGAGAATTTTTTCTGCCAATCCTTCATATGTTGACAGGCTTCTTGAAGAACCCATTGTCCTAGAGTATCAATGAGCTGGCTTTTTTCCGCTAGGGGGATAAAGTCTTGGGGTGATATAATTCCCCACTTAGGGTGTCTCCAGCGAACAAGTGCTTCAAACCCAACTAAGAGTTCTTCACTCAATGAAAAAATGGGCTGATATTCTAGAAAAAGCTCATCTCTTTCTAGTGCCTTCCTTAAAGAATTAGCCAATCCAAGAGAGTGTTCAAACTTCTCTTGGATTTTTGGTTGAAACACAACGCAATGGGAAGATCCAGAGGACTTTGCATGATTCATTGCAGCGCTAGCATCCCGAAAAAAATCTTCGGCTTTACCCATACTCACTTTATTATGAGTCATCCCTAGACTGATGCTAATAAAGATTTCATTATCCTCCAGATGAAAGGAAGAAAATAGGCTTTCATAAATTCGTGCTGCGATCTTATCTAGACTAGAAACGCTTTTGATGTCATGGATGGCAATGGCATACTCATCTCCTCCCGCACGAAAAAGACAATCATTTAAGCGTATGGCATCTTGTAATCTTTTGCCAATTTGAACAAGTAACTGGTCTCCCATTTGAATGCCCAAACTACTATTGATAACACCAAAGTTATCAATGCCAAAGATTAGGACTGCAAACAACTTGTCTTTACAGTCAACATAAAGCTCAATATGCTGTTCTAGGTATTTCAGTAGAGCTCTTCGATTTGGCAGCCCCGTAAGCTCATCAAAGAAACAAGCGTCCTTAGAGAAAAAATTGTTCTCATCTACCAGATCATACATTTCTATTAGCCTTTTCAGTAAATACCTTTTAGGTTTAGTCCTATTATCTATCTATCAATCGATATTATATATTTTATGCTGGGAAGACCTTCAAAGAACCCTTAAAAAATAAATTCATGATTTCTTTTAAATTAAATTATTTATAAAGTCAAAATCATCACATTTTACTGATAGTGGCATTACAGCTAACAGAAACAAAAGTAATTCGCCGATAAAATTTAGAGGCTTCAGCAAAACAGTAGGATATAAAGTAAAATTAAATTTACTTGTCAAAATTTTTAGATCGAAAAAATTAATTCAGAAGGCATTTAGGGATCGGAAAAAATGAATTCTAGGCTAGGCATAATTCGCTTCAAATTCACTAAGGATTTAGTCTGCCACGTGATTTGTTTTGAAGCTTTAACAACAACATGGATGCTTTTCTTGTCTCTAGCTCTGATTACAAATTTTGCGACTATGCTAATACCCAAACTGTTGAGATAGTATAGATTGCTGACGTCAAGCAAAACTCTCGGAGGCTCCTTGTTGATAACAAGGTCAAACCAACTCAAGATTTCATGAAATGCTTTCTCTCGCTGAATCAAATGCAGTTTTCCGCTGAGACTAATAATTTCAGCTTCACAATCGTAATGAATTGAGTAGTTTAGAGATTTATCGTTTGCAGATTCAGAAGAATTATTCATGTTTAGGGGTGCTTAATCTGAGCTCATCTAGACTTGATAGGTAGCTGGACAATAACACAACTTAAAGTTCTACAATTATGATCTGTGGAAGTAAATTCCCAGCTTATCTCAGCTTTGTAATCATGTATTATTGACAACAGTCCTAAGCCAGATTTGTCATTGTCGTCTAAGCTTTTCTCTAATTGCCTAATATAAAGTTCCGAAGGATCTGAGCACCTGATCTCTCGTATATAGTCCAAGAAAATACTACATCTGTTTTCATTGATTAAATTTGTTGATGCAACTGTAATATATTGCGTGGTGACATTGATTTTCAACTTTATCTTAGTTGCAGTTGCATCGCTGTATTTGATTGAATTTTCCAGCAATTCATTGGCAATGTAGTCAACGGATTGTCTGATTTCAGTCTCTTTCAGTAAATCTTGCTCAAAGTAGTTTATGTGTATGACTTTTATGAATTGAAGCGCGATCTCGCCAAATGAAAAGCGATGAATTAATAAGCCATTTTTGTCATATTCTGCCTTGAGTAGTTGGTAATTTAATAAGAAATTAGCTTCTGAGAAGCCATCTTGGCTTGGCAAGGGTTCTAAAAATTCCCTCGGATTAAAGTCATATTTGATAGCCATCATTATTAGTCATTTTTTACTTCTGCTTTAAGACAAGCAATGTCATGTCATCTAAAACCTGGCTGGTGCCAATATGGCCTTTCAAGTCTTCAATGACTTTCTCTATAATTAACTGGGATGAATGACTGCGATTACTACACACTGTTTCACATAGGCGTTGGACTCCATACGACTCTCCTTGATTATTTTCTGCTTCAATAACCCCATCAGTGTAAAGTGCTACAACATCTCCTGGAGATAAATTAAGCTGTCTCTGGTCAATAAATTCTTTAATGTTTTTCTCTAGGCCAATGGGAAAACCTAAATAGGTTGTATCAATGGATTCAACTTGCCCATCAGAGCGAACTATTATGATATCTTCATGTTGGCCAGCAATGCTGAGATTGCCATTAAAGTAGTTGAGCAACGACAGTGTAAGATTCCGATGAGACTTGAGTTTTCTGGCATTGTCAACGATGACATGGTTAAGCGTATTCAAAAGCGTTTTCTGATCTGTTTGCTCACTTTCGATTAAGGTTCGCATGGCGGTTTGAACCATAATCATCAAGAGCCCGCTTTCTAAACCATGTCCAGTTACATCCCCAATACTAATATGAACACTACCATTACGTGGGTGAACATCATAGTAATCGCCACCAACCTCCTCTGCAGGTTCCATAAATCCTGCAACGTCAATACCATCAATATTTCTTAGGTCTGAATCTTGAGGCAGGATAAATTTCTGGAGTTGACGTGTGATTTCTAGTTCAGTCGAGAGACGATTATTCTCGACGGCTAGCTGTTTATTGAGTTCTGCAATTTCCTGGTTTGCTAGAGCGAGTCTGGAAACGTAGATTTTTTCTTGATCTCGAAGCTTCTTATTTTCCAAACACGCATCTATTTTTGCGCGAAGTAGTGTGAAATTAAAAGGCTTCGGCAAATAGTCTTCTGCCCCCATTTCAATACATTTTGTAATGCTCTCAATCTCGGTCAGTGATGATATCATAATCACCGGTATATGCTTCCATTGGCTACGCTTAAGTCGATCCAATACTTGATAGCCATTCAGGCCGGGCATGACAATATCTAGTAGAACGAGATCAAAATCTTCTTCAGCAATTGCCTGTAGGGCATCTTCGCCAGACTCCGCTAAACTGACTGAATACTGTTCTCGATCAAGCTGTCGATAGAGCAGTTCTTGGTTACTGCGATTATTATCTACAAGAAGGATTTTAAGCCCTTTAGTTCTTATGCATTTATTATGCGGATGGGATTTGATCTCATTGAGAGATTTTTCGACATCCAGCAGACTTGCTCTGTTCTCAAAGAAGGTTTCCTCTAGTTTTTCCCTGAGCTGTTCTTGAGCTTGGTGTGCTTCAACAGTAGGCGAATATTCTTTTAACCACCCGACATCTTCCCCCAATAACACCTTTAACTTGGAAGCTGCCTTTAAGATTCTTTCAATATCTGTGGAGAAGACCGCTTCGTCAATTGCTAATATTTCCTGGGCTTTCTGCTCGATTAAATTAACTTTTGGTATAGTCTGCTTTTCTAGTATTGATCTGAGTTCAATAATGCTATAGAGGCGGCCTTGCTCTTCTAGGATTTCGAGCTCGAGTGTGTCCTTAATAATTGCCTGGATGTCTTTACCAATCTTTAAGATCTCCATTAAGGTTTTGGAGAATTTATTGATCTCTGAAAATCTATTTTCTTCTTCCAGTTCTTCAATTACTAAGCCACTATATCCTTGAATGATATTGAGAGGTCCAAATAGTTCATGGCGCCAATATGCCAGCAAGGCAATTGTAATTTCTATCTTTTCATACATGATTTATCTATCTGCCCTTTTTGAGTTTTGCTTGACAATGCAGTATCACAAATCGGACGAAATTGAGATATTTCCAAATACTAGACTAAGTCCACTTCAGCAAAATTTGGTATATCAGCATGCAATGACTGCATTAATTTATGTGGATGGAATGTTGTTGTACAAAAAATGATTGAGTGAAGTCTTTTTAAATACCTGATTCAATGACAAAGGGGATTTTTTAAGAGGAAAATTTCGTGCAGTAAAGATTGCTAAAGCCCATTCAGAAAAGTCGAAAACCCTATTCCATCTGAACTATTTTTGGTTAGTTCGGATATCTAAATATGAGACAGAAAACTTTTCAAGCGCCTTCTAAAAAGATTGCAATGATGAAGTCACCGTGAACCAGGTACTTTTTGGACAGGCTTAATATACGCAAGTGGCAAATATCTTCTTATTAAATATGTTGCACTTGCGCTAGTAATATTTCGATTTTTCCTAGTAAGCGTGAAAACTCGATAGGCTTAGTGTCATATTCATCACATCCAGCCGCTAATGCTTTCTCGCGATCGCCCGACATGGCATGAGCCGTTAATGCAATTACCGGAATCATTTTGGTATGAGTATCTGCCTTTAATTGACGAGTCGCCTCCCACCCATCCATGACAGGCAAACTCATATCCATCAGGATTAAATCAGGAACATCCGATTTTGACTTCTCTAAGCTTTCAATACCGTCAGTCGCGATGACAACGTCATATCCCTTACGCCTCAATCGCCGCGAAAGCATATCTCGATTCATTTCATTATCTTCAACCAATAGTATCTTGGTCATGATGTTAATCCTCAATCTTAAGTATGTTTATTAGTTACGACTGCTTCGATCTTGCCAAAGAGGTTGAAAGTTCACTTATTTATTTCAGCACGGGTAAAGATTCTGACTCCTGAATTACACCTTCTTGATGACCGTTATCTGTCATGCTTAATGCTTTTGACAATAGTTTAGTCACTTCGCTCAACAAGCTTGAGCGTTCATAGGCGCCCTTCTGAAAGATTTTTTGAACCCGACTATTGAGAAACTCACGCTCTTTCCCTGTCAGTTCTTTAGCCGTGATGACGATAACCGGCACTGATTGCCAGTCAGGATGATTTTGCAGTTTATGAATGAACTCAAAGCCGTCCATGTTATGCATCATCAGGTCAAGAATAATAGCTCCAGGCTTCGTTGATTTCATCAGAGTTAGTGCTTGGGCACCATCAGAGGCTTCAAGGGTTTTTAGATTATCCGTTTCCAGCTGTCGCTTTAGCATTTCGCGAGTTGTTGAATCATCTTCGACAACCAGTAAAACGGATGGGGATTTTTTAACCTTGTACTTCTCAATAACTTTAATGATCTGTTGGCGATCAATCGGCTTCAGCAGATATTCATCTGCTCCTAGGGCATATCCTAGGCTCTTGTTATCAATCATTGACAGCATGATGACAGGAATGTGAGAAATCTCTGGATTAGCCTTTAATCGACTCAAAACTTCCCAACCATCCATTCCCGGCATCATCACATCTAATGTAATCGCATCGGGCTTCAGTTCTTGAGCGATACGGAACCCTTCTTCACCATTCATGGCGGTGACAACATCAAATCCCTGGCTACTCAGAGATCGCTTGAGAATGTCGTGAACCAGAGAATCATCATCAATCACTAAAATGACGGGCTTGCGAGAGATGAGGGCTTTAGGATGATTCTTGTCATTCATTTCTGCTTCAATTTTAGTCGGCTGAGTTTCGACTTCAGCTGGCAAATGGATTGTGAAGGTACTCCCCTGATTTATTTGACTCTCTACGGTGATATCTCCGCCCATCATTTGGCAAAACTGCTTCGTGATAGCCAAGCCTAACCCAGTGCCACCATACTTTCGAGTTGTGGAGGCATCAGCCTGGCTGAAAGCCTGAAACAACCTTTTTATCTGTTCTGGTGCCATGCCAATGCCACTATCGCTGATCTCAAAGCTCAACCAGGGCTGTCCATCTCGGGCATAGCGATTAACGGTTAAGGTTACAGTCCCTTGCTCTGTGAACTTAGAGGCATTGCTAAGCAAATTCAGCAGCGATTGGCGAACTTTTGTCAGGTCAGCTTTCATATTACCGACCGTATCGGAACACTTAACAATCAGCTGATTAGACTTGTGATTAATCAGAGGTGAGATTGTTGCTTCAATTTCTTTAATTAGTTGCCCAATGTTGAATTCTTCCAGAAAAAGCTCCATGCGGCCAGCTTCAATTTTTGAGAGATCCAGGATGTCATTAATGAGATTGAGGAGATGCCTGCCAGCACCATGAATTTTTTTCAGATCTTGACTGAAGATGTCGTCATCTAGCTCTTCAGCTTCTTCCTGTAGCATCTCGCTGTAGCCAATGATGGCATTCATTGGAGTGCGCAATTCATGACTCATATTCGCCAAGAAGTCACTTTTCGCTTTGCTAGCTGCATCAGCAGCTTCCTTTGCTTCTTCAAGTTCTAAGGTTCTATCTTTAACTCGCAGCTCTAAGGTTTCAAAAGAGGCTTGCAACTGGGTTGACATTTTATGGAAAGAGTGCGAGAGAAAATCAATCTCATCTAGATTGTTTTGCAGTGAGTCCTGGAAATCTTCAGCCCCTAAGGCAGTCTTCCCATTCAACCTTTGATGCCGCTCGTAATCCAACTTTTCCAGAGTTTTACATTCTTCCAAGATCGGTTGGAGCCGTTTGTTTAAGCGTCTGACAAAGATGGAAACGATCAATGCCAATAATGCTCCAGCGCCCAGGGCACCGCCCACCGTGATCAGAAGTACGGGGCCGACCACAACTGATTGTGGCAGCGAGGCCACAATGACCCAGTCATTAATAGCTATTTTTTGATAAGCCCAGTACTTACCATTGTGCTTAACGAGACCGGAGTCGTTACTACTGATTTCTGCCCAAATCCCTTTCAACTCTTCGACAGAGTCATAACTTTGTCTGATTTTCTGGGGATCGGGGGGATAAGAGACTAAATTGCCTGATTGAGTCAAGACAATAAAATCACCTTGTCCAGCAATCACCGAGTCATCCATTTGATTGCTGAGCGCTGTGGAGTTGACATCCATGGAAATAAAGCCAAGGATGTCACCAGCTTCGTCATAGAGGATACGATTTGCAGTGGTCATCGTGACGCCGTACCACAGATAGGGCTCTAACCAGCTATCTTCACCAGCTGCAATCGTATCTAAATAGTAAGCCTGATTAGGAGAGTCGTCTTCAACTACCAAATCGGAAAACAAGATGTCTGAGTTGGGTTCGGCTAACGGATTCCCAATTTGGTCAGCTTCACCCTGATCTTCATAATAATAACTAGCAAACCATTGCTTGCTTTGAACAATGTTGTAGGGGGTTTGCTGCATAGACATGCCCATCACGAGAGAGGGACGGTTCAGGAAAAAGCTCAGTAACGCTGCATTATAATCTTCTGGCTCGTCTCCTTCATCGCGCATGAGCTGCATGATTCCGCTAATGTCATCCAGTGCCTGTTCTACTGGTGTAAGCTGACTTTTAATGAAATTTGCTTCTGTATTTAGAGTGTCTCTGATTTGAGTTTCAGCTTGTTTTTCAAGGACACCATAGAACAGGAAGGATATTCCTCCCAGACTAACAATAGCGCCCCCCATGACAGCGGCAAATAGACTCGAAGCGATAGTTTTTTTGACCTGAAAAAGATTCCTGAATTTACTTTTTTCGGGACTTCTTGATTGATTATATGAGAGTATTTTATCTTTGATTTTCACCGATACATCCTCTTTTTTGCGCTAAAAAATAATTAATTCATAGAAAAATTGACTATGCTGGGTTGTCTCTGATTCCTATCGAGACAACCCAAACTTATAGCAGCTTATCCAGCCTTTAAGGGTTGAGGCTGATTTGAAACTAATCCAGGAGTGCTGAGAAAGCCAGTTCTTACGTAGTAGTCCAAGTACGGCTTCAGGAATTGTGCGTCAATGTTTGGGCAGTAAATACCTGAATTTTGTAGACCATTCAAGACATTTTCACAAGACACCCGTTTGGCATTGACCGAAGATCTTTCAATATAGCTGGGTTTGCTGACATCCTCCTTAGAGGTTAGGACTGAAACAATACCATCGACTTTACGGATGTTTTGAGTCAGTAAGCTTTGCCACTGTTGAGGTGTCACTTGCTGAATGTCGTAACCACAGGCGTTAATGGCGGTTACAAAATCCTGCATAGAGACTGGATGAGGGTTGATAAAGTTGAACCCTTTTCCTAAGGATTCCCGTTGGAGAGATAGGTGAATCAGACCTTTGCTAAAGAAATCTACAGGGGCAATATTAATTACCATGTCTGATTCAGGAGCTGCCCCTAACTGAATGAAGCCTTTAATCAGGCGATTCATCAAATCCCCAGTGTTACAGATGCCAGTTTGACTATGACCGGAAATCATCGCCGGTCTGTATACGCTAATAGGCAATCCTAATCTCCCAGCCGTCCAAACCATTTTTTCAGACACCCATTTACTTTTGGTATAACCATCAAACCTCACCGCATCAGCTGCCTTAAGGGAACTGGACTCGGTAATTGGCTCACTGCTGAAACTTCCTGATGCTTGAAAGACATCTAAGGTGGAGATGAAATGAAATGGCTTTAGTCGGTATTTCGCCGCCATTCTCAACAACTCCTCAGTGCCTTTGACATTGGCAGTATAGAGAGTGGAGTAAGGATGGATGAGACTAATTGAGGCTCCGCTGTGATAGATAGCTTGAATTTCTCTTGATAAGACTTCAAAGGTATCGTCACTGATTCCCAGCCTCTTTTTGGAGAGGTCACCGAGAACGGGTTTGATTCTGTCACGATTCTCAGCCTGCCAAAGTCCATACTTTTTCAGGTTATTCTCAATTTTTTGTTTCCCTGCTTCATCACTAGTCGCTCTGACCAAGCAATAGATATCAGCTGGAGTTTGCTGTAACAATTCTCCCAGTAAGAAAGCACCCAGAAAGCCAGTAACGCCCGTGATAAGAACCTTTGTAGGCTGGTCAGAAAATGTCAAAGGTTGTGTAGTTAAAGCCCCTACTATGTGAGGAATTGCTTGACTCTCTAGTTCTGCAGGAGAAATGTCATCGCTAGTTACGGCTTTGCCGGAATTGACCATCCCTTGGATTTGATGACCTAATGCCTCGATTGTTGGGGCATCAAAAAGCGTCACAATGGGTAATTCAATCTTGAAGGTCTCGCACACCATGTGCACGAGTTGAACGGCTCTCAAAGAGTCTCCGCCAAACTCAAAGAAGTTATCTTTGACACCAATTTTTTTGAACTCCAGAACCTCTGACCATAGCTCTGCAAGTTTTTTCTCAATGTCAGTACGAGGTTGAAGATAATCCTGGCCGAGAGCAGGTCTCTCCTGGTGAGGCTCAGGGAGGGCGCGACGATCAACCTTGCCAGAGGGGGTCAACGGCAGGGTGGGTAGAAATTCAAAGAAGGCCGGCATCATGCAGGCGGGAAGACGTTCTTTGAGAAAGGCCCGGAGTTGCAGCTCTAACTCCACCGCATTTTGCAAATACTGTGGACTATTTGGAACAATGTAAGCGGCCAAATAGGTAGTGCCATCAGCTCGCTTTCTAGCCGAAATGGCATTGGCTTTAACCATGGAATGTTGACTTACCTGAGCTTCAACTTCCCCAAGCTCAACCCTGACACCTCGAACTTTGACTTGATCATCCAGCCGCTCTATATATTCCAGTTCCCCTGTCGTAGAGCGTTTGACCAAGTCTCCGGTTCTGTAAAGGATTGCTTCTGACTCATCAACAAATGGATTTTCAATAAAACGGCTGCGGGTTAGCTCGGGTTGATTGAGATAACCCTTGGCTAAACAGATGCCGCCAATCGCCAACTCACCGGGCTCTCCAGGTTCTGCCAAAGCAATCGGATCGTCCTCTCGCCTGGATGGGTTTTTCAGGAGATAGAGCTGAGTGTTATCAATAGGGTTACCGATAGCGGGCAAATGAGGCCACTCTCTTGGGGGCCCTGTGAGAACATGCTGAGTCACTACATGACTTTCAGACGGTCCGTATTGATTCACCAATGAACAGTCTTGAAGTCTGTCAAATAGGGAGACAATCGAACGGGTGATTTTGAGTTGTTCTCCGGCAGTGATGATCTCTTGCAACTTGACTGGCAGCTTTTGAGTAGTCGTTGCTGCCTCTGCTAGATTTTGTAGCGCAATAAATGGCAGGAATAAACGCTCAACCGAGTTCTCACACAGGTAAGCCAGGAGTGTTTCACTATTTCGTCGATCTGTATCCCCGATAAGGACAACCGTGCCGCCACTGACCAGGGTTGAGAAGATTTCCTGGAATGAAACGTCAAAGCTAATGGGCGTAAATTGAAGCGTTCGAGCTGGGGAGTTCTTAAACTGCTGCTTTTGCCAATTCAGTAGGTTAACCAAGGGGCGATGATGCATGGCGACCCCTTTTGGTTTACCCGTTGAACCAGACGTATAGATGACATAGGCCAAACTGTCGGGTGTCGTCTGCTTGGAAAGTTGGCTGTCAGGGAAATGCGCAATACAGGCCGCTTCACAATCCAGAAAGATGCGCTTTTCCCCGGTGGATGGCAAAGCCTCATCCAGATGTTTCTGAGTAATGATGACAGGAACTGCTGAGTCCTCAATCATTAAACGCAAGCGATCAGCGGGATAGGCCTGGTCAAGCGGTAAATAAGCGGCGCTCGCCTTGAGAATAGCCAGAACACTAACAATTAGGTTGATAGATCGATCAAGACATATCCCGACTAAGGAATTGACTGTGACGCCTTGAGCTTGTAGATAGTTAGCTAATTGATTAGCTCTGCTATCAAGCTCTTGGTAGCTCAAGCTCTCTCCTTGGAAAGAAACAGCCTGTGCCTCGGGAGATAGTTGAACCTGCTGTTCGAAAAGGGTGTCTATCGTTAAGTTTTTTATGTCGTATTTCATGGAATTCATCTATCGCTATCCTCATTAATTCCAACAGCAAATCTGAGTCAATCGAATTCTTTTCCAAGCATTAGAATTGAACTCATCTGCGACTAAAGTCCGCGTGGAACCATGCACCCCGAGCAAGCTCAACAAATACAGAAACAATCTTATGTCCTACAGAAACGATCTTATGTCTGTCGAACACTCTGAAGTCAAAGTGCCCATCAAATATTGTTGGATATACATGATAGCTTAGGAGATTCTGATCTTTTTCATAAAAATACATTGCCTTTTTCCATCTTTACAATACCTGTTTTCATCTTTTCTAAAGAAATAAAGTTCTCCTATGAAAGATTTTGATCGACCTATCTAGCGATATAAATCGTATTTTTTCGGATATCAATTATCTCTTCAAGAAAGGCTTCAGTAATTTCAAGCAAGGAGATTTAGAAAATATTAATTTGGTGTTTAATCTCTACCGTGAAATTACGAAATTAATTTTTCCTAGTTTAATGAGCCTGCTGTGTTGTCAGTAAAATAGTCATCCATGTATTCCATTGAGGAAAACAGTATGTTCAACGAGGCTGCGAAGCCACCGATGAAAGGTCTCAGTAATTTCATCTAAAGTAATTTCATCTGAACAGCTTATTTCTACTAAAGAGATGTAGTTCAATGTTGCGAGTTCGAGCTGCTAAGTAGGCCCTGTATTTTTTTCATGAGATCAAGGGGACAGCTTCTGAGATAAAACGATGCCCACTCCCTTACGAGCCCAGTTGACAGAAGAAGGGAAGCAAGCGTTATGTCAATTGAGCCTGTCAAATGATCCCCTGCGAGTGTCAAATTGCGAGCACTGGCCCTGCTCCTGAATGCCGATCGCTGAAATGTGTCTGCCATTGCGGAGCATCTTGAGCCACCCGAGCATACTGTTGTCTGCAGCGCTCTCAAACGATGGCAGGTAAAGGCTTTCTGGGTATGGGAGGCACCTCGCTTGAAGCGTCATCGACGGTGGCAAGAGAGGGACTGACAAACCATTGAGGGAGGTGCAAGAACCGGCGCAGTTCTACCGATTCGGCAAGGGCTTCGTTTCATCAGGGCCATGAGGCCCGCAAACCCTGGCCGAGATCGGAAGGACAGGGCTTGCTTATTGCAGTTTGCCGCCGCCCTCACCGCCGATGAATCGTATTGAAGATGAGGTGGTTTCATCTCAAACGGCATGCACTCAGTGCTCAGTTATTCGACGATGAGTATGACCTGGCCATGGCGTTCGTTGAGGCGATCGCAAACGCGCAGAACAACGGTCTGAGTTCGGAAAATTACAGTGAGGTGCTTACTGCACATGCTGGGTTTCTTTGATATTGGGGTCTACTTCCTGCCTGTCAAGTCGGGCCGGATTGTCCCTCAAGCGATCCATCTGGGCACTCTGAAATTGAGACCAGCATTGGGCTAAGCAGATTATGAATCAACGATTTTCAGGCATGGTTGCAATGATTACCGGTGGCGCTGGTGGCGCTGGACGGGCCGCTATCTTGCGATTTGCAGCCGAAGGAGCCAGCGTTGGAATTATTGATATTCAGCCCCAAGCAGGGAAGCAGCTAGCCAGTGAGATTGAAGCGGCTGGTGGTCAAGCGATGTTTGTTGAGGCTGATGTCTCGCAGGCACAAGCCGTGAAAAAAGCTGTTGATGGGATTCTCCACCGCTTTGCAAAAGTGGATATCCTTGTCAACCATGCTGGAACCTTAATCGTAAAGCCCTTCCTGGAAACGACAGAGGCTGAGTGGGATTGGCTAATGGCGGTTAATGTCAAGAGTATGTTTTTGATGAGTCAGGCAATTTTGCCCAGCATGTTAGAGGCTGGAGGCGGCATTATCATCAATACGGGGTCTATCTCCAGTACGACAGCGGCCCCAATGGAGAGTCTTTATTGCACAACTAAGGGGGCAGTTTTACAGCTAACCCGAGCGATCGCGGTTGAGTTTCGCGATCAAGGTATTCGTTGTAATGCCATTGCCCCTGGCTTCATCAGAACGCCTCATGGCTTGAGAGAAATGGCAGAATGTACTGCTTTAGGCGTAGATTTCACCGAGGCTGATATGGAAAAATTACAGGGGCGATTTTGCGAACCGGAGGAAATTGCTAGCGTAGCAGTCTTCCTAGCCAGTGATGATGCCAGCTTTATTAACGGCGCTTCTATTACCGTTGACAATACTTGGACGGCGGCAAC
>ERZ1740058.1089-NODE-1089-length-14553-cov-5.052421_pt1 | contig 14553 bp, 6 predicted proteins | sample MGYA00581745_ERZ1740058 | MGnify/ENA primary metagenome ERZ1740058 (study PRJEB43018, sample SAMN04849742) | marine metagenome | isolation source: floating plastic debris | place: Pacific Ocean | collected 2008-08-30 | study: EMG produced TPA metagenomics... | reverse complement strand
CAACCCGGCTGAGTTGGATTTCAAAGTCGGGCGTCGGGCGTTTGAAGCTGGGGTGAGTCAAAGAGAGATTGCTCTGATGCTGGTGGCGGGCAGTCCGACTGTGCAACGGATGATGCAGGAACAGAGAAAGTCGCAAGCGATGAAATATGTAAACCGTGTGGCTCAGTTAAGCTGTCAACAGCATCAAGAACAGGCGAACCAGATTTTGAGTCCCAAAAAATTAGTGGAGCTAGGAGATTAATATTGAACGAAATTTGCGCTACAAAAACCGAATTGGAACTAACTTGCTGATTTCGCGACCGACGCGCTCATACAGAGGGATCCACTCGGAAAAGATCTTGGCATAGCCACTGGAACCAGGTCTGAGCTGTTCATCTTCGTTCTCGATGGAGATTTCGACGGTCACGACACGGCGTTGCTGAGTTTCATCTGGCTCCACGTCATAGGAAGGAATTTCCTCGACATGAGCTTCATAGACTTCCAGTTTTGACTGTTGCGATCGAAACTTCAGAGGGGCTCCGACGTTCACAAATACAAGGTCGTCTTCTTTAACTTGTACTTGGGCCGTTAGCTCCTTTAGATTCACAACCCGTAGGATGGCTTCATTAGGCCCCATTTCTTGGCCGAGGACAAGATCTAGGTCTTCGCCCAGCACCCGACCAGAGAGAGTTGCATAGACGGTGAGGGAAGCTTGCTGCGCTTTGAGGCTTTCCAAACTATCTTCCAAAACCTGAATCATCTCCTCATAGGCTCGAATGTCAGCATTGGTTTCGGCAATTTTTGATGCGGATTGTTGAGCAGCTGCTTGATAAGCCGCGTTGTAAGCGCGAGCTTCAGTATTCTCAAGCAGCTGCCGCTGGGCGAGTTCAATTTCTTCACGGACAATGGTCAGTTCTTTCTCTGTTTCTCGATAGGCACTTTCAGCGTCTCGCACAACTTTTTCGGCAACAGCGCCAGCTTCATAAAGTGTCTGGTAGTTATTAATATCGAGTTGCAATTCCCCGAGTCGTTCCTGCAGGCGGTTTGCTCTTACTTCTAGGGCTTCCAATTCGGGTGGGGGGGAGCCGGTTTCGAGTTGGGCGACGCGGGTTTGCAAACGATTCGCCTGCCTCTCGGCTGATTGGGCAAGGATTGCCGTCTCTTGCAACTCAGTGTCTAGTTCCACTTGTTGGACTTGCAGTCTTTCGAGGGCAGCGCGGGCTTGGGCAAGTTTCTCTTCAGTGTCTGTGATTTCACGTGCGAGTTCTAAGCTATTCAATGTCACCAGAGGATCTCCTGCAGAGATGGTTTCTCCGTCTTCGACGTGAATCTGTTGAACAATGGCTCGCCTGGGGGCATAAACGGCTTGTCGTTGTCCCTCAGTGGATTCGAGGGTGACTTTGCCACCGACCCAATAGGGCGTGGGAATAAAGGCAACAGCAGCTAACCCTGCGACAATTAAACCTCGCCTTACCCAAACTGACCCTGAATCTGGTTCGGGTAAGGTTGACTCTGGAGATGGCTTGTCAGACAGGACTTCCGTTTCTGAGGGCTGGGTTTCTGAGGTAGCAGGCTCTGGTGTGCGTGCCTTGGGCATTACCACGCGGAGGGGCTTCTGGGGTTGGGGCTTGGGGTTTGCAGTCATGATGTTTTAGCGGGTTCAGTGTAATAAATCAGCCAGAGAACGAGCAAAACCAGGGTGAGATAGGGAATATGCGTGAGCGCCCAGGTACCGAGCCAAAGGACCAGTCTGCCGAAAATGAAAATGATATAGAGCAGACTCAGAGGAGCATAAGCGAGCAAAATCCAGAAGTTGCGGCCTGACTCTTGGGCCGAATGGCCTTTGAGCAAGCGCTGGTATAGCAGGAAGGAACGACTGCGCAGGTTATTGATACCGGTGAGGGCAACGGTGATGTAGTAGCCATCAAAGCGAACGAGGGGATTAAGGTTAAGGGCGACGGTGAATAGGGCGGCTCCCATGAGCAGGAAGCTGGTGGTGTGGAGCCAGGTGTTGGCGGCGGAGGTAAACCAGAGCCAGAAGGCGATGGCCCAGATAGTGAGTTGAATAGTGACTCCGGCGGCGACGACCCAAAAGCGTTGGCGCTTTTTAATCAAGCAATAGGCGTCGGTGGTGTTGGTGTAGGCGGCGGGCATTAGGCACATGAACAGGAGGCCGATTTCCGGAACGATGCCGCCGTAGTGTTTGAGGGTGAAGGCGTGGCCGAGTTCGTGGAGCGAGACGACGAATAGGGACAGCAGTAGAAAGGGTAAAAGCAGGTTACTGCCGTGAGCTTGAAGGAGTTGTTGGCCGAAGTAGGTGATGTCGGCACGGTGGGCGAGACCAAGGATGGCGGAGAGAGCGAGAAAGCTGCCAAGGATGAGGGCGATGGGGCGGGTCCAGATCCAGTGGAGTTTGGAGATGTGGGTGGTAAGCCAGCGATCGGGGTTGATGAGGGGGCGTCGGAAGTAGAGCAGGCTGAGGGGGGTGAATTTGCGTTTAGGTGGTTTGGGTGGGCTAGTGCCTTCTAACATGCCGGTTAGGGCAAGGAGTTTGAGAAGGCGTTGAAGATCTTGGGGAGCGATGTTGCAGGTTTGGGCAACGACTTGAGGTGGAAACTGATTGAGAAGATCAATAACTTCTTTGTCCCGAGAGGTGACTTGGAGGTAGGTACGATTTTCAGCATTACGAAGGATCCAGTAATTATCAGGATGATGAATCCATTGGATACATGCCTTGATGCGAAACTGAGGATCTAGATGCGTTTCTTTCTGCGCTGATGGACACACTTAATCGATCTCCTATCAAAGCAATAAAACAGTTAGTCACTCAAGATTTCTGCGGAGTATTGGCAGTAAATTGCACTGCTAAAGACTCAGGGCTGAGTTTTCAAGATGATATTGGTTGCTCTTCCAAAACCTTTTTCTCTTGCTGCTCCGATTCTGGTTTCGGAAACAAAATCTCGTTAATGTCCTCTTCCCAAATTTTCAAAAGTTCTTTTCCTGAGAAAAGTTCTAAATCCTCTGCATAGTCTACGAATCCTTTAATAGTCCTATATGTCTTAATGCTGAGTTTGATAGGTTCTTTAACGGTATCTGAAATCTCCTTGGCCTCATCTACAACTATGTCCCATGTTGACTGGTCTTTTTCGCGTAAGAGATCAAGCTCGCTTTCGGCGGCTTCTGGAATAAATTCATAGATACCTTTTCCAAGATTCATTGCAGCACCAAAAGCCGCAGATATTCCTGAGATGAAATCTTCTGATTTGAATGCCTCGACACTTTTATATGTCGCTACAGGGACATCTTTGAAGACATCAAATGTTCCACCAAGCATTTTCTGCAAGTTATTAGAAATGCCAGAACTTGCTTGTTTTACAGCTTGGTCAAGAGCAGCTGAACTGATCTGGGCAAAACTCGAAACTGCCTCTAAGAAACCAAGTAAGTTTTTCTCAGATGAAAGAGCCCGAGCACTCTTCAGTGCAGCCTTAGCAGCCCCTCCCAGAGTCTTAACCGTTTTAGCGGTTGCTTGAGAAATTAGTTTTGAAGCGGCCCCTGCAATTCCACCTACAATAGAAACCCCTACTTGAACGATGCTACTAACAAGTCCTAACCAGTCGCCTTGCATGCCAGCAATTACTCCATTAATTGCAGCAGCCGATGCAGCTGCAATGCCAACAAATAAGGCGCTGGCTCCTCCTAAAGTTGCAATTGTTGCGATAGCACTAATAATCATTGCAATAATACCGAAGGCTTTGAACCAGCGAGCCCTTCTACGCGCTTTCCGCTCTTTAATCCGTTGCTCAATAACTTTCTCAATCCAGTCTCTTAAATGCTGAGCCTCTCTTTTAGCGAGAATAACGTCCTCTGTTGCTGTAATTACTCGCTCCCAGGCCGCACTAACCTCTGCGCTCTGTGCCTGAATTGCCCTCTGAAGCTCCTCTGAATCATTCGCCAAACCATTCAGTTCAGTGGTAAGCATTTCTATGCTTCGATTTGTGTAACCTATTCGATCTGTGATTTTTGATAAAAGTTCGGCCTCCTTAAAATCTTGGCCATTGAGTGCATTGTCTATTTCCTCAGCTAGTTCGGGATTGGGGGCAAAAGTACTATCAAATACCTTGCCCCCTACTTTACTGTCTTCATCTTCGCTGTCTGTATCTCTATCAAAGATGCGAATGTGATAACCTTCTCCAACTTTTGCGACGATTACAACGTTGTGCCCTATTTCAGGAATATCAGCGACATCATCAACGTTTATCAGCTTGAGATCATGGCCAGTCTTATAGAGATCGTCAATATATTTAGAGTCAGCAAAAATCTCTTCATCCAATTCAGAAATCACTTCTTGATACTCAGCCACTTGCGTGCTGAAGCGATTAATCATGTCGAATAGGCGATCGCTCAAATCACCAGCAATCTCGCCTTGTAAAGCTGAGGTTAGCTGACCTTCGACATCTGTCATCAAGTCCTTCAAGTCTTCGGGCAGATCAACCTCAGCCAAAATGGCACTTATTTCGTCTGGTGTCAGCTCATCAGAAAAGTTAATTGTTTGATTCTCGAAAACTGCCAACTGTTCACGCAATTCAGCAAGCTTGGTTTGGTCGGGAGATATGACTAAATCGAGTTCAGCCAAGTTGAGTTCAGACCTTGCTCCATTGAGAGCCGTTTGCCAATCATATTCAGCTTCTTGCTGCTGAATGTCTGCAATAGCAACAACTGTTTCCAATCGTTGGCGTTCGATAGCGGCTGCTTCCCGCTCGAGCCAATCAGCACGAGATATTTCAAAGTCATCGCGGTTTTCTTCTGCCAGTCGCTTTGGCAACTGAGCAAGACCAGTATAGATAAACTGCCAGCTCAGCATTCCTACACGGAACTGCTCAACAAACTCTAAATTTTTCTCTAGCCCATCTCGAATAGTTGAAACTAGATTAGCTTCTCGTTGTAACGCGTCAATATTTTCAGAGGCCTGATCGATCTCTTCGAGCAAATCATTCAGGTAATCTTGCCGCTCATTGGCTTGGTACTGTAAACCTCTATTATTAGCAACATCTTCATCACTCAGACCTAGCTCCGCTTGCATTCGCTCTTTCTCTGATTCAGTTATTTGCAGCTGACCATTGACCCACTTACCTTTTTCATCTTCATAACCGTAAATCCAATTTTGATACTCTTCTGCTGCTTGCATGTCTGCAGGCAATGACTCGTTGATCTCTTGATTGACCTCATTTAATCTCTGGTCGATTAGTCCAAATTGCGTTGTTAGAACATGCTCATCTTTAAATTCCTTTTCATAACGTGATAAATTGCGCTCAATGTATTCAGTCTCAGATAAATCAGTAGAACCTTCATTAGAAAGTTCTTGCCATCTTTCTTTAAGCGCCAACTCAATGATTTTTGAGGTTTTCAGAAGCGAACCTAGCTTTTGTGGATTATTGATGTCGTATCTACGTTTTTGAATCGCCTTTTTGAGAATCCGTCGATCTTCAATTTCATCTTCTATCCAGTCAAAATAAAAGGGTAGCCAAGCCGCTTGCTGATAAAAGTCTGCTGGTTTAACTGGAGAACGAGGCCTATCTTCTGGTTCGACTTCTAAGGCGTCATACATTTTTTCTTGAACGCCGTTGAATTTTTCTCGATACGGATTCCTAATGAGGATCTCTGGATTTACAGCTGCCTGCGATATCAAGAATGCATATCGCGCTTCATCTATAGCTTCCTCAAGGGGGGTAAGCAGTCGTTCGTGCTCTTTAGCCTTTTGGTCATAGTACGCTGCGAGTTCTTTAAGTTCTTTCTTTTCGTTCTCGCTCAGATCTTTATAATCTGTGGCTAAAACTTCCGAGATGACAAAGAGGCGATTCTGAAATCCATATTCTCGGAGTAAGTCAGCTTGTCGATTTCCTGCATCCCCAGCTTTTTCCAGTAATTCAAAAATTCTTTCAAGAGTTCCATTGAGCTCTGTATTAACCTCAATAGCCTCGCTCAGCTTAGTGTATTTTCTCTCTACCTCAGACACCAGAGAACTAATAAGTTTTCGCTGTCGCTCAGCCCGCTGCAAGACTTCATCTTGTAGCGCAAGATGAGTTTCTTCCCATTTGTTTAGAGAAAGCTCATGCTGCTTGCTGCGCTCTTCCGCCTCTTTAGCTAAACGATCGGCTTCTGCAATGGCAGCTTGAATTTGCAAGAGCTGACTCTTTAGAGCATCAGAATCGGGATCTGGGCTCTTGAAGAAGGCATCAATCAACTGTTCTGACGCCTTAACTCCTTGATTTAGGACGGCTGCAAAGTTTCGCTTTTGCACCAGAGCTTGTAGCTGTGCCTCAAGGGCACGATGGTTGAGGGTTGCCAGTTCAAGATTGCTTTTTAGCTGTGCTTGCTTTGTTTCCAGATCTGCTAAATCTGCTGTAGAAGAAGCGTTGGCAATTTGTTGGGTAACTTTTTCTAGCTCTTCGGTGAGTAATTCGACCAGCACTTTTGCGCTATCAACGGCGGTGCTGAGGGTCAGAATGCGGTCTTCTAAAAGGGTGTCGAGCTCCCAGAGATTACCTAGCAGCTCAACGGCCTCGCGATCGGGTTTGCCGCGCTCTATCAGAGCTGATTTAAGCGCCCCTAGATAAGCAGTCGCACTAATGCCATATTGATTCCACTCATCAGCAATTTGTAGTTCAGATGCCGCTATTTCTGCTTTAAGCTCATTGAGTTCTTGTTGTCTAACACTTAAATCAAATTCGGCCTCGGTTAACGCTTCTCGATCAAGAAGAGTTGCTCGCTGTGCTAACAAATAACCTAGCTCAGCTTCTACCGAATCTGAGGCAAATCGGGCTTCTGAAATAGATTTTGCTGTGTATATGTCTTTCCTCTTCTTCTCCAAGGCTTCCTGGTCCAGACCAGCGCTCTAAGTCAGATTGCTTTATTGCTTTTAGAATTTCATATTGCTTATATGAGGAAGTAGCTTCAAGAAACTCTCTCTGCAAGTTACTAGATAACGCTTTTTCTCGCCTTGCATCATCTGCAAAAGGATCAGCAAATTGAGTTTTTGACCTGTGGCCAAACGTCCAATGAGTGATTCCATCTCGAATGGAATCACTTATTTGAATATCATGGAAACTTCGACTGCCATCAGTGAAGTAACTATTAGCATAATATGCAAACGGAGTATTGCGATCAGGATCATCAGGAAACATATCACCCACGCGAACAATGGGGCCAACTATATTCGCATATCGCTTTTGCTTACCCTCATCATCAACATAAAGGTAGGTTACTGCGTAGGCATTACTTTTGCTGTAGTAGATTAAGTCTCTCTCGATTTCCACCCATTTTCTATCAAAAGAGTTCTCGTCTGTCGCGATATACGCTCTTAAATTATGGTGAGCCACCTTATCTTCAACAACTCTTGAAGTTATGATATCTTTACTTTTATCTCCATATTTTTCCCAATGCTTTTCTAATTGCCTGGAAAACAAATCATTAGATCTGTTTAGGAAATCCAATTCCCTCTGCCTAGCTAATTCGGCATCTCTATATTTTGATTTCGCTTCTTCCCAATACATGTCTGCTTTTTCCTGATAATCACTGAGCTCCTCAGATATCTCATTGACACGTTCAATGGTTAATCTATCCAGTCTCTTTATTTCTTCATTTGTTATCAATGGCAAAGCAAAAGATTTGCTGATTTCGTATACCTTAGCATCGACACCAGCGTAGAAACTCTGATTGATTTTATCGCTTAGCCCGCTAGCATAGGAGCTGCTGAGCCCAGCAGTCTCACTAAAAAAATCATCAATCGTATTTGCAAGGGACTGTTGTTCAGTATTTTCAAAAATGACGTCTAAAATAGCGATCAACTCATTTCGTTCTTTGATGATCTGTTTGAATTCAATACCGATTTCATCGCTGAGATAGAAGAAATCATTCATGCTAGCTGGTTGATTATGAGAAGCACGAATTGCGCTCCAAGCAAAGAATTCTTCAAAAAGTTCACCGTGTCTTATATTCTTTTGCTGAAGTAATCGTTTAAGAGCATTAATGACTTCTGGATTTTGGACAAACTCAAGTTGCAACTCTCTGAGCTGCTTTAGTTCTGGAGTGTTAGCCTTCCATGTTGGAAGCTGTTCTAAAATTTCCAATTCTAAATCTGCTAAATCAATCCCATTAGGAAATTCAAAGTCGTATTGATTTAGTAAAAAGGCAATTTCTTTCCAAAGCTCAGAATCGTTCTCAAATTCGAACTTTTGTTCTTGAATATCACGCCAAAGTTTATTGATAACGCTTTGTGCCTGAATCTCCCCCTCAGTCTGAGTTCCAAGGGTTATGAGCGTATTCTCATAATTGTTCAAATTTTCCTGATATCGGTTATGAGGTTCTGCCAAGTTATCTTCCACAAATTTGAGTGTGGAATCTACCAACCCTTGATAATCAGCCCACTGCTCCACAAATCCTTTTCTGATAGCATCTTCGAGTATCAAAGCCTCAGAATCATTCAAGACCGACTTTCTGATTTCCTCTCGAAGCCGATCTTGCGCTTTTGCATAACCCAGGATGCTGCCTTCATTGATATCCGCTTCTGACTCTGCCTGAGCCCTAAATAGTTCCAACGCTTCTTCATTCCGCGCAACCTGCTGCCGAAAGTCATACTCCTGCTTCTGACGCAAAATAGCTAATGCAATGCCAGCCTGAGATACAGAAGCTTGTAGTCCAGAGATTGCAGACTCAATCTCTGTCTGGCTCTGCTCTAAATTCTCGATATAGCCTGTTAGCTGCTCAGTAGCACCGACAATTCCTTCCAAAAAGTTGGCTTCCGCCTCAAGTGCATTCGCTACGTCAGCAGGGATTTCTACATTTTGGAGGACAGGATTTCTCAAGAAATCGATTTCTTCTGCGCTAGCAGTATTGTCTACCAGAATTTCTAAAACCTGCTTCGCCTCTGCAAGCCTCTCTTCAATGACCTGTTGTTGCTGCTCCAGAGAAAGCTGTGTATCCCTAACTTGAGGCTCTACATAGTTTTCGAAGTAATCTACGTCATAAATTGAGGCGATGGTGCCAAATTCAACATAGTCTGTCAATGACGACAAACTCTCAATAGCAGCTTGGCTTAACTCCTGGGCAGTCGTTGCAAGATTGCCAACTCCAGCCTCAAAACTCTGAAGCTCAGCCAGCTTGTCATTGCTCTCAGAATCTGTTGCTGCTAACTGCTCAACGAGATTGTCTTCTAGTTGGGCAACAAGCCTTTCTTTTTTATCGATTGAATCCAGTAATTGAGTCTGCTGATCAGGCTCGATGAGTTGGCTAATCTCCAGTGAATCTATAGTGTAGATACCTAAATCAGATAACTGTTCTAAAATGCCTATCCGTGCTTGCCAATTTAGATTGCGCTGATGGGCAATTTCAGACGCAGACTGCTGAAATTCCAAATAAGATGCCGCCTTGCTAGCGTTGTAAAAAGATTCGCCACCATCCGTGTACCAAATCTCATCTGCTGCAGACGTAGCTTGCTCATGGTAGACATCTTCTTCTACTGCCAACCTAATTTCTTCCGCGACCAAGGTATTAAGCTGGCTCAGCAGATCTAAAACTTCCTTCTCTTTGACTAGCTCAGATAGAACATCAACAAGTGGTTCTTTGCCTAGGGCATCATTTGTTAAATCTTCAACAAAAGAGCTTTGCTCGGATGCAAATTCTGCTTCCTGAGATTGCCAACTTGATTGCTTATCGGCATATTGCTCTTCTCCGAACTTCAAAGCCTCAATAAAGCTGAGAACCTCTAAAATCTCAGCCTTATTGCCTGTAGAGGCGCTCAACAAAGAGCTTAGTGTTTGTCCAACTTCATCCAAGTTGGAATTAGCAGGGCTTTCATCTGTCAAATAGATGATTAGTCGTTCTAGTTCCTCAGCACTAATGGTCTCGATTAACTGATGAAATTCTTGATTCTGAATCAGCCCCTGTAGCTCTGGATTAGCTAGAACCGCGACCTTGACATTGTTAGTGTCCCTAATCTTGCGAAGTTTAGATAATGCATCAGGATTAAGTTCAATAGAATTTAATCGCTCTTCTATCTGAGTATTGACAGACTCAAACTCTTCTTGAAGCTGCTTAGCTGGTAAGCCCAACCCTAGAACGTTAAGGAGTTTCTGGATATCTTGAATAGAAGCATTTAGTTGCTCCCTCAGAAGATTCAACTGACTAACAATCTCTACCTGCTCAGCATCGAGCTTACCTAGCTTTTCTTGCTCTAGATTTATTTTGTCAAGCAAATCATCTATAGTCTCATCTAATAAAGCGATAATAGACAAAGACTTCTCTCGTTCAAATGCTTGAATTTGGTTATTCAAAATTTGTCGATCTTTGATAAAATCTACTTTTAATTTAAGGGCTTCAATCTCAGAAAATTCTGCTTCTCTAAATACAGTTGTTTTTCTAAAGTCCGATTTTACATGCTTGAACCAGCCCCATCTGCCATCCCTATAGGTGTAGATGCTTCCAGCGGGAGCAGCAGACCCATTTACTATATTTTGCCAATAGCTGATAGGCACTGACTCAACATCAATCTCTTTGATAATGGAGTTTATCTCCTCAGATATCTCATCAAACTTTTGTTGAAACTCAATATCAGTATCCTCGGGGTTTGCATTCGCGAGTTGCTCCAGTTGGAGCTTTTGTGACTCCACTGCGCCTAACTGTTGTCCAAGCTTGGTTATTTTTTGAACACGCAAATTTCTTTGTGCATCCAGTAAGTTATATTTCTCTAGTTCTTGCTGCTCTGCTGCTGCTGCCACTGCCGCCAGAGTCGTGAGTTCCTGATATAGATCCAGCGTGGTTTCAGTTCTGGCTTGTAACTCTTGCGCCAACTCTTCGATCGGCGCGTCAGAACTACCCAACTGCCGGAGCTGATCCCATTCATTCAAAATCTGTGCTTGTGAGGCTTCTAGTACCTCCAATGAACCTTTAACTGCGTTACTCGCATTGGGCCTCAGGTCTGGCGAAACACGACCTTCACCGCTGTAGAGCGTGATAGGTAGGGGGGGGCCTTTCTCAACCAGTTGCCCCTGAGTTTGCTGAGCCGTCAGGATGGCTTCTTCAATATCCAGTAAGCCTGCCCCAGTTTGTGGATCCCATCCTGGAGTTGCCAAATCATCTGCTGTTTCCAGAATGATTTGTTTGATTTGCTGGTAATTCAGGTTGGGATTTGCTGCCCAAACCCGAGAAGCCCCTGCCGTGACATAGGCCGCTGCTTTCGAAGTTCCGACAAAGGCTTCTGGATCAGATTCCCATTGTCCTCCTGGCGCTACCAGCGATAGCGTTTTGCCTTGAGCAGAATAGTCAGCCTTCTCCTCCCAGCGGTTAACCGCTCCTACAATTAACAAGTTAGTGAACAGTTCCGCCGCTTGCCCCAGAGCAGACATTTTGTCCCCAGTGTTACCGGCAGAGGCCACAATCAAGACGCCTTTCTCCTGAACATATTGCAAGGCTGCTTGTTCTTCTGGCGTCAGTTCGTAACGAGTGGTCACTCGCCCCTGATCATCCACCTGAGTCAGATCAAAGCTCAAGTTAATGCCCGCTCTGGAGTCATCACCGCCCTGGGCCTCATCGACTCACGCGATCAGCCGCTCCGCACAATCGCCATCATCAGCATGAACGAGGGAATAGTCTTGATCGGCCAGCCCATCAACAGACTCAAAAATTCTTAGGGTGTTTTCATCATGTTCCTGCGCAGTAAAGCCGATAAACCCAACAAAAGTCAAATCATAGTCACCCTCATTGACCTCTGTGAGATCATGGGCTTCAATCTGGAACCGCTCCCAGGCCCCTGCATCAGAATCGGTAATGGCTTCATAGATTGAGACTGGCAGACCCAACTGTTGCCCGATCAACTCACTATGAATTACCTGGTAAGCCGCTTCCACCTGAGATGGCTCAAACTCCAGCGCTTCTAATATCTCTGGTTTAAGCAAAAACTTTAACGTTGCAGGCTTATCCTCAATCAAGCCGTCTAGCCTTTCGACAACAGCAGTTAGCTTTTCTGCATTTTCAGGAGCAGTGGGCTCGGGAGCATCCAAAATTTCGCCGAAATCGTTCAGTAGCTCCGTCACAGCTTCTGTTGTAGAGGGATCAGGGCCATGAGCTACCAAAATCGGACGCTGAATATAAGTTTCCCCTTTCTCGTTAGTTGCCTTGACGGCAATCCGGTCAATATCTGCCTCTGGTTGATTAGAGATCAGCAGATCTTCCTCAGTGCCAATCTGTGGGTCTAAATCTTGAGTGCCCTCATCCAAGACCTCAAATTCCCAAGTGTCTCCCCCGGGCAATTCCGGAAATAGTAGCTCCAAATCAACTTGGGTTTGTCCTTCCGGTGCCAACACAATGATGGGATCATCCGGCTCTAGAAAGGAATTAGCGTAGTCGAGTATCTCTTTACCCAGGGCTGAGTCACGCCAGTCAAAATCTGGATCGATCACACCATCAAGGCTAGCCGCTTCGCCCTCAGCCCCCTCTACTCGAAAAATAAAGTCGTTGTAATCCTCATCCGAGCCAGTATCAACTCGCAAATCTTCAATAACGAAGGTTTTGCCATCGCCCGTTACATCGGCTAACTGACCGACATGAAAGTGATCCTCTGGGTTGGCGGTGGCCAGAGAATACAGCGGACGCTTCGCTCCACCAATGTCAGGATCTTCCAAAACCTCTTGGAACGTACCGTTTGGAACCAGCATGATCCCAAAGCGGTCGCCTGGTCGCATTTCAAAGGTTTTGGTTCCTAAATACTCACCAGAGTTGTGATTTCCGTCTCTAGGAAAGCCTCCATTGAACTTTGCCCCTTCGGTGCGATCGGAGAAGACAAGGTGCCCTAGATTAGAACTGCTTGTGACCCGCTGAGCCGACTCTCGGATGAAGTCGCTAGACTCTGGATCAAATGCCTCCATACCATCGAGGCTAAAGATCCCCATCTCGCCTTGGTACCCGCCGCCATCAAAAAGCCAGTCAAAACCGACCTCACCATTGCCTGTGACTTGAAAGACACCAGAGTCAAACGCAGAATCGCTTTTCCCTACTGAGTCAGGTAGATTGTCTCCATTGAGACTGTTAACCAAGGCTTCGGCAATGTTATCTGGGAGATCTGGTATTTCTTGAAACTCTTCGGCGTCAACAAGACCACTCAGAGTCAAAATCTCTTCGAGAACAAATGATTGGCCATGCTGATTGGAGCGCGAATGCAGATGCCCCCTATGCATCGGAGGATGAACAGTCTGCGATGTCCTGCGAAAGAGGTTTTTAAGAAACATGGTGGTAGATTTCCGATGACGCTTGAGCCGAACGCAATTTACGAAAATTCACTGAAACGGTAGTGTGAATCTGAACAATCCCACTCATGGGAAGAGAATATGAGGACTTCTAAATTTCCACAATTCAGTTTTCACAAATCTTCGTTGTCGAAATATTCAGTCTCTTGTGAGTAAGAAGAGACAGTTTTGATCAAAATCTTGCTGAGTATGACTAGCAAGCTCTTATCTCTGTGAGATATGTATATGCAATGACACCCCGAATTCAAGCTGCCTCAATCTATTTGTTCAACCTTGTTAAAACGGGGCTCGTAGCCGAGAAGCAACAATTTGGGGATTGGGGTACCCCAATCTTTGTTTAAGTATCTTTACTGAGTTCACATGCCTAAATATAGTTACGGCAGAACAGTCAGAAATAGAGTGGTTCTACTACTCAAAGCAATTCTCGATTTTGATAGTCAGTGCTTGAACGAAGCATTGTTGGAAGCCCTATCGAGTCAGGGAATGCGCTCAGAGCGGTCTGATTGGCAGACACCTGCGCCCAAAATCACAATCTTGACTTCAAATGTTCAACTGGTAGAGCTTTCGCAGCTTACGACTACTCAAGTGCGAGAAGCGCTGGATTTACTAGAAGACTTTGTTCAGTGCCTTAAACGAGACTTCCGCAGTCAAGGGCAAGAGAAAATTTATGGGCAACTCACGTTGTGGTCTACCGATACCGAACTGAATCTGAAGTACTTTGCATGGGCATGGGATCAGCGACGACAAAAAAAGGGATTGAAGCCGCTAGAGACTGACTATCAAGTCCCTAATCTTGGTGAGCTACCTGAGGAGTATCACTTCTCTAAAGCTAGCGATCGCCCTCCCGCCGACCAAGCCCCTCCTGAAGCACCCCAAACAGATACCCCATTCTCAGATGCAGATGATGAAACCAGCAGCTCGCAGGAAGCAGAGTCAAGAGCTGATCCTTGGGAGCAGGTGTTCGATCAGGTTGCAAATCTGCTGAGGGACTCACTACCCCATAGTCCTCTCTTCCGATCGCTCACCAAAATCTTTGGTCTTGATCCTCAAGCTCGCATCAAGCCAGTCGATCGCCAGAATCTAATTATTCGAGTCAAGGAAACCTGGATTCATCAATACTTACCCAACAGCCTCAGCCAGCAACCCATGCTGTTGCTGGAGTTGGAAAATCGGCGATCGCAACTCTCTCAGTACCGCAACATTCTCTGGGAGAACCCTCAAAACTTCGGTAGTGCTACACAAGTAATGATGCATTGTAGTGATGGATGAAATACCAGAT
>ERZ1740058.1088-NODE-1088-length-14555-cov-10.998483_pt1 | contig 14555 bp, 7 predicted proteins | sample MGYA00581745_ERZ1740058 | MGnify/ENA primary metagenome ERZ1740058 (study PRJEB43018, sample SAMN04849742) | marine metagenome | isolation source: floating plastic debris | place: Pacific Ocean | collected 2008-08-30 | study: EMG produced TPA metagenomics... | reverse complement strand
GTGTAGGAGAAGAATTTTGAGGGGGCACCATTGTTAGTGTGGCCGCCAACCGCTAGATAGAGTTTGTCGCCATCCAACACCATGCCGTTGACGGAGTGGTTCTCCTCAGAGCGGGGTAATCCTCGAATCAGATCGACCGTTTCCCACTCTGTACCAGTCCAAGTTGCTCGCGTTACCACCCCTGAGTTGGTATCGAGATTTGTCTCGCCGTTTTTACCAATTCGAGGATCGCTCGATGAAATGTAAAGCACGGGATTGTCAGCCGTGCCCGCAACCAACAACCCGGTCACCTGACGATTGGTCTGACTATTGTTGTCAGTTCCATCATCGTTGTGGTTTTGAATCGACTTAACAATGCCAGCGCCCCCCGGCATGAGCAGCTCTTCGTGAGCCGTTGCTACATACTCGCCGTCTTGGATCGCGATTGTGAACGCATTGATTGAGCCATTCTGCTCGGCTACATAGAGTCGCCCGTCGGGACCAAACTGGAGTGACGTTGGGTTTTGCAAAACGCCAGAGCCGCCTTGAACGCCTTCAATTACACCAACTTCGTTAAAACTAATAGGCATGAGAAGATTCCTGATTTAAAGTTCGCGTGAAGAAAAAGCAACCGGATGTAAAGACAAGAAAAATAATGAGCTTGGAAATTTCTAACAACCAACTTCCTGAGCGATCGCCGCGAGAAGATTGATTGCTGTAGCGCCCCAAAAGATTTTCCGCCCAAGACGAATTAATCCTGCACATGAGCAAGACTGCAAGGCTAAATCACTCAATTCAGACAACGATTCAAAGCGTCAAAAACAAATAAATCTATTTATAAAGATGATTCTTCGGATTCGACTTAGCGTATCGCCCTCGCTCAACCCGCTCACAGATCCTGCATGAAGCAGACGTCATGCAGGCAGAGTCCAAGCCTGGAAAAGTAGTCTTGCATACGTATTTAGACTGACAGATATCAAATTTGTATCACAGGCAAAAGAGCCCTAAGTGTAATTCCGGAGCCATCTTCACGGAAACCTTACGCAGACATAGGACGTCATGAAGGGTTTGTACTGATGTGCGACCTTGGTCAAGCGTCAACGATTCCGAAGCTTCATGAAAATTCAAATGAGGCCGCGTCTTAGGCGATCACTATCCACCAAGAAAAACAAGCATAGTAAAGAGCGAAGCCGTGCACTTCCACAAAACTTTTTCTCTGGAGAAGTCTTATATTTAAGCAGGAGGTCGTTGGCGATAAAAAGGAGATGAAAACTTCTTAGCTTCATCAATTCATGAATATAAGGTGAATATTCTCAATTCAGCTCAAATGACATTTAGAAGGATCTGAAGCGAGAAAAATCTGTAAATCTAGCAATCAATGCATTGGAGCTAACGCAGCTGCATATCCTCAAGCAGTGCCTAGAGCGGCACAAGTAGGAGATAGCTTCAGACGCTCGAATTTCAGCAAAATCCATATTTTGACGAGTCTTTAATCTGTGTGTCGATTCAGCAGAGTCCAAATTGTGGCTACGGGCTTTTCATTTCGTAGGACACGTCAACGCGTTTGGGAGCGATCGCGGCCACAGCGATCGCTCCGTTTCTGGCTCACCCCAATCTGTAGCTTGAGTTACATCGTCTTGGACTCAAACACCGCATGATGCCGACATTATTCAAGACCTTTCACAGTCATTGCCTGGTGCTGGGAGACTGTCAGCCGTGCGCATCCTACTTGTCGAAGACGATCGCCATTTATCTGCCTCGTTGTCAGAGGCCTTGGAAGCGCTGCAATACACCGTAGATGTGGCGAGCGATGGCGAAACGGCTTGGCAAAACATCAACCTGCTGTCCTATGACCTCATGCTGATGGATGTCACTTTGCCGCGCATTGATGGTCTCACCCTCTGCCAGCGCCTGAGATCGCACAGCATCAACTCACCCGTGCTCATGCTGACGGCGCGTGACACCAGCCAAGACAAAGTCGCCGGTTTAGAAGCCGGAGCCGATGCCTATATGGTTAAACCCTTTGACCTGGCCGAACTGATTGCCCAAATTCGGGCTTTGCTGAGGCGTGGCCAAACCAGCAGCAGTCCGCTCTTGACGTGGGGAGCCTTACGCCTCAACCCCACCACTTACGAGGCGACCTATCAGGAAACACCACTGCGGCTGACGCCCAAAGAGTTTGCCTTGCTTGATCTACTCATCCGCCACGGACGGCGAGTGTTGAGCCGCTACTTCATTTTGGAATCGCTTTGGCAAATGACGGATCCGCCGGGAGAAGATACCGTCAAGGCTCACCTTAAAGCAGTGCGACAAAAATTGCGCAAAGCCGGAGCCCCTCGAAATTTTATTGAAACAGTGCATGGGTTGGGCTATCGGTTGATGACTGTTTAGGGGCAGGAGGTCGCGTCGTGTCTGTGCGCTTTTTGTCGATCGGGGGTGGTGCGAAGGAGCAGGCGTCTGGTGGAAATTGCAGATGTGTAGGGAGACGCTTTTGGACTCACTGGGCTGGCCGATCTGGCATAGCATCGAGATATTGGCTGTGCTCAGTGCGCGCTGGCTTGTGGATTCTGCAACCTGGACTCGCAACGCGATCGCTGAATGGTCGTACCAAGGAGATTTCCATCAAAAACGATCTCCGCAGGGGCGGGTTTTGTTGATGCCTTGTCGCGATAAAAGCCAGGGTTTTAGTTAAACCCGCCCTTACAGTTCTAGAGCAATTGACAAAGCCTCTTCACATCGTTGAAAGGGCATCGCCTTTTTAACTGAAAACGTCAACAGGGTTGGCATCTTTTAGTTTGTTCGTGGCAATAAAGCCAGACACCCCACAGATCACACAAATCAGAAGAAAGACAAATAGGGCAATATTGAAGCTCATTAAGAACTTCATTTTAGTCACTTCAGAGAGGGCGTTATAAACGAAGCAAGAAACGATAAAGCCAGGAATATATCCCAAGACAGCAAATACAAATACTTGTTCTAAAACGATTTCCATTAGAAATCTTTGGCTATAGCCAATTGCTTTTAGTGTGGCGTATTCTTTCGTGAACCTAGATATATTTTGAAAGAGGACTTGGTAGAGAATAACAATGCCGATAATAATTGAGAAGATCATCGCAAATAGAAACACGATGCCCATAGGAGAGCTGGATTCAATATAGGTCTTATCTTCCTTGAGTAAGTCTCTTTTTGACATCACCTTCATATCGTCAGGAATGTAGGCTTGGATGCGCGACACCAAATCAGGGATGTCAACGCCAGGCTTCACATGAACGAGTCCGGCAACAATTTCCCCTTGTCCTAAGCCAAAGGTTTTCAAGAAGTTAGTTTCGCTGGTGATCAAGTTGCCATTATAGAAAGCACTAGCACCCATATCGAAAAGACCGACAATATCGATTTTCTTGCGTTCAAACCCAGCTGTCATAATTTCAGTGCTGACCCTGCCATGGTTATTAACTTCATCGATCAGGGTGCCGAGCTCTGAACGAGATCGACCATCCAGTAAGAAAAGATTCTCGCCTTTTAATTTTTCAAGATTCTCCTTCAAGCCTGGTAAGTCGATGGTGTTTTCTACCAAAGGGAATCCCACCACCTGTATGGACGACATGAATCGAGGCTGCTCTTCCAGCCGCTTAACCGAGGTCATGGTGACGTAGACGGGGGTAATTGCTTCGACTTCTTCAAAGGCCAGTACTTGCCCTAAACGCCGCTCGGAAAAAGGGACAGCTACCAAAAAAGAGGTCGAGGACTTACTAATCAGAACAATGTCACTTTGAAAACTTGCCGGAAGCTGGGTGCTGCTTTCTAAAAGGCCGATGCGAAATCCAATCTGCATAAACAGCAATGCGGTTGTGAATGCAATCCCAAGAATTGTGACTGCTGTTTGGACCTTTTGGTGCATCAATTGTGCCCATGCGATCGCAAGTGTCCGTAGCATATTGGAACCTCAGCAATGTGAGAGATTAGATTTCTGTCAGGCTTTTACAGTCCGCACTATCATAAGTTCACTTTAAAGTGCATCTTAGATTTGTTGCCTTGATCTTAAAGAAATGAATTGAAGAAAATTAATTTAATGAAATAAGTCCTAAACATCTAAAGCCACTAAAGCGCTCCTCATAGTATTTGATGAAAATCATTGAATAGATTGACACTTTAACTTCTGGATGGAGCGGATAAAAGCTGCATGCCAAATACTGTTGTGAGATTATCACTGCCTTTGATTTTGATCGGTTTGACTGGTTGGTACTGAAAGGGTGTTTCAGTCTGCAACAGGCTCTGTTCGTGGTGAATTTCTTGCTTCACCGCCTCCGTCATCAAAATTTGATTGGTATGGGCTTGACTCATGACATGGGCGGCACGATTGACCGGTTGGCCTAGGGCATTGTAATCACGTCGACCAAACGGATGGCCAATCTCTCCTTCAATCACGGTGCCCCAATCCAACCCAATTTGGCAGGTGATCTGGAAAGTTTTGTTGGCAATCTGCAGCAGCGGCATTTGGGCCACTAGCTTTAGAATTTCACCAGCGACGGTTGCCGCTCGAATGGCATCGTCCATATGGGCACCAGGAATGCCGAAGTAAATCAGGATGTCTGAGTATAGGTGATAAGTCCATTGCTGCAGGAAGCCATCCTTGGCTTCAACCAGGCTATTGATTTGAGAAAATACTCGGGACAGAGGAGTCATCAACTGCAACTCTTCGGCTGATGAAGTCACGTGATCGGCAGCGTCAGGTAGACCTAAAAGATTGACAAATAAAACCGCCGCCTGTGAAAAACCCGGTGGAATGCTATGGTCACGCGCATTTTCGACCAGTAGCTTCAAAATCGGTGAGGCGATATAGCTACTGAGGGGAAGATTCTTAGTTAAGAGACGATTGATTTCATGACTGATCTCAGACTCAGTTCGATTTAATGCCAATAGGCTGCGCTTGTTGCGTTGCTGGCGCAGCGTGATATCAAAACTTCCTAAAGTCTCGGCGGCAAAGTCATCACAAACCAGCAAATAACCAGGCTGGTGAGATTCAAAGCGAAAGGAGTCGGCGACTAACGCTGCCGACTCTTCGGTGATGCAAACGCGCCCAATTTCGCCGAGGTGTTCTGTTTGTTTCGCTTGCCGCACGGTTTTACCCAACAAGATGCGCATCATCCGCATGGGCGTACCCACATCAGCTTTGAGAAACGGGCCATTGTGCAGACCGATACGCATGGCTAATGCTTGCTCACCAGCAGGCGTCTTCACGGTGGTGAAATCGCCCATCATGCGCTGTAGCCGCAGGGCCGCGCGAATGGCTTTAGCTATAGAGCGCATGTTAGTGGAGTCATTAAACTCCACTAACATGGCATCGCCCGTGAATTCCAATAAATCTCCGCCAGAGGTATTAATGACGTCGATCGCTTTTGAAAAGTAGCTGTTGAGCAAATCGGCTAGCAGTTGAGCGCCTGTCGTTCCTTGCTGCGCACAGGTTTGAGTGAGGCTCGTAAAACCAGCTAAATCCGTAAACATCAAGGTTCGAGTTTGCCACTGCCAACTGGGTTGGCCAGGTTCAGGCGGATGAGCGACGACTCCATAGGGTAAATAATGGGACAAGAGATGCTGCAAGGTGTTGAGATGCTGCATCACTGTTTTCAGGACAGCTTCAGTGGGAGCAATCCATAACTTGGCATACAGACTGGCCGGTAGCTGGCTCCTCAGTTGAGGTTCTTGAGGGGCAAGCAATGATGGCAGGGACATAACACTGATTTCGGGAAAGTTTCTTAAACATGAATTAGGTGCTTTGTCAGAAGTCTCAGGCATCGTTCAGGAGATGGCGATTATCCATCTGTCCACTATCGGCGGTCTCACGACAGAGGTGCTGACTAAATTGAGGTGCCTCAGACTGCAGCGGGTCGTGCTCGTTCCTGCAACTCAGACTGTTGCTGAGATCAGGAGACTCTCTTTAGGGAACCTCAGGCTTGATCAAAGTGCCTTAGCTAGAAGTGTCGATGACGGCTTCTACCCTCAAATTAGTCATCCCAGAAACTTGCTGACTGTCTTCTGGGGCAAGACGAATTTTGACTTCGACCACCCTGGCGTCAATATCAAACGTCGGGTTCGTGCTAAAAACTTCTTGCTTACCAATTTGCAGGCCAATTTCATCCACGGTGCCGCGCAAGGTATCCGGTAGGGCATCGCTGGTCACTATGGCTCTCTGCCCTGCTGCGATGCGAGCAATATCGGTCTCATAGACTTCAGCAATGACATACATCTGCTGAGTTTGACCTAATTCCACAATGCCTTGATTGGTAATCATTTCCCCAGGGCGAGTGTTAATTTTCAACACTTGGCCTGAGCGGGGCGCTCTCACGTAGGCGAGCTCAAGGTCGGCCTCAGCTTGCTGAACGCCAACCAGGGCATCGGCTAATTCGGCTTGAGCCAGAGCCACATCAACATCACGCACTTCAGAAACCTGGCTCAGGGTTGCTTGGGTTTCTGTCTGTTGGTGTCCCAGGGTGCTCATTGTTCGGTGCAGTTGCGCTTTGGCCTCTGCTATTTGTTCTTGACCACTGCTGATAATGCGAGTTAGCGTCACTTCAGACTCGACCTGTCGCTCGTAGGCAGTATCTTGTTCCAAACACTTGAGGTCATATGCAGATTCTGAAATGGCTCCTTGAGCATAGAGTTGCTCGAAACGGTTACATTCGGCTTCAGCAGTCATCAGCTCTGCAGCAATGCGATCGTTAATGGCTGTTTGGGCAGCTGTATGGCCTTTCAGGTCAGACTCTAATCGCTTAATGGTGGCTTGTTGAGCCCTAATTTGTCCCTGCAGTTCAGCGTCTAAATTTTCCAGCTTCGCTTCTAAGGCATCAACTTCTCCGTCTTTGGCACCGGCTTGGACTTGGACTAACCGCGATCGGGCGATATCAACCTGGGCTTTCGCTCTGCTTAGTGCTGTTTCCAAACGCTCTTGATTATCCAGAACGGCAAGAATTTGGCCTGCTTCAACCTGATCTCCTTGCTCTACCATCAACTCACCCAGCCGGGCGCCCTCAGGGGTCATCGATGCGGATAGGTGAGTGATTTCATCTTCCGGTCTCAAGAAGCCTAGGGCCGAGACGGCTTGTGGTTCAGCGGCTTCTGCTGAGGCACTCTGGTTAGTAGCCTTGTTCTCTCTAACGATGCTCTGAATGAAAAAGATGCCGAGCAGAGAGGCGATCGCAATCCCGATCAGAGAAATAACCCACAACTTTGGCTGCTTAATATCTATGTTTTTGTAAGCTTTTGTAATCTTATCTTTAACAGTGGGTTCGCTGGAAGTCCGCATATTGGTAGATTTGCTCATGCCGGTTGATGCAACTTAAGATTTAGCAGGTCGAGGCTAAGATCAAGAGCCTACTGAACAAAATTTTGCAGTCTAATTATCGGTTTCGACATCTCGGCTTTCGTATTAAAAAGCCACAACCTACTTCCCAAAAGGATTCCCGAAATATTATGGGGAGTACCAGCGGAGCTCAAATCAATTCAGAAGATTGTTTACAGTTGAAGTTCCACGCCGCAGTCGAGATGTACAAAGGAATGTAACAGTCACTTCTACGTTGCGACTGTTTCCTGATGCACTCAATTTCTCCTCGACCTTGCTCTATAGACCCTTGAGTCAACCAGCATCACCAAGCGAGGTCAAGAGTCTGAATTGGTTTAAGGTTGTGCAGGTATTTTCTAAAATTCTGAAAGGCTAAAAATAATGGCACTAGAACCCACCATTGTCGCCAATCAGCTCAACCATTACTACGGAACAGGACGCCTCCGTCGTCAGATATTATTTGATATTCATTTCGAAATTCAGCTAGGGGAGATTGTGATCATGACCGGGCCTTCTGGCTCTGGCAAAACCACGTTGCTGACTTTAGTGGGCGGATTGAGAGATGTTCAGGAAGGGAGTTTGCAAGTCTTAGGGCAGGAACTGCGCGGGGTCAATAGTGGGCGTTTAGGGAAAATTCGTCGTCAAATTGGGTTTATCTTTCAGGATCACAATTTATTAAGCTCTCTTAACGCTATCAAAAATGTCGAAATGGCGGCAGCGTTGTATCCCATTTCAGGTAGGGAATCAATGAAGCGATCGCAGGCAGCCTTAGAGGCTGTGGGTTTAGGCCAGCATTTAACGAAGCGGCCTGATCAGCTCTCTGGGGGGCAAAAGCAGCGGGTCGCGATCGCGCGCGCTTTAGTGAATGAACCCCAAGTGATCTTGGCCGATGAGCCTACGGCCTCGCTCGACGGCCATACCGGGCGTGAAGTTGTAGAACTAATGCAGCAGCTAGCCAAGCAGCAAGGTTGCACCATTATCTTAGTGACTCACGATAACCGCATTCTCGATATTGCCGATCGCATTATTAGCTTAGAAGATGGGCATTTATCTACGTCGAAGGGTGAGTTCTTGCTGGGTTTAAGCAACCTCACCTCCTTTATCTTAGACACCGAAGTAGATGCTATCCATGACTTAATTGAGCCGTTATCGGAAGCGCAATTTGCCAATTTTCTAAATAAACTTGACCAAGAACTAGAGCAAGTTTCCAGTTCAATGAACCTGCTGAGAGATAGTTCGTTTAACTCTAAGCTGGAAATTACTCTGCAAGCGATTTCATTCAAGATTGCTCAATCACTTCAAGCCGAGCAGGTTACCTTTTTTGTCGTTGACCGCGATCGTGAAATTTTGTGGTCAAAAAATGCGCGCGGGACAGAAGGGCAGTTGATCAGTATTGAAATTCCGATCACTGCTGGAATTGCTGGGTATGTGGCGACTACTGGTGAAACGGTCAATATTCCTGAACCCTACAATGACGAGCGGTTTAATCCCCAAATAGATCGTGATACAGGGTTTCTCACGCGCAATATCCTCTGCTTACCGATGCTGAATGAGAATAATGAAGTGTTTGCCGTGGTTCAGGCCTTGAATAAGGCCGGAAATTTGCCGTTCGACGAGACTGATGAGGCCAGTTTCTTCGAGTTGGCCGGCTCCCTGGGCTTTACAGTGCAATCTAGCATTGAACATACACAACAGATTTATGCTTCAATGCATCCAAAAAAATCGCAACCCAGTCAGGATGAAATTCGCGCTAAAACTGGCACCCTGAAAAGAGAAAATCTTGGTATGCTTCGGGCCAAAGTGATGGCTCTATCTACAGATCAATTCATCGGCTTACTCAATCAGGCAAACGTAGAATTACAAGAGCTGACAAATTCAGGGTTAACTTCAGAAAATCCAGGGATGAAGGAGAAGTCTGAACAGCTATTTCAGATTTTGTCTCATAAAGCCTCTCAAGCTGTTGAAGCTGAAAGTACGCACCTTGTGCTCGTCAGCCATAAAACACAACTTCTACACACTGATGATGTCGTGGCGAGAACACAGGGTCGTTTTCGTCTGATCGAAGTTCCTCTCAATACTGGCATTTCAGGGTCAGTAGCCAGTACCGGCCAGCCAGTCATCATTAACCATCCCGCTCAAGATCAACACTTTGATGACCCGGATAATCAAGAACTCAATTCCAACCCTCAAAATATTCTAGCCGTGCCTGTATCTGATCCATCCACGAGCGAGGTCATCGCAGTGATTCAGATGCTCAACAAACTGAATGGCAGTGAGTTTCGGTCAGAAGATATCAATGATATCAACGTATTTGTTGATGAACTGGGGGAAAGCTTTCAGACAAGCATTCAACTGCTGTTAACGAGCTTCTCATGAAAATGCTACTCATATCCTAGCTTTTCTGAGGAAGTCCCATTTCAATAATATGGTGCTGAAATGATTTGTGCATCTCCATAAACGTCGTTGAGATATAGGGGACGTTGTGTTGTTCACAAACCTCTCTGACAATCGGACTGATCTGCTTCAATAAGCTGGGCTTAAACGAGGGGAATAAATGGTGCTCTATGTGGAAATTGAAATAGCCGTAGTGAAACTCCACAAAAGAAAGTAGCCAATTGCTGGGAACCCAATCGCCAGAAGTTCTTACTTGCACGTCAGCCCACGAAAATTTTCTCTGAAAAGCGTTGACATTTTCATTTAGCGCTAGCACTTGATGATTCTCTTCGTGATCGTTATAGAGCAAAATAAATGCGAAAAATGAATAGGCAATTGAATACACCCCAAATAGGATCAGAGCTTGCCAAATGCCATATAAGTATCCGCAATAAATTGCTGGTGAAAGAAAAATGGCTTTAGCCAAAAGATGTGCAAATATCTCATAGGGATGACGCACAAATTCTCGATGGGAGAATAGCCAAATTGTGCTCATTGGAAAAATCCGAAAGTGATAGAACAGGATTCCTATCCAAAAATAAATATACTGGTATTTGTGATGTTCCCTATACTTGACATACTGATGAATTCTGATGGGAACGTATTGGTTAGTCTGATAGTCGATGGATGAATGGGGTTGATTATGATGAGTCTGATGGGAAATTTGCCATTCCAAAGACGAGTAACCCCCTAAATCCATCAGATGTAAGGCAATAGAGTTTAGCAGCTTGTTTTTTGTGAAGCCAAAATGAGCCACTATATGAGATACTCCGGCTGACGCACAAACCAGATGAAACCCCAACACTATTGCAGCCAAGATCGAGTGATGAACCCAAGTCAGATAAGACAGAAAGGTAAATATTAGAGAATGATATGCGAGGTAAAGTGTGCCCTCTAACGTAGAGTAGTATGGCAATTCATGATTCTCTATTAAATATTTACGAACCTTAGACTTTAAGTCCAGCCAAAATTTGTCGTCAGACAATTTTGAATAAACGATTCTATCTAAATATTTTTGATCGCCATCTCTATACAGATCATCTTGACTGACATCGAGATGGCCGACCATTTTTATGTCATTTATGTTTAAATAATGCTCATTCTTCATGAGCTTTTCTACATCCGTCCGAACATGTGCAGATGAGAATAAACCACTACAATCTGTCCCCAAGCTTCCTCTAAAAGTGTCTCCAAACGGGTGTTTCGGAATGAAATTTGTGATGTCATAAACAAGGCCGTCAATAGCAATCCATGCATCTTCATATGTGGAATGTTTTTTTAACTCTGCATAGCTAATGGATTTTTTTGGGATGGAGTCTTCTTCCTTTTTATGAATTTTCATTTTTCAAAATATCCTTCTAACTTATGGACGACTGACCTTGATTTGAATGAGACGTTTATGATGGGCTCGTGGTAATTTTCCTGATGCTATCTGCTTGATATCTCGCCACTGCGACTTAAGAATTTCTGCTATTTTCAGTACTTTAGTCATAGTTTTTATGGGCTTTGCCTTATGCTTTTTCTGACTTTTGGATGTTTTATGCTTCTAAATCCAGATAAGCTTCTTAGATCGCTTTTCCTTAAATAAAATATCAACTTAATTTGATGCTGTGTAGAAGTTCAAAGCTTGATGTCCGTCAGCTTCTGCACACTGGTACCAATGACGACTTCTGCCTGTGGATGATGCGGTGCCCATAGACTTGTCAGGAAAGTGGAATGAGATCAGCACTAGTCGCATAAAAAAGGCCATGGGTATGGGAGCTGCGAGTCGGAGAGAGGATTGAGGAGTTGTCAGGCCATAGTTTCGATCATGAGACCAGCGATCTTGTGTACCTACTTTCAGTCTCCGGCATCTTCAAGTTGCCCCGTTTTGGCATCAATGTCGTTATGGGATGTAAACGAAAGCTATGGAATGTGTGAAATTGCGCCCGCTGAGAAAACCCATCACCCAAAATAGGGGGCGTCAACGCTGCTGGCTAAGAGTGATGATTCTTGCCCTGAGGACTCGATCGCGATGCCTGTCGACGACTGAATGATGGGCATAGCAAGCAGCAATTTAATCAATGAAAGCAATGGTCAACTTCTTTCGTCAGGCCTTTAATGTGGTCGTCTCAATTTTCTTAGTCACTTTTATTGCGATTAATGTGGTTCAGTTAGGAAAGTTTTTGCTGTCGTCTCAGGGATTGATTTAGTGGCTCAAGGTTGTCGAGTGGTGGGGCGACTCGCTAGCGGCTGTTGGTTCGCTAGATTGCCGTTACGGCGATAGTGACAGGCCACCTGATGCCAGCTCCTGGGTACCTGCGACTGCTGAGTTACAGGACTATCCGGCCATTGCTAATGACCTCAACACCGAGATCGCCCCACTTCCGCATCGCCCAAATATTGGGAAGAAACGCGACTTTTCCCATCTTGCTGGCCAATTCGCGAATCCCCTCAAGATATCGACAGTGATCGGGCTGTCTGTTGTCATGACTGGGCTCGCGACTGCGATCGCTGTATAGCCACACTCAACAGATTGGGGCTCAAACTCCCCTGACCGGCCAGGAGTTTCGCTATTAAGCCACGATAGAACGCGGGCTCATGGATTCATTCGACGCCGGGCAATCTCACTGAAACGCACGTTCCCTGATCGGGCTGGCTGGCGATCGCCAAGGTGCCGCCGTGCAGCTCCACGCAGGTTTTGACTACGGCTAACCCCAAACCGGTGCCTGAGATCGGGCCAACGTTTTCGCCCCGATAAAACGCACCCAAAATGGCCGAGCGTTCGTTAGGGAGAATGCCAATCCCCGCATCGATCACTTGAAAGCAAACGGCTTGATCCTCCAGCGTGATCACCAAGCGAATCTGACTGTGCTCCGGTGAGTATTTCGTCGCGTTAGAGAGCAGATTGGTCAGAATTGAATGCAGCAGATCTTTGTCGGCATAAATCTGGGTGTGCCGAGCATTCCCTTCTAGCTGCAATGTTTGTCCGAGCTTGAAGTGAATCTGATCCGATAGCTGCTGACACAACGGGGCGATCGCGACAATAGTCGGGTCGAATTCTAGTTTGCCTGCCTCGGCGCGAGTCAAGGTCAACATGTCGCTGACGAGCTTCCCCATGCGATTAGCCGCCCCGCGAATGCGATCCAGATTGCCCGCCCTTTGCTGCGGCGAGAGCGTTTGATCATGGGTGGCCAGCGACTGAGCTGAGACGGAAATGATGCTCAGCGGCGTGCGCAACTCATGGGACGCCATGGAAAACAGGCGCAGCTTGAGGTCACTGAGCTCGCGGGTGCGCCTGAGTTCGCTTTGCCAGCGCGCAAAGTAAATCAGCACGGTGGCGGTGAGCAGCAGGCCAATGGTGAGGGTGGCGAGCGTGCCCCATAGCAGATGAGAGGCTGAGGGCACGAACACAATCTGCCACTCTCGCTGGCCTAACTGAATCTGCTGCGTACAGTCTGAGGGCGTCGCACACGGGGCATGGGGGGCATGGCTGACGATCGGGAGCGCGGGCGATCGCACCCGGACGCTCTGAGCATCCGCGTTGTAAATGCCCAATAGCTGCTCGGTCGGTTGAGCCGTTTGGTCAAGAATATAAAAATCAATGTCGTAGTCGAGATCCTGCAGCGATTCTTCCACCACGTCGGCGATGCGAAAAACGCCCAGCACATAACCCGCAACGCTGGCTCGACGGGGGGCCAAGGTTCCAGCAGAGACGGGCGTAGCCGCAGCTTGATAAATCGGCACAAACACTAAAAAGCCGTATTGATTTTGCGTGGTTTCTTGCACCAGTTGAATGCGGCCTGTGGCGGCGATCGCCCCGGTATCGCGAGCCCGTTCCAAAGCGATCCGGCGCGTCTCGTCAGAAGCTAGGTCGTAGCCCAAAGCTGCCTCATTATTTTGCAACGGTTCTAAAAAAGTGACCGGCACATAGCGATCGCGCCGCCCGGCGGGAATTAACTGCCCCGTCAACGCCTCTCGTTCGGTAATCGAAAAATTGGCCTGCCCCGTCGCGGCGCTCAACTGCTGCTCGTAGTTAGGCCTTTGCGCGTCAGCAATTTGGGGTGCCCACTCCAGCGCTTGAATGCCGGGATAGGTCTGAACCGCCCGACTCACAAACCGCCGAAAGGCCGCTTCATCCACTTCATTATTGGCCGCATCGTACAAATCGCTAATCGACAGCAACAGTTCGGTGTAGCGATTGGTCGTGCGCTGCAGGGCGGTGGTGAGATTATTGGTCTGCTTTTGAAATTCACTTTGGCGCGATAGCCGTTCCCACCGCTCGACCCAAGCCGTCGCCGCTAGCGTTGTCCCTAACCCCAGCGTGAGAATCAAAACAGTCGGCAGATAGCGCAGCACAGACAACATCACAAATCTCGCCGTTGATGCTTCAGCGCTCTATCCTACCGGAAACCGTTCGCGGCAACTGTTCGCCCTCATGGACAAAGATCGGCCCTTAGGGTGCAAGCCTCAGAAAATTTCAAGCCAGCAAGAGGCCCACAGAGGCCAGTTTTGTTGATGCTTTGTGGCCAGGGAAATCCAGGTTTCTGGCTACCCGCCTTTACCGTAGCGGTCTATGCTTTCTCGGAAATCGCCTCGGTTTGGTACGGGTCAGGATGGAGTGATGAGGGCGATCGGCTTAGCTACCCTTCGGAAACGCCACAATCACCTGTCCACTCCCTGGCCCCCTGCGTTTCCAGGTTGTAGCAGAAGTCCAGATCTGCTCTCTATGCCAATGCACCCCACGGAACCACCCAACCACGCCCCCAGAGTATCAAGGATTATCAGGAGTCCAGATATACAGTTTAAACCATACCAACAGACCAGC
>ERZ1740058.1087-NODE-1087-length-14573-cov-8.650847_pt1 | contig 14573 bp, 9 predicted proteins | sample MGYA00581745_ERZ1740058 | MGnify/ENA primary metagenome ERZ1740058 (study PRJEB43018, sample SAMN04849742) | marine metagenome | isolation source: floating plastic debris | place: Pacific Ocean | collected 2008-08-30 | study: EMG produced TPA metagenomics... | reverse complement strand
TGGCGCGCGTTAACAGGAGTGTGAGTTTCCGGTTCGATCTTGCTGTTTTCATTAATAGACATGTAACAATAACGTGCCGTTAGCGTGATTGTTCCGGCGCCGCTGTTGCATCGCTGCCATGGATGACCGTGATCGCGGCGTCAGCGCGATGTAATTGCCATCCGAATCGTGCGAAGTTTTTCGGATTGGGCCATGTTGCGGATATGCGCCAAACACACATCCTCATCGCACTGATCCTCACCGTAGTCGCCGCGTCTGCCGATGGCGCATCGGCCGCTGACGAGAGCGCCTTTGCCGAAGTGCCTGAGGCTGTGGAGGCACGAGAAATCGTGTTTGATGTGGGGCTGGGGCCGCGTCTTCAGCCGGTCTTCCCGTCCTCGCTAAAGTACGAAGTGGTTCCCATGCCACTGTTCGGACTGCACTTTTTGCGGCTGCCATTCTTTGGCGAGGTGGTGGACAGCGAACGCAAACCGAGCATTTTTTCCATCTACCCCTCATTTGCCTTCGTGGGTGAGCGGGACGATGCGGACGCATCTTACCTCGCCGGGATCCCGGACGTGGACAGCGCCATTGAGCTCGGCGCAGGTGCGGCCATTCGTTATCGCTTCGTTCGTGCGTTTGCCCAGGTGCGGTATGGGGTCAAGGGGCACAGCGGTTTCGTCGGCGAAGGCGGAATCCAACTTATCCACTCATTTCTGGATGATCGGCTGATGCTGAGCGGCGGGCCGCGGGTCTCGCTCGCGTCCGAAGACTACATGGACACCTACTTTACCGTGGGCCCAGGCGCCGCGGTGCTGCCTCAATATAACGCCAACGCTGGGTTCAAGGACGTTGGTGTTGGGCTCCAAGCCGTCTACGAACTCACCGAACGCGTGCGTGTTGTGGGTCATGCGACTTACACCCATTTTGTGGGGGAGGCGGGCGACAGCCCCATTGTCGCCGCCGGCAATAAGGACGAGCTACGGATCGGGATCGGGCTGACCTACCGGTTGGGGTTCGACCTCTACTAAAGAGAGGCGATCGTCATGATGAACCAGTTGGCAGCGTTTTTGTGGTCGCTGCTCACAGTGTTTCTGGCGGGGTCGGCGATTTTTCTGGATCCGCTCTGGATCGTTGACGTCGGAATGGTCGGCCGCATCCTTGCCGTGATCATTTGGCTGTTTTTGTTGATGGCTTTGGTGGCCGGCAGCGGGAAGGGCTGGGGCTTGAGGTATGGCGTCGGATTGATGCTCGGCGCGGCTCTGACCTACGCCGTGGGCGGTCTGGTGACCCTCGATGCGTTGTGGTTCACCGACATTGCGGCGTGGTGGCGCCTGTTGGCGGTCACTGCGGTTGCGATGGCTGCGATCGGGATATCCGAAGGGCCAGGTGTTTTTGGCTAGCGGTGGCTCGACCTCACCGCTGGCCGGCGGCACACGTGCCGAAACGCGCTAGCGCCAGAGTGACACGCAGGGGATTTTCGTCCGGTCGCAACGATCAGCATAGCGCCGGGCGATCTCGGTCACTTCATCCATGAGGCCATCGGCAAGCGTGATGGGCTTGAGGCCAAGGTTGAGGAACCTGTCGGCCGCAACATGCAGATCGTTTTCCGCCGCCTCGTTGCGAGGGTTGTCGAGATAGGCGATCTCGACGCCGGTTTTGTCGGAGATCATTTGCGCAAGATCCCGGACCCTGTGCGTCTCCGTCATCTGATTCAAAATGTTGACCCGCTCGCCAGCTTGGGGTGGATTTTCCACGGCGAGTTCCACGCAGCGGCATGTATCTTTGATGTGGATAAAGGCGCGGGTTTGGCCGCCGGTGCCGTGCACGGTGAGCGGGTAGTCGACAGCCGCTTGCATCAGAAAGCGGTTGAGCACCGTTCCGTAGTCGCCGTCATAGTCGAACCGGTTGATCAAGCGCTCATCGCGGTCGGTCTGATCGGTCTGGGTGCCCCACACGATACCCTGGTGAAGATCGGTGATTTTGACCTGATCGTTTTTGTTGTAATAGTAAAATAAGAGCTGATCTTGCGTCTTAGTCATGTGGTAGATCGAGCCAGGGTTGGCCGGATACAAAATCTCTTGATCGGTTAGGCCGTAGTCAGTGTCGACTTTGACGCGGAGGTATCCTTCGGGGATCTTCATGCCCGCGGTGCCGTAGCCGTAGACACCCATAGTGCCCAAGTGAATCAGGTGAACGTCAAGGCCGGACTCTACGATGGCACACAAAACGTCATGGGTGGCTGTGAGGTTGTTTTTGACGGTGTACCGCTTGTGGAACGCTGATTTCATCGAGTAGGGCGCGGCGCGCTGTTCGGCGAAATGGATAATCGCGTCCGGCTTCTCCTCCAGAATCAGCGACAGCAGCCGGTGGTAATTCTCGCCGATGGTGAAGTTCTCGTGCCGGATGACGTTGCCGGTGATCTCCTTCCAAGCGGCCAGGCGCTCCGACAGATGCCGGATGGGCGTGAGCGAGGCGACTTCGAGCTCAACGTCGATTTTCCTGCGGGACAGGTTGTCGACGATGATCACTTCGTGGCCGCGGGCCGACAAATGCAGGCTGGTCGGCCAGCCGCAGAATCCGTCGCCGCCGAGAACAACAATTTTGGCCATCCGTTCTGGGCCCCCTGTCTAACTTTGCGACATATGCCCAACCAAGGCGTTACGCCCGGCCGCCAAAGTGCCTCAATCCTCGAGGGCATCACATATGGAGGCGCTAAAGAAAAGGGAATGAGCACCCGTCAGGCCTGTTGTTTCGACATGGTTTGCGTCTGGCGTGCAGCGTTGTATGGCTACAACGCCGAGCGTCTGGGGCGTGTGTTGCCACCGGCTTTCAACGCTCAGTGAGTGACAACGCTAGCCAGTTCGGTCATGTCGCGCGTCGGCAGCGCGGCAAGCAAACCTCAAAAGGGTGGAGTAGATGACGGTCTTCCCAGTGGTGCTCGCTGGCGGGCGGGGCACGAGGCTTTGGCCCCTTTCAAGGGCGGATAAGCCGAAGCAGTTTCTCCCACTACAGGGCGACCGCAGCCTGTTTTTTGACGCCCTGCAGCGGCACCGTGGCCGGCCGGGCATTGCCGAGCCTTGGGTGATCTGCGGCCAAGGTGACCGGTTTGCTGTGGAAGACACTTTTGCGCTGGCTGGCATTAGCGATGCTAAAGTCTTGCTGGAGCCAGCCGGCCGCAACACTGCCCCGGCGATCGCGGCGGCGGCAAAAGTGGCATTCGACAAAGATCCGGAGGCGGTGTTGTTGGTGCTGCCATCCGACCACATGGTGCGCCCGGATGATGGGTACTTTGCAAGCCTCGACGCGGCGCTGGAGAATGCCCGTGCGGGAGGGCTTGTCACCTTTGGGATAGAGCCCACCAGTCCAGAGACTGGATATGGCTATATCAAAGCGAGTGGCAGCGGTCCTGTGCGCCCGGTGGATCGGTTTATCGAGAAGCCGGCGGCCGATGTGGCTGAGGCCATGCTCGCGGAGGGTGGTTACTTCTGGAACGCGGGGTTCTTCGCGTTCAGCGCGCGCACGGTGCTTGAAGAGTTGGAGGTCACCGCGCCCGATGTCGTGCGCGCTGCCGTTGCCGCAGTAGACGGCGCCCACCAAGACGGCAATGCGCTGCGCCTAGGCGAAGAGGCGTTCATGGCGGCGCCGGAGATCTCCATAGACTATGCGTTGTTGGAGCGGACCAACAAAAGCATGGTTGCGCCGCTGTCGTGCGGCTGGTCGGATGTGGGGTCTTGGCAGGCCTATTGGGACTCGCTGGAGAAGGACGCCGACGGCAACGCCGTGCGTGGCAAGGGGCTCGCCATCGACAGCAAGGACTCCTTGCTGATCAGCGATCAGGCCGACGTCATCGCGCTGGGCCTCACCGACACAGCCGTGATCGCGACCCCGGATGCCATTCTGGTGGCGCCGCTCCACCGCGCGCAAGACGTGAAGACCGTTGTCAGCACGCTGAATCACATTCAGCGCAGCGACCTTCTTGAGGTCTCGCCCACCGTGAACCGGCCTTGGGGCGGGTACACGAGCATCATGAATGGCGATCGCTTCCAGGTGAAACATTTGTTCGTGGCGCCCGGCAAACGCCTGTCGCTTCAGAAGCACCATCACCGTTCCGAGCACTGGATCGTTGTGCGCGGTACTGCAGAGGTCACCATTGATGACGCCGTGATCACGCTGAGCGAGAACCAGTCCACCTACATTCCGTTAGGCGCGGTGCATCGCTTGGAGAACCCCGGCAAGATCCAGCTGGAGGTGATCGAGGTTCAGACCGGCAGCTACCTGGGTGAGGACGATATCATTCGCCTGCAGGATGAGTACGGCCGGAGCTAGAGCACTTAAAACTGGCGTGCCCACCGCGTACCGCAGGGGCATGCGTTCGCCATTCGGGGATCGGGGCGGCTGCGCTGCGGGTCCGCGTGGGCGGCTATATTGCCTCGTGGCCCTCGGCTTTCGCGAGGATCATCGGGCCGTAGAGAAGCTGTGCGAACAGCCGTGCGGGCCGCGACGTGGTCCAGAAAGCGTCTTTCGCGGCGCGTGATGCGATCCTGGTGGCCTCGATATCTGAAGCCATGTCGCTGATGATTTCGCCCATGGACTGCGTGTTTCGTGCGCGCATAACCCGCGCCCGGTTGACGTGGGCGAGGGGGACATCGTCGAATGCGAAAACAAGCTTGCCGGCCGCCATCGCGTGCAGCGCCGTGTCGGAGTAGCGTTCGGTGGCATGGGCCGAGTACGGCAGCAGGATGCCGTCCGCCTGCCGGATGACGTTGTAGTAGAGGTGGCGGGGCAGAATGTCCTCGATGACGGAGACGTTGCGCTCCGGGATCGACAGAAGCTCGCCCAAGCTCAAGTGCAGATCCGCGGTGTCGGTGGTTTGCGGTGACGGCCGCTGCTGAACCACAAATCGAAGCCTGCCGGGGCTTGATGTGGCGTGATTGGCCGCTCTGATAATGGATGGCAACTGATCGAAGCCGGTTTCGTGCGCCATGGCCCCCATGAATGCCACAGTAAACCGGTCGGGCGGAGTTTCTCCATCCTGGCGCAGGGAGAGCTCGGGCGCTGGATCCAATACCTGTACAGGCGCGGCAATCTCGCGCGCTAGCGTGTTCGCCAGGCCTCGAGACCAACTGTACAGGAAGAGCGATGGATGCTGCCGGTTGATCGCGGCGATGGCGGGCCCGTGCTTGTCGAGGCTGCCGAACCGGCGCTGGTTTGGCATGGTATCCGCGCTCCACGGCAGCACCATGTGCACAAAGGGTCGGCCGCCTGCCGGGATGCTTGGTAGCAGTTCCAGGACTGCCTCTAGCGTTGCCCCTTCCGTGTGCGGGAAGACCAAATGGCGGCGCCGATTAAACCTTGAGCCAGCCAGCACCCAGTTGAGCCGTTCGCGCAGCTTTGCGAACCCCACCTGAAAGTCTGGTTCGGACATTTGGGCGAGTTCGTAGACCGAGTTGATGAACCCGCCGCCGCCGAAGCGGTTGTTGTCCTGGTGTGCGATGACAGCGTGGGGCAGGCCGAGGCGAAGGGCGATCGTGACAAGCCGCTCCAGCTGATCTTGATGCTGGGGGCACAAGTCGCTGGTGGAGGGGTCGATGAAGATGAACTCGTGGTTGAGGACGCTCGCTACGCCCACCTCCGGGAACGCGGCAAAGCGCAAGATCATCGTCTCGATGTCGCTGATCGCCGGGCGACTCCACTGGCTGTCGAAGGCGAGCGACTTTGACCCGAGCGAGAGGTTCACCGGTTTTGCATGGGCAAGGGTGCTCACCTCACCCAGCCTTGTTGGCGCATGATAAGCCAAGCATCATCGCTGCGATGGCTCTCATCACGACAATAGCCGCTGTCACCAGCGGGCCCGATGTCAGGTGTTGCGCCTATCAGTCACTCTCCATCAAACTTGCGGCCGATTGACATCAGCGCATCCGAAAGCAGAGCCGAGCGAATGCGTTACCGGGGATGGCGCATTTCTGCCTAATTTCTGCCAGCCAAAAACGATAGGCACAAGAGTTGTTTGCACGGTAGCCGCAGCTTTAATCTAACAGCCATATATCTGGCGTTAACCTTACCCCTATAGATTGTGGCGGGACTTAAACTCAAAGCTGCATACTATGACAGTCGTCCTCGCCCCGGCGCTCGACACAAGGGAGGCCATCCGCGAGGCCGCTTTGAGGGCCGCTTGGTGGTTTGCGGGGGCGAGGCAAGGGGGTACCGCGGCGGTCCGCCTCACAACTGTCGGGGTGGCCCCGGCGGCTCAGAACATCGCCCATGATCCGCGCTTTGACCCCCTCGCGTTTGAGCGCCTGAGTGCCGGCGGCGTCGAATTGGTGTCGGCGCAGTCGGCGACACAGCATCTGGAGCGCTGCAAAGCGTGGCTTGAGACGCCCGGTGCAGTCCTCGCCACCCACGCGACGGCTTACCGCTCGCTGACCGGGGTGGCGGGCGAGGCGGGATTCTTGCTCAACGGCGATGATCAAACGTCCCCCACGGCACCGTTGGCGTGGTGCAGCGCGGCGTTGTGGAGTGACGGCTCTGCGCGCGCATCGACCGCATCCGCGCTCGGCCAAATGCGCGCTTTGGTTCAGCGCGCAGACCGTGCAGTGGTGGTTGGCGGCGAGGTGAGCGCCGGCGATTTGGACGTGCTTGCCGGGGAGATCGTGGCGTTGTCGCCGGATGGCCCGTGGGAGGCTGTCCTCGCCATCGATCCTGCGCTCACGATTATCTGTCTTGATGACCCTGTGAGGCACCTTGGTCCATCGCGGGCGGCGGGCAAATTGAGGGCTTCGGCGCTGCGCCGGCTCTCGACCGATCCGCGGACCGCTCTTGCTGTGCCGGCCAAGGCCTTTGCCCTGCTGGCCGACCTTACTCCAGCAGCTGACCGTGGGCGGGTGCTCACGGTGGACGTACCGATTGCGATTGATGCCGGGCCGGGCTTTGGCATTGCGGCCTGCAGCCTTTTGGCGCCGCAGGTGGACGTTCTGTGGCCGGGGAACGGCTTGGTTGAACTTGCCCCCGAAGATGTTGCGCTTCATCCCGCGTTTGCGCGTTCGGTACGCGAAACTGCCGATCTGACCGAGCTCATTGCACGGTTGGAAGGGGCGGGCGCTGCCGTTCGCGCGCTTAGCCGCAGCGCGTTCAAGGGGCTGCGCGAGCGCGATCGCGGCCGCGCGCTGACCGCCATCGCCCGCCAGGACGGGACGCCTTGGCCTGCGTCTGCCACCAGCGGGCGGTTTGCCGACAGCGGGACGCGAACCATCGCTGTGACCCGCGACCTTGGGGCCGTGGTGCCGTTTGTTGCCGTCGATGTGTTGTCTGACCCCGGTGATCAGCGCCGCCTGTTAGCCTCGCGGCTCCACAGCGATGAGCGCGCCAACGACCCTCACGCTGAGATTGATCGCACGCTCGATGCGCTCGATGCGCTGACACCACAGCTGGAGCTGTCGAGTTCTGACGGCGGCGCAGTGGCGGCTGCTGGGGGTCACACCCGCGGTCGGGCTGATGCTGCGGCAACGACTGCTGACGACCTGCGAGAGCAGCTTCTCGCGGAAGGTCATCCTCTCCCAGCCGGACCTTTCGGCGATTCTGAACGCGAGCTCCGCATCCTGGACCGGTACCGGCGGCTCCTCACTGGTGGCCTGCAACGCGATCACATGCCCCGCTTCGAGCAGCTGGTGAAAGACACCTCGAGGCCCGCCATCGTCTTCGCGGCGGATGCGCCACTTGATGCACTCAACGCCAATCGTTTGGCGGGAATGACGGCGATTTTCGTCGATATCTCGCGCGAAGACATACCGTATGGGATGACCTCGCAGCCCTCGCAGACCATCCAAGTCGCCACTACGCGGCGGCAGGTGATCCAGGCGAGTAACGGGCCGCGGATCGTGCCTGTTCGTGAGTTCGTGCACGCCAGGCGGGGCGACATTCTGGTTGATCCACGGGACTTTGGCTTTCCCGGTGAGGTGGCGCCGACAGCGCTCACGGTTGGGCTTGCGCGCGCGTTGGGGGTGCCGCTGAAGGCGCTTGTGACGAGCGATCAGGTTGAGAGCGTGCGCGCTAGCCTTGCCTCCCATGGGATCGAGGATGTGTGCATCGTCGGTGCTGATGCTTCCACCTTGCCGGGCGTGGCGTTCCATAGGCTTTTCAGGCAGCACGATTGGGCGGCGCATGACCGTGTGGTCTTTTTCCTCCCCGACGATGCGAACTTCTCAGCCTGGCAGTCGGTGATGGACGGACTAGGCGAGGGCGCGCTCACCATGGTGATCGGCGATGGCGGTGCTCGTGTCATTGCCGGTGATAACGTCGAGAGCGTGGATGATCAGTCGTATCCCGGGCGGCTTGTCGGGATCGATGATCTGGCATCTGAAATCCGAAGCTTCGGGCCCAGCGTTGCCGTGTCAGCGCTTGAGCAAAAGCCGCCGGTGGCGCTCGCCATCCCAATGATCCGGGTAGTTCCGCCAACTGCGGGAGATGAGAGCGATCGCCCGCCCCATGCGACGATTGCCACCGACGTTCCGTTGGCGGGGCGCTGGCCTAACGGGTCGCAAGCCATTCCCGGTAGCGCCGACATCGACCGGTTGCGCGTGCGTCTTTGCCGGCAGGTGCGCACCGCCTCTGGCGGCCTTTCGGACCGGCTGGATGAACACCATGCCGGAGCTGCCTTCGGCCCATGGTTTGGCGATAGCGCAAGCAAGGGGGAATGGCAGCGACCGCCGCATGCCCTTGGAACAGCGCCTGCCGGTGGCGATCTGGTCCGATCTCTGTGGCGATCACTGCGGGGGGGCAGACTGGCGAAGCTGACCGGTTTGCCTGTTGAGTGGCTGGGCGATGTTTACCAACGACAAGCGCGGGTTCTGGCGCCCCGTTGGGGTTTGACGGAAAATACGCCATCTCAGCTTACAATGCGAAACGTCGACGAAGTCACCGTTCACGCCGCAGCCGAGAGAGGCTCTGGTACGTTAGCGTTGGCGAGCAACCAAGTGGAGGGAGCGGTCATGCCCCAGTCAACATTCAGTGCGCTTTGGCCTTGGCCGGGAACGATCCTGCTGACGCTGTTGACCGCCTGGCTCATTTACATGGGGAGCATTGCTGACCTCGCAGACGTGCGCACCGCGTTTTACGGCATGGCCTTTGTGACCGGGATTGCAGTGCTGTTGGGTCTGCGCGCTGGGGTGTTTGGCTCATCACGCCACTCGGGTGAGGTGTTTGCCGATGAGTATGCGGACGATGCCCGCGTTGGAGGGGCTGAGTTCCCGGCAACGCGGTCGCGGTTCGACGCGCCTCGCCGCTCGATCACCGATGGCGATGCTGAGGGTGATGATCAGTTTGACCGAGTGTCGGATGGTATGCCTCAGAACGCACGGATGCGCGCCAACAATGCGGCCATACCGGTTCGCCGAGAGGCAGTGGAGACTGACGAAAGCCCAGTCGCGAGGCGGGAGCCGGCAGTGGACGCAGAGCCGACGATGGCCCGTGCACGCGAGCCGATGGTGGAGGACGTGCGCGCACCGCGCCATGATCCGCGGCAAGACCGTCCCGCGACCGAGCCCGCGATGGCGCGCCCCGCAACCGTCGATGCTTCTCCGGTGAATGCCGCGCTGGGCAATCCGGATATGAGCCGCGCTTTGGCGGACCTGAGCGACCAGTTTCAGGCCGCTATGGCGCGCGAAAAAGCCGAGCGCGGGGCGGCGCTGGCACAGATCAATCAGACCATTGGGCGGCGCCTGGACCAGTTGGAAGAGTCTTTGAGAGTGCTTGCTGATGCGGCGCCGACCGATGGGGTCGGTGCTGGGGTGTCCGAGGCTGCATCGGCGCTGTCGGGGCGTGTCGATGAGCTTGGCGCGCGTCTCAACGCACTTTCGGCGCGTCAGGACAGCGTTGGCGATTCTGGTGACGGCGGCGATCAATTGGCTGCCCTCAGCGAACGGGTTGCGGCGATTGAGGCCGGGAGCAGCACCGGTGAGGGGGCGCCCATTGCTGACCTCGAAAAGCGGCTGGAATCGATGGTGACGGTGTCCGGGCTCAACAACATGGTGAACACCAAGCTGTTGCCATCCATCGATAAGCGCATTGGTTCACGGCTTGAGCAGGCCATATCGCCCGACGCTCTGAAAGAGAAGCTGGGCGAGGTGGTTGCCGGGCCAGTCGGAGCAGTGGCCGAATCACCAACAGTGGAGGCCTTGGAAGCCAAGCTCACCGCGGCGGCGAAGGACAGCAGCGACAAGCTCCAGGCGGTGCGCAAGGAAGCTAACGAGGCCATCGCCGCCGCGCGCCGGTCGATGCAGGCCGAGATTTTGGCGTTGCGCGAGGCGATGCCGGCTGCGGGCACGGTGGCGTCGGATGCAGTCAGTGCGCTGCAGTCGCGCTTAGAGGGCAGCGATCATGCGTTGGGCGAGCTGCGGGACGGGCTGTCCGCGCTGCGCTCGACGGTCGATGCCACGAAAAACGCGCTCGCCGAAGGGGGTGGCGGCGCCGCGGTTCTGGAAGAGATCACGGGCCGCCTCAACAGCTTGGAGGAAGCCGCGTTGGCGGCAGCGGGCAAGCCGCTGCAAGACACGGTCGACGCGCTGGAGCAGCGGCTCCATAGCGGCCTCCAAGACACTGGCGGTGCCATCAATGCGGTGCGCACGGGGTTGCGCGATTTGGCGAACAATGTGTCCAAAGTCTCCGACCACTACAGCCAGCTCTTATCCCGGGTGGATGACATGGGGGCCACGTTGGCTGCGGCACCTCCGGCCGCTGGTGGGACAGTGCAGGCGGAGATGGACACGCTGCGTGAGCAACTCCTCACGATTATTGAGCAAAACCGAGAGATCAAAGCCCAGCAGCAGGCGATCAGCGAGACGTTCTCGCAGCCCGCTAGGATCGAATTCGGTAGAGGGAATTAAGCCCGTGGGACGGCGGTGCCTTGCGCTCCTCCGCCGGCCCAACTGAGAAGAACCGCACAGAGGTGTCCTCGAAGGCAGCAACGGTCAGAGTGCCGCCGAACACTGCGCCGGTGTCGATGTTGGTGCGCCACTCGCGGTGATCGGCGTGGTCCACCGGGGTGTGGCCGTGCACCACGTGGTACTCGAGCGCACCGGTGTGGCTGAGGAATGGCTCGCGGATCCAGATCAGGTCATGGGGCGTCTGCTCGTCCAGCGGGATACCGGGGCGGACCCCGGCGTGTACGAACAGCGTGTTTCCGACCACATGATAGAGCTTCAGGCTGTCGAGGAAGGCGCGTTGTTCGTCGGTGACGACGGCCTGCATCATGGCTTGTACGGCAAGCGGGTTGTGGGCGTGGCCATAAGCGTCGACGCCGAAGCTGATGCACGTTTCGGAGCCGCCAAAGCCGAGCCAGCGGCCCGTAAGGGTGCCGTCGTGTAAGGCGTTTCGCATCGCATCTTCGTGGTTGCCCATAAGGCAGACGCGTTCGCGGCCATCGATAGGCTGGGCAAGCATCTCAATGACGGCGCGGCTATCGGGACCGCGGTCGACGTAGTCGCCTAGGAAAATCTCTGTGACGCGATCCACCGGCCGCGCTTCGATGTCGGCGGTGATGGCGGCGAGGGCCTCACCAAGCAGGTCAGCCATGCCGTGGATGTCGCCGACGGCATAAACGCGTTCGCCTTTCGGAATCGAAATGCTCACGCGCTTGCCCCGCCCCACCACGACGCGCCATATCGACCGCTCACCGGGGGATTGTTGTGGGCGAACTTGTTATTCTGGCGGGCGTGCTCGCCTGCGCTGGCGCTGCTGCCGGTTTGATTGCCGGGCTTCTGGGCGTCGGCGGCGGCATCGTGATCGTCCCGGTCCTGGTGATGCTTTTGCCGTTTGCCGATGTGCCGCAAGAGGTGCGCATGCACCTGGCGGTGGGGACCTCGCTGGCGACGATCATCGCCACGTCGATCATCTCCGCGCGCGCCCACGCCAAGCGCGGCAATGTGGACTTTGCGCTTCTGAAGCGGCTTGCCGTGCCCATCGCTGTGGGGGTGATCATCGGCATCGTGATCGGTGGCCGGGTGAGCGGCAATGTTTTGACCGCGATCTTTGCGGTGATTGCGCTCGTGGTCGCCGTGCACATGGCGTTTTTTCAGGGGCGCACCATCGCGCCAAAGCTGCCGCGCGCGCCATGGCTCGATGGTATCGGCACCGTGATCGGTGGCGTGTCGGTGGTAATGGGGATTGGTGGTGGGACACTGTCGGTCCCAACGTTCACGCTGTTCAGCATGCCCATCAAAAAGGCGGTGGGGACGGCTGCGGCCATCGGGCTGATCATCGCGGTACCGGGGGCGATCGGTTTCGCGGTGGCCGGGTGGGGCAATGAAGCGCTCCCGCCAGCGAGCCTTGGCTACGTGAATTTGGTTGGGTTTGCCTTGATCGCGCCTCTGTCGATGGCGCTGGCACCCGTGGGGGCTAAGCTCGCTCATGCTTTGCCAGCCGTTTGGCTGTCTCGCGCGTTTGCGCTGTTTTTGGCCGCCACCGGTATCCGCATGCTCTTTAGTTTAACCACATAATGAACCGGGACTGCGACTGGGTACGCGCATAACCAAGCCGACAATTAACAAACCTAGGGGTCTGCGCCGGTCCGGAAATGGAAAACCCGTTTGCGGACTGTTTCGTCGCAACCGCAGTGTGGCGCTGCGCCGTCTGCGCGTGCTGCATATCGGGCTTAATCGCGCTAGGTCTGACCCATGGCCATCATGGATGTGAAAACGGGCAGACGGCAGGCGCGTGGCGACGGATTCGGGGCGCTGCAGTGGCTGGGTCTCGTCCTCAGCGGTCTGATGTTGGTACCGCTCACAGCGCTCATCGTTGTGGCGGTGACCGGGACGTCGCGTTCGATCCCGCACTACGTCGACACTGTGCTTGGCGTGTACACGCTGACGACGGTGCAGCTTGTTGTGATGGTCGGAATTGCGACCGCGATCATCGGAACTGTCACGGCTTGGCTTGTGACGATGTGCGAGTTTCCGGGACGGCGGATCCTCAGCTGGGCCCTGGTGCTCCCATTTGCGATGCCTGCCTATGTGAGCGCCTACGCCTACACCTACCTGTTGCAGCATCCGGGGCCGGTGCAGACGGCGCTGCGCAATACGTTCGACTTGTCGCCAACAGGGTACTGGTTTCCAGACATTCGCAGCGTTGGTGGGGCAGCGTTCGTGCTGTCGCTGGTGCTTTATCCATACGTCTATCTGTTGGCGCGCACCGCGTTTTTGCAGCAGACGGCCAGCCACTTTCACGTCAGCCGGAGCCTTGGACGCTCTCCGTGGGGGGCGTTTTTCGGTGTAGCGGTGCCGCTGGCACGGCCAGCGATTGTGGCCGGCGTTGCGCTCGCGCTGATGGAGACGGTCGCTGACTATGGGACCGTCTACCACTTCGGTGTGCAGACCTTCACAACCGCAATCTATCGCACCTGGTTTTCCATGGGCGACCGCGTGGCGGCCGTCCAACTGGCGCTTGCGCTGGTGGGGATGGTCGTCTTGCTCCTGGCGTTGGAGCGCATTGGGCGGCGTGGCCGGCGGTTCAGCCAAACCCGCGCGGGTGCGCCGATGGCACCGATGGTGCTCAGCGGATGGCGGGCGGCCGGTGCGGTGGCGGCCTGCGTGTTGCCGATTGTGCTGGGGTTTTTTGCGCCTGTGCTCACGCTGCTGCATGTGGCGGCCAGTTTGGAGGTGCCGTTCGTTGACCCGCTGGCCTGGCCGCTGGTGGACAACACGCTGACGCTCGCGACCGTTGGCGCGGGGTTCACGGTCGCCTGCGCCGTTATCATTGCCTACGCCCGGCGCATTTCTCGCCCCGGGCTTATGACCTTTGTCGGGCAGCTGGCGGGCTTTGGCTACGCTGTGCCGGGCGCTGTGATCGCGGTTGGCCTGTTGATCCCGTTCGGCTTGTTCGACCGCTGGCAAAACCGGCTGATGATTGAGCTGTTTGACTGGCGCACCGGCGCGATCCTGACGGGCACCATCGCGACGCTCGTGTTTGCTTACGTGGTCCGCTTTTTGGCGGTCGCGCTCAACGGGGTTGAGGCGGGGCTGGCACGGATCCCGGCGAGCTTTGACCAGGCGTCGCGTTCGCTGGGCTCGGGGCCGACGCGAACGCTGCGCAGGGTGCACGCACCCCTGCTTACGGGCGGGCTTTTGACGGCGTTTATGATCACCTTCGTGGACATTGTGAAGGAGCTTCCGGCGACGCTGATCCTGCGGCCCTTCAACTTCGATACGCTCGCCATCCGCGCCTACCGCCTGGCCTCGGATGAGCGGCTCGCGATGGCGAGTGTGCCCTCGCTGATGATTGTAGCGGTGGCGATGGTGCCGGTGGTTTTCCTCACCTTTCAGATCACGCGAACCCGCGTTGAGCACGCGCACCACACCGAGGGCGGTGAACAAAGGCTGGTGCCAAGCCGGGGGAGCCGTTGAGCGAGGAGGTCGCGCTTCGGGCCCGCTGGCGGCAGTTGGTGGAGGAGGAATTGCCGGCCGCTGCCGCGGGTAAGCGCTGGCCGGTTCGGTTCGATCATTGCTTTGCGCGCATCCTGCTGGACAACGCATTGAATGCCCCGTGGCGAACCGTCGTGAAGGCGCCCGCATGGCGGCACATGCCGCCCGATGCGTTGGCTGATG
>ERZ1740058.1086-NODE-1086-length-14581-cov-5.933017_pt1 | contig 14581 bp, 14 predicted proteins | sample MGYA00581745_ERZ1740058 | MGnify/ENA primary metagenome ERZ1740058 (study PRJEB43018, sample SAMN04849742) | marine metagenome | isolation source: floating plastic debris | place: Pacific Ocean | collected 2008-08-30 | study: EMG produced TPA metagenomics... | reverse complement strand
AGGCGACATATGTGCTCCCACAGTAGTTACTCAGTTAGAGCACGGCTTCGAGGCGAGCATTGTGGACGATCTCAGCAATTCCGAAGCCGACGTGTTGGATGGCATTGAACAAATCAGCGGTAAACGCCCTCCGTTTTATGAGTTTGACTTGTGCGACTCGAAAAAGGTGAATGAGCTTTTTGAAGACGAAGAAGGAATTAGCTCAATTATTCACTTTGCGGCTAGCAAAGCAGTAGGGGAGTCGGTGGAAAAACCTCTGTTGTACTATAAGAACAATTTGCTTTCCCTCATCAATCTGCTCGAGCAAATGAACCAGCGGGGAATTACCGATCTGGTATTTTCGTCCTCTTGTACAGTCTACGGACAACCCGATCAACTGCCAGTAACCGAAAGCTCACCGACTAAGCCCGCGGAGTCACCCTACGGAAATACTAAACAAATTGGCGAACAGATTCTGCGAGATGCCTGCCGAGCTAATCCGTTGCTCCGAGTGATCGCTTTGCGGTACTTCAACCCGGTAGGGTCTCATGAATCGGCGCTGATTGGAGAATTACCTACTGGGGTACCCAACAATCTGGTACCTTTCATCACCCAAACGGCGGCAGGTCTTCGTTCCCAGTTAAATGTATTTGGCCAGGACTACAATACTCCCGATGGTACTGCCGTTCGGGACTATATCCACGTAGTAGATTTAGCCGAAGCTCATGAGGTTGCTCTTAGGCGCTTGACGAATGATGAACAGAAAGAGAATTTTGAGTTCTTCAATATCGGTACTGGGGAGGGACACAGCGTGTTGGAAGTGGTAAAAACTTTCGAGCAGGTCAATGATCTCAAACTCAACTATCAGTTAGTAGACCGCCGACCCGGAGATGTAGAGCAAGTGTACGCCGATACTCATTTAGCCAACACTGAACTAGGCTGGAAAGCCACTCGCGGCCTGAAGGAAATGCTCACCTCCGCCTGGAAATGGCAGAAAAACATTACTAACTAGGTAACCCATGTAAAGACGATATCTACTGGGATTAACAAACTTATTGTTTTATTCCAGAAATGATAAGACGATGGAAGCATTCGAAGAATATCTACAGAATTTTCCCCATTACACTACTCATTCCTTTGACTTAGCTCGCCCTTTCCTCTCCCGAAGAACTTTGCGGCCAGGAGATTTCTTTCTTCAGCACGGACAAATATGCCGAAGCATTGCATTCATCGAAGAAGGGTTATTAAGACTCTATTATCTACATGATGGCAAAGAAGTGACGAACTGTTTTTGTACAGAACGTACCATCACTACATCTTACAAAAGCCTGATCATTCAACAAGTAAGTGATATTGCCATTCAGGCCATAGAAGAATCCAGGCTACTTGTATTGTCTTACGAAGCTCTTCAGAAGTTGTATCAAGCAGATTTGTTTTGGCAGCAAATGGGTCGGTTGGCTTCGGAAAACGAGTACATCACGATTGAGCAGCATAATAGATTTATTAGAGACCTATCGGCAACCGAAAGATATTTATCCATAGTGGAAAAGGAGCCGGAACTACTCCAACGGGTTCCGTTGAATTACTTAGCAACATACTTGCAAATTGCTCCCGAGACATTAAGTAGAATCCGAAATAAGATAGCCCGAACTTGATCTAAGTCAATTGAACGGAAGTAGTAGATCTACAATTTTGTTTCATTGTTCAACCAAATACAATGAAAGGTGAATACTGGATCAGTAAAAAAAGCGGTCATAGACACGTATGGTAAACTGGCCAAATCTAAGCAACACGCAATCCTACCTAAGATCTCAACTTGTTGTAAATCATCAGATACCCCCCAACAGCTAGGAGAGGAAATTGGTTATTCAATGGAGGAACTGAATTCGGCCCCTGAGGCCTCAAATCTGGGAGTAGGATGCGGCAATCCCTCGGCTTTAAGCAAGATTCAAACCGGAGATACAGTTATCGACTTAGGCTCAGGGGCCGGTTTTGATGCCTTTCTAGTATCACCCATTGTCGGGAAAAGTGGATTAGTAATTGGGGTGGATTTATCGGATGAAATGCTTTCCTTAGCTACTAGCAATGCGAAAAAGGGAAATTACTCGAACGTTAAATTCATCAAAGGTGATATCGAGGAATTACCATTGGACGACCAGGTTGCTGATTACACTATTTCCAACTGTGTCATCAATTTATCCCTCAACAAGCAAAAAGTCTTCAACGAGGCTTTCCGGGTCTTGAAATCTGGTGGTGGGCTGCTGGTAAGTGATATTGTACTAGAAAAGGAACTACCAGATTTTTTACATAACTCATTAACCGGGCATATCGCCTGTATTTCAGGTACCGAAAAATTGAACCACTATTTGCAGTATGTAGAAGATGCTGGCTTTTCCAATGTGCAGGTAGTAGATAAGAAAATCTTTCCCCTAGAATTGGTATTCACAGATCCTCAGGTAGCTAAAATTGCTACAGAGTTAAACTTTACGTTAGACAGTGCTGAGGCACAAGATATCGCCTCTAGAATAAGCAGTATTTCAATCAGTGCTGACAAGCAATGATTCCTCAGCAGAATTAAAAGGGAGTGCCAATATCCGTAGTTGATGATTTTCTTAGTGAAATTGTACTATCAACCGGGTTGAAGCACTACCTTTTTTCCAGCTACTGAAAGATTCTCATTTACGTACTGCTCATCCCAAAGGTTAGAGATAACCGCTGAGATTCGCGGATTTTGCAATGCCCAGACGTAAGCTTTCATTGGAGCTTTCATGTCGCCGGGTACAATACGTTCCACCTTATCAATTCGCCAGGATGGAATAGGCTGAATAGCTTTATGGTGGGTGGCTACTGCCATAGCCGCTTTCATGGCAATAATACCCATCCCTTTCTCGTGGGCCAAGCGAATGGGGTCTTCCAAATAGCCACCATTGATAATATTATAAGCACACATGGCCGCATCGTATTCACCGGTTTCGGCGGCCGCTCGCAGCACACCTGCTGGGTCGTTGTGAGTAGATACTCCCAGGAAGCGCACTTTTCCGTCTTGCTTGAGCTTAGCAAAAGTTTCGTAGATTTCCGGTACCTGTACCTCCTCTGCACAATCCGCTCCGTGGGGGCACATCAGTATATCAAAGTAACCAAAACCCGTTCTTTTGAGGCTGCCTTCAATAGAGGACATAATCTTGTCGCGGTAGGCCTGACTGCCCTCTACCCGGTGAGCATAATCTTTCACCATGGCGTTAGCCACAAAGGCACCATCCATAGACCTTTCCTGCCCGGGCCAATACTTGAGGAAATAACCCGGTTTGTCAACCGCCCGGTCATCCCGAATTTCCTTTGCCCGTTGCATAATGGCCTTTTGTTTTTCGGAAGGAAGCCCTTTATAAATATCCTGGTAGAGTTGATCCCGAACCGCCGAAAAACCGCTCACCTTGGTAGTAATAAATACTTTTTCCCGTTTAGAAGAGTTGTCAATCACCTGGCTGTAGGCTTCTTCACATTCTCCGTTACCGTAAGCCGGAGCCATATCCAAGTAGTTCAGTCCTTTGTCCATGGCCAGTTCTACCGGGCGGGTATTACCAAAGCGGATAGGGTCTCCACCGCAGACCACTTCGGAAATCATCATGCCGGTGCGGCCCAGTTGCCGGTACGACATTTCCGACTGGCGATTACGCCATTCCAGTTTCACTTCTGGTTTAATGGGTTTCTCAGGATTGGCCTTAGCAGTTGATAATGCTAGTCCGGAAAGTCCGGCGGAAGTGGCGGAGGCTACAGTTAAAAAATCTCGTCGGGAAAATGATTTGGAAGAAGATTCTGGTTTTTTCATTAGGCTGTTCGTTTGCTTCAATATAATAAATCTTAGTAAAAGATGTAAAAGCTAAATAGATGAAATCAACGTTAGTAAGCGATAAACCCAGAAATCTAATTAATCACTGTATAACAAATAGCTGTAATTCAGTTATTTAAGTAATGATACTTAAACTTTAGATTTAGGTAAACCTTCGTCAACAATCAGCTTTTTCACTTTCAGGCGATCAATGGATAAATCCTCAATTTTTATCGAATTAATTTGCGCTTTCTTGAGAGCTAAAGAGCCAATAGCGATAGTGCCAATAGCCACTGCTCCTATTGCTAAGGCACCAATAGCCATAGCCCCGACAGCGGCGCTCCCTAAGAATGAGCTACTCGATCGGTTAACCGAGAGCTTACGATTATGAGAATAACGCGGAGAACGTTTTAGGTAATGGTTATGGAGGAACTGCATAGTTTAGTCTTTTCTTAGATTACGAGGACAGCAGTAATTCGTTGGCTCTACGATTGTATATTATACGTTAAAGGTGCTATACTTGCTGAAGCTTGATGAATCATGAGAACGAGTTCGAGCATTATTCATCATGAGATACTCATCATCAATCGTTATATAAGCATGAAAGGACGAATCGCTATACTCGGAGGAGGAAACTTGGGAAAAGCTATTGCCATAGGGCTTGCTAGCACTGAAGAATATGCCCCCAGCCATATAATTGTTACCAAACGCCGCATGCACGGGGTAGAGGAACTGGAAGATTTGGGTATACAAACTACGAAGGATAATTGTGAGGCGGTAAAGACTTCGGAGCTGATTCTACTGTGTGTTCAGCCCAAACAACTAGAATACCTGTTAATTGAAATAAGGGACGTTCTAAATCCTAAGCAACACGTGCTGGTATCTACGATCACCGGAGTGAGTATACGCGATATTTCCAACTTGACGCTAGATAATTTTCCTATCATTCGGGCGATGCCCAACACCGCTATTGCTATCCGGGAATCTATGACTTGTCTAGCTGCACAAAACACCTCCGATGAATTAATAAATGAGGTGAAAGCTATTTTTGATGTGATGGGAGAAACGCTCATCATCGAGGAAGAATTGATGGCTGCAGCCACGGTGCTAGGTGCCAGCGGTATTGCTTTTTGTCTACGCTACATTCGAGCGGCGGCTCAGGGGGGCATTCAGATGGGCTTCCACGCCGAAGAAGCCCAGAAAATTGCGGTACAAGTATGTCGAGGTGCTGCCTCTCTTATCCTACAGAACCAGCAGCATCCCGAAACGGAAATAGATAAAGTAACTACGCCCCAGGGCTGCACTATTGCTGGTTTGAATGAGATGGAACACAACGGCCTAAGTTCAGCGGTAATTAAAGGTATTGTTGCCTCACACCGACGAATCGAGAAGATTACAGATTAGCAAGCAGATACTTACTCAAAACATAGATGAGACAGCCTAATAGAGCAATGATTTCTATACTGAACGTTTTGCTCGTTCCCACATGACAGATTGCTTGCCATTAATGAACCTGAAAAATCCTCGAAATACCGAGTAATTCATGATTACAAAGTAATAGGGTATAAAAAAGACTTTGACTTTCATCTTATTCTTCTGGAAAATAAATCCTATTAAGGCCAATAAATAGAATAAGGTCTGAAGTAAAAAAGTAACTTGGAAGAATGGATCTGATAGTAAAAAAATGTTAGAGATGAACAGTGCTACTAAAGCGATCGGTGTTACCGTCCAGCGAAGAACACGGTGAGAAATATACTGGAAGCTAAGTAAGCCGAGCGTAAAGCTATTCTATAGGTTGGTGAGCCGAGATATAGCCTGAATGCCACCAGCGGCAATTCGGATTTTTCGCTTTAATTCCTCATCAACGGAAGCAGAAGGTTTTTCTAAAGCAAAAGCTTCAGGTTCATAGACAATTTTATGACCGTTAGCTGCAATACGCAGCGTCATATAAAAATCCTCAATAATTGTATCATGAGGTACAGGCTCAAACAACTCGGTTCTAATCGAGAATAATTCTCCGGCAGCCCCAACCACAGAATATAGTTCTGAGTCCCATTTTTTTAATTGCGACTCCTATTTCCAGTACAGGCCTTCTCCTGCCGCATTGGCAGCATCTTTATCTCTTACAAATATTCTCTTCTCTCCTGCAACACCTCCAACTAAAGGCTTTTTATAATGACGAACTATGCAATTAATTGCATCTTTATTTAGAAATGTGTTTGCATCAGTAAAAATTACGATAGGATTTGAGACATATTTCATAGCCCTTGCAACTGCGGTGATCTTACCTTGCCGTTCTACCTGGTGCAGAAGTTTAATCTCAGAATAGCGACTAACTATTTCGGGGGTTGAATCAGAGGAACCGTCAGTGATAAATAAAATCTCTGTCTTGTCTTTGGGATAGTCCAGTTCTAGGGTGTTCTTTATCTTCTGTTCAATAAAGTCCCCTTCATTATATGCCGCTACTAAAATTGAAATATGTGGTTCAAATATTTGATTACTAGTTTTTTGCACTGGCTTATGAAAAACTCGCTTAATCAGTACCATCAAAAACAATAATGCGCCGTATCCCAGGTACGTGTAGAAAACAATAAGTAAACTTGTTAACCAAACTATTTCCATTTTCTATGATTTTACGTACTTGGTTAAAGGTTGAATATGAAAACGAAGTTTTATGAGCTGACAGGATAGTTTTTAATCGCGCTAAGAATTACTACTGCAATAATCAATTTTTAATCTCCGAGAGAGATTGGATGAAAAAAGGTTAGCTGGGTCGTATTTTCTTTTAGCCTCTAGCCAGGTATGATATTTTGGGTACATCTGTCTAAATGTATTTGAATCTAGCATTGCATCTTTTCCTAAGTATATTCTCCCTCCATAATCAACTACGAGTTCATCCAATTTCTTCGTAAGTAAATTAAGCCCTTTTCTGACTGGAAAATCAATAGCAAACGTATAACCTTCAAATGGGAATGATAGCGGGCATTTTTCCTCTCCTTTACCAAATTTTTTTAGCACATTCAAAAAAGGAGTTTGATCACTGTTAACAATCTCTTGAAGAAGAGACCGGATATTTTTGCGACCATTTTCTAAGGGCACAACAAATTGATACTGAATGAAGCCTTTTTTCCCATAACCTCGATTCCAGTTACTAACTTTATCTAAAGGGAAAAAAAATTCTTCGTAATGCGCAACAGACTTTGATCTAGACTGAAGAAGCTCTAAAAAAGTATTCAAAATCTTGACACTAACTTTGTTTAGCGTGGCAGCCGGTAGCTCAAAGGGAACAGCAAACTTGGGAGGCTCAGAGACTTTCAATGGATTATGCGAAAAGTCGGTCGCTAGGTCAGTTTTACTGGCGTGGTTTCCTAAGGTTAACACTCCTTTACCTAATTTCGATCCTCTTGCCAATGAGTCAACCCAGGCAACAGAATAATTATATTCTTTATCAAACTCATCTATAGAATCTAAAAGATGGTCAAGGCTATTAACTCGAACCGATTGGTGGCTAAAAAAAGTGGTCTCAATTTTTCTTAATCGGATAGACGCAGAAAGTATAATGCCCAGTAATCCTAGTCCACCGAAGCTAGACCAAAATAAATCAGGATTTTCGCTCCGGCTAGCCGTCACAACACTTCCATCAGCCAGTAAGACAGTGAATTCAGTGACACAACTCACGAACGATCCATCAATATGATGGCCTTTGCCATGAATATCATTGGCAATTGCTCCTCCTACAGTGACATATTTTGTTCCAGGAGCAATCATCGGAAACCAGCCTCTTGGGCTGAATATGTGAATGATTTCAGCAAGAGATACACCCGCTTCGCAGGTTAAAATTCCAGTCTCTTCGTCAAAATCTAATAATCTATTCAAATTTTGAGTCAATAAGACTCCTTGATTTAAATTGATGGCTTGATCACCGTAGCTCCGTCCTAAGCCGCGAGGGATTAGGTAATCATCGGAGTATGAGAGAAGCAAATCATTTTCAATACGAAAATTATATAAATTGGATTTTGCCTTTGGAAAATTTCCCCAGCCCGAAATTGTATTACTTGTAGGCATTCTTCAACTACGTTTTTTTCGTCTAAATCAAGTAAAGAGAAGTAAATTTAATGATTATTCAATTAATAAAACACAAAATAATCTTAGAAAGGGGAAATAAGTATTGGTTCAGGTATACCTTGTTCACAAATTGTAATAGTTACTGCAATAGTAGCTACATCAGAGTCATTGAAGCTTTTCACCAAAATATTCTTGTGAAATTTATACAAACCGAAGTGAGCAATTTAAAGAAAAGTAGTAATTAGCAGAAGCTAAGACAATTGAGATCAGATCTCGTTAGAATAAATTCTTATATAATTAATCATATAATGCCCAATGTTTTAATACTGGGAGCTACATCGGATATTGCTGTTGCCATTGCAGCTAAATACGCCAACGAAAAATACAATTTATCTCTGGCTGCCCGAAACGTCAAATTACTTGAGCCAATTAAACAAGACTTAGAAATACGCTATCAACATCAAGTTGACCTCTATACTTTTGACGCTACTGACTTTGAAACTCACAATTCCTTTTTTCAAAGCTTGAAAGAAAAGCCTGAAATTACTGTTTGTGTTTTTGGCTTGATGGAAGCAGAAGATAGAGCCTTAGAAGACTGGGAAATCTGTAAAAAGATGATTGATACAAATTATACCGGCGCTGTCTCAATACTTAATATTATTGCCAAACATTATATTCGACAAAGAAGCGGAACAATTGTGGGAATAAGCTCAGTGGCTGGTGAGCGAGGTAGAAAGAGCAAATTAATATACGGAAGTAGCAAGGCTGCATTCTCTGCTTACTTAGCTGGATTGAGAAATCTGACCCATGATTCAAATGTACAGGTTGTAAGTGTGAAGCCTGGATTTGTAGACACCAAGATGACTGAAGACTTAGATTTACCACCACTATTAACCGCTAAGCCAGAACTGGTAGCGAACAAAGTTTATAGTGGAGTACGAAAAGGTAAAAATGTAATATATGTAAAATGGTTCTGGCGGTACATTATGCTAATTATTAAACTGATCCCTGAAAGAATTTTTAAAAAAATGAATTTATAATTACCATCTTCTTTGGTTATTAGATACTCTAGATGATAAAATCAATCAGTTTATACTTTTAGACAGTGGTGTATTTATGAGTAGCTTTATTGAGGGATATAAACATCGAGGGATGCGAAGAGAGTTGGTGCAACTACTCTACCGAAAGGGTATTCGTGAGGAGCGAGTGCTTCGTGCTATGGAAACAGTGCCCCGGCATGCGTTCATGGATTCTGCTTTTGTTGAACATGCTTATCAGGATAAAGCTTTCCAGATAGGGGAAGGGCAGACTATTTCTCAGCCCTATACTGTAGCATTTCAAACCGAGTTACTGGAGCTAAAACCAGGAATGAAAGTATTAGAAATCGGAACTGGGTCTGGATATCAATGTGCCGTTTTGGTGGCAATGGGGGCTCAGGTTTATTCCATTGAGTACAATGAGGTGCTACATAAACGGGCAAAAGTTGTGCTCAGTAAGCTAAAGTATTCTGCATCGCTGTTTTGCGGCGATGGTTCAGAGGGGCTATCAGCACATGCTCCTTTCGAGCGAATTTTAGTAACTGCCGGTGCACCATCAGTACCCCAGTCCTTACTGGAGCAACTTCAGATTGGAGGAAAGCTGGTTATTCCGGTAGGTGATCGTAACCGACAAGAGATGCTTCTAGTAGAGAAAGACCAAGAGGGAAAAATTCGGCACAAGGCCTATAACTATTTCAGCTTTGTTCCCTTATTAGGAGAATCCGGTTGGGCTAAGGTATAGTCTACAGTTAGATTTAGTATCACTAAATACTTCCTTGTACCAGAAATGGCCTTATTTTTCGGAAATTTACTTTATCAGGCTATGAAATAATCTACTTTCTGCGAAAACTTCTCACTAACTATTTTATTAGCCAAGTCTGTGATCTATCTTGCGTGTGGTTAAGCACATGCTGCTGCCTAGAATTATATTGAGCAACCGACCGTAGCAACACTTAAAAATCTGCCATCATGAAGCTTTTTTTAGCGCTGATTATGCTATGCATTGGATTTGCTACTCAGACTTCTGCTCAGAACTATCGTCGGATTGATAGCCTGTATTCTCAACTAACACAGATTGAAGCGGAAAGAGTCTGGTCAGTGTATAACAAACTGGGTTGGGCTTACCGCTTATCGTATCCTGATAGTACTATCCATTATAGTAATGTAGTTCTAAACTCTTCCGCCTCAAGCTCGGAGAAAGCAACCGCCCTTAATTTTAGGGGTATTGCGTATATGTATAAAGAAGACTTTGCTGAGGCGCTGATAAGCTATCGGCAGGCTCTGGATATGGCACTCGGAGTTCAGGACTCAGTTCAAATGGCTTACTCTTACAACAACCTAGGCCGCTTGTTTCTTTCACAAGGTGATCGAGTAAAAGCCCATAGCTATGTAAATGATGCACTAGCTATATTTACCGAGAAGCAGGATACCGAAGGTATGGGTTATTGCTACATGAGCCTGGTGCAACTGTACGAGTTGCAAAACGATACTACCAAAATTTTAGATCTGCTGCAAAAGACATTGGCTATACGTGAGGAAATCAATGACGTTCACGGACAGATATCAATTTTTCAGGAGTTAGCTGATTACCGAGAAAATAGTCAGCAGTATGAGCAGGCAGAACAGGATTTACAACGAGCTATGGCTCTGAGTAATAGTGTACAGGATCAAATCAGTATTGCTGAAATAAACCTATCGTTGGCGGAGTTGTGGTACCATCAAAGCAATTATGCTCAATCAATGGGTTATTTGCGAAAGGCACTTACTGCAGCAGGCGCATCCAACAATACCAAGATTTTATCCTCTATAAACCTACTTCTAGCCAAGAATTACCATAACCAGGGTAAATATCGTCAAGCTCGTATTTACTTTCTCGATGTAGTTGATACTACTACTAATGAAGTGAGCCTGAGTCAACAGGTTGAGGCTTATTTCTTTCTTACTAAGATATTTGAGGCATTAGAGCGATATCCTGAAGCACTTAAGTACTACCAAGATCACGTAGCGGCGAAGGATTCACTACACGATATTGAGAAAGCTATTACTGTAGAAAGGCTGGAAAACCGACTAGTACTGGAAGAGCAGGATAAAAGATACGAACTACTGAAAGCTTCTGAAGCCCGAAATTTAGAGGTTTTGCAACAATCCAAGTTCAGAAATCTGGCTAAAAACATGATCCTGATTCTGGTGCTGTTGCTTTTCGTCACCATGCTTACTTTTTATCTCCGAGTGAGGTACAAGAACCGATTATTGGAAAGTCAGAAAAATCAAATTGAAGAACAGAATCAAAAGATTATTTCTCAGAATTTACAGATTACCCAGCAGAACGAGGAATTATCTGACCAGAATCAGCGTCTTCAGGCTATTGATCAGGAACGGGAAACCCTACTCAGTATTGTCACCCACGATTTAAAGGCCCCTTTTCAGCGGATTAAAGGCCTAGCTGATATTTTGGGTATGAGCATTGATAATCTGGATTCAGAGAATGAGCGTTATCTGGATTTGATCCGCAATACCTCTCAGGATGGAAGTTCGTTAGTGAACAACCTTCTGAATGCTAGTGTACTTGAGAAGCGACAATCATTAAGTCCGGAAAAGATAAACCTCGAAGAATGCATTAATAAGCTGGCAGATACATTTGAAAGTCAGTTGCTAGCCAAAGAAATGAATCTGCAATTACAGGTAGAACCTGGACTTACACTAGAAAGTGACCCACTTTTTTTGAGCCAGATACTCGATAACCTAGTTTCCAATGCCGTAAAATACTCCCCGGCAAATACGCAGGTTTATATTTCTGCTTTTCAATTAGGTGAAGAACACATTCGTATTTCGGTAGAAGATGAAGGGCCCGGCTTCAGCGAGGAGGATAAGAAGTATCTATATCAGAAGTTTAAGCGTCTTAGCGCCCAGCCTACCAATGGCGAAAGCTCACATGGCTTAGGGCTGGCTATTGTGAAAATCTTATCTGAGCGGCTACATTCTACCATTGAACTGGATAGTGAACCTGGACAGGGAAGTAAATTTATTCTAACCTGCCCAATCAAGTTAGAGCCTTATCTGCAAAAGGCAGGTTCGTCTACCGACCTTGCTGATGGCTAAGATACACCTCACTCCACTTTTTACTTTCCGAAAGTATAGATGACCTTAAAAAGAGTACCTCGACTCTGAAGGAAGCATGGAGGTGGGTTCACTTGTATAATTCGCTACAAATCACTAGATTATACCAACCTCTAACCCACACAACCATGGTAAAAAGCTATCGCGGCATTGCCCAGGAAATTCCAAAAAAGCCAAGAGTACCATCCCTGCTCGTTTCCGATTACATGGCTACTAACCTTATTACCTTTAGGCCTGACCAGTCAATACAGGAGGTAGTTAAAACGCTGATCTCACGTAAGATATCAGGTGGCCCAGTGGTAAATGATCAGCAAGAATTAGTAGGGGTGATCTCAGAAGGAGATTGTCTGAAGGAAGTTGTGAAAGGCAAGTACGACAATCTGCCCATTCTATCAGGTAAAGTGCGTGATCGCATGTCGTCCGATGTAATTAGCATTGACGGAGATATGAACATCTTCGAGGCGGCTAATATGTTTCTTAACAGAAGAATTCGCCGATTTCCGGTGCTCAAATACGGAAAACTGGTGGGGCAGGTAAGTCAGCGCGACATTATGAAAGCCGTACTAAAACTCAAGAGTTCAACTTGGCATTAGAATATATCATTTCCTGATTGATTCTGAGGAAAAGTAAAGCTGCAAACACCACCTTTAGCTCTTTTCTGGATTCTGGGTTGGGTAACGCCAAGATATTTTGTGTATCTTTCACGTTCAACCTAACCCTGAGTACGTGGAAACCCGCTTAGTACCTCTCTTTTTTTTTGTACTTACTGTAACAGTAACTTCCGGCGTTTGTCAGGAACAAATTTACAACAGTGAGCATCCGGAGATAATTTCGATCTGGAACCGGGTGGCAGATGTATCCCCCCTTTTGCGTTCAGTAGAAGCTGCCGAGCTTTCTCCGGACGGTCAACTGGCCGTGTCAGGTTCAAAATTTGGGTATAAAGTGATGCTTTGGAGGGTAGCCGACGGCGCTTTGCTCTGGGAAAACGAGCATGAATCAGAAGTGGAGTGTGTCGTGTTTTCACCCGATGGTAAGCGGATTGCCACTGGGGGAGAGGATTACTATGTGCGGGTTTGGGAGGTTGAAACCGGAAAAGAATTAGCCCAATGGGAGCACGATAGCGGTTTGGATGGTATTACCTGGTCGCACGATGGGCAGCTAATTGCTACCGGTTCGGAGGCGGGCGATGCCTTTCTGTGGGATGCAAATTCTTACCAACTGATTGGCAAGGTAAATACCGGTTCCACCATCAATTCACTACATTTTACTAAAGATGATTCGTTGCTGCTGGTTGGTGGTAATATTCAAACTCCCGACGAGAAAACAGGCAAGCCGATTTATACCGGTTTCGCTAAGTTGATTGATGTTGACCGCCAGCAGGTAATTCGTAGTTACGGCGATCATCAGGCTTCGGTAAAATCAGTTCGTATTTCTCCCGACGAAAGCATGATGGCCACTGGCTGCTTCGATAGCACCGCCCGGGTGTTCAACCTTAAAACTGGTGAACTACTACATTCGTACAAAGAACCTCTTCGAATTGAGGCTGTGGCTTTTACTGGTGACGGGCAATATCTGGTTACGGGAGGACACCAGCTAAAAATTAGCTTTTACCGACTGGCTGACGATGAACTTGTGTACGAGCTTCCGACACCTCGCACCGAGTATCTGGATTTTTCCGATGATGGGCGTTTACTTTTAACTGCGCACGAAGATAGCGGATTATTTTCTCTCTACTTAATGCTCTCCAACACCCAGTATCGGGGTAACTATCAGCAAGTGGCAAATAAACAGTTGAATAACCGGGATCTTAAAAATAAAGAATAAAATACTGATAATGAATTTATTAGCGCTTAATCGCACCGAATTTGGTAATCCAGCAAATGAAGATAATATCCCCTCGTTAGCTGAAGCTGAAGTGTTGCTCAACGAGTGGGTAAAGATTGATAGTCTTAAGCGTCATATGCGGCAGGTAGGTACACTTATGAGAGCCTGGGCAGCAGAACGGGAGCAACTGGATGATACTGAACAACAGAAGTGGCAAATTGCTGGGCTACTGCACGATGCCGACTGGGATCAGTGGCCGGAACAGCATTGCCGTAAAATCATTGAAGAATTAGAAAGCAGGGAAGTAGCTCCCAGTATTATTCGGGCCATTGCCTCACACGGGCCCAGCCATTTTGGGGTAGAGCCGGAAACCAAGATGGATAAGATGCTCTACGCTTTCGATGAACTTTCCGGGCTGATTCACGCCTACTCGCTGATGCGACCTACTGCCTACGAAGGGATGCAACCTAAAGGAGTACGAAAACGGCTAAAGGATAAATCTTTTGCGGCCCAGGTTTCTCGGGAAGATATCCGCGATGCCAGCGAGCGGGCGGGAATTGATCTTAACGAACTAATCACCTTTATTATTCAGCATCAGGCCGCAGTAGCCTAAATCAATTTGTTGCCTTACGTTGTTGTAACGATAATTGATTGTGAAAGAGCCTAACCCATTGTTATCTGACCCAAAGCTGATCCGAGAGCAGTTCCCCATCTTTGGTGAACATCCGGGCTT
>ERZ1740058.1085-NODE-1085-length-14601-cov-13.140382_pt1 | contig 14601 bp, 13 predicted proteins | sample MGYA00581745_ERZ1740058 | MGnify/ENA primary metagenome ERZ1740058 (study PRJEB43018, sample SAMN04849742) | marine metagenome | isolation source: floating plastic debris | place: Pacific Ocean | collected 2008-08-30 | study: EMG produced TPA metagenomics... | reverse complement strand
GTCGCCAAGCGGCTCCCACCCTGGTGCAAATGCAGGATGGTCAGGCCATCCGGGTTGGGGCAATGGAGGCTCAAGAGCGTACCCCAGAAACCATTCGCCGTTTTGTCAACGACACGTTGGTGTTGATGTTCAACTGGAGCGGCAGTCTCCCGGCGGCGACTGCCGAAGCGGCTCAGCAACCTCAGCCCGATCCAGGACTGCCGGTAGAGGTAGATCGCGGTAAAGGACAGGTGGCCACCGCCAGTTGGCAGGCCAGTTTTGCTTTCTCAGAAGACTTCCGTCAGGACTTTCTCAAACGAGTCGCCGAATTGACGCCACCAGGGGTTTTTAGCGGTACGACTCAGGTGGTGATGGTGGTGAACCACGTCTCTGAGCCCGTAGTGGTCGGTGAGGGGCGCTGGAAAGTAGATGTCGTCGCTCACCTCTACGTCTTTGATAAAACCAATGCTCTGGGAGAGGCGATTCCTTTTAACCGCGAGGTGTTTGTAGAAGCCGTCACGGCTCCAGCGGTTCCCGAGGGCGAAACGCCGTTGGAGCAGGCCATTTACGGCATTCGCCAGGCGGGGCTGCAAATCTATGCCATTCGTGAACTCAACCGCGAGGACTTGCCATGAGTACCCCTGATAATTTTTGGGATGAACAGGAAATGGCGGATCTGGTGGGCTTGCAGCTACCGGACTCGACTGAAACGTCCAAAGCCGAATCTACTCCACCAACCTCTGGCAGTGACCCTAACCCTGACTCTGCACCGCTATTAGACCCCGAAGATCTGGATGAGTCCGCTACCGTTGGCGCTGGTCAGAAACCGAGACTATCGCTCGCCGCCAATCCTTTCACGAAGCTGGGCGTGGTGGCAGCAGGAACGGGCTTGGTGATTGGCGTGCTGGCGGTTTTCACCAGCGGCGTCATGAATCAAGAGGATTCACAGCCAGCACAGGAGACGCAGGCCGATTTTGCTGAACCGATGGTGGCAGCAGAGGAATCAGCGGCAGACGATCGCGGACAGTTACTGACCGATTTAGCGATGGGGCAACAGCAAGCGGAACTAGAAGCCCTGGCCGAGGAAGAACCTACTGCTCGACCAGAACCTGAGGCGATTCAGGAAACGCCACAATTTTCGTCACCGCCGCGACCCGCCCCGCGATCTCCTCAACCAGTCGTGCAGCGTTCAGCCCCACCGCCTCGCCCAACCCCTGTTCCTCGGGTCAGCGCTGCCCAGCCACGACCAACCGCAACGGTTCCAGAGCCAGAAAGGGATCCGATGGAGCAGTGGATGGCCTTGTCTCAGATCGGTAGCTATCGCCGAGGGACATCAGCCTCTGACGTGGATGAATCTCCACTCCTTCAACAGACAGACCAATTATCTTTTCCTGACTCAGCGGTGCTAGCCCGCAATACGACCACCTCAACTTGGCCAGCGATCAACCATGCCGAAGAAGCCGCCATTCTGCAGGAACGCCCCCTGCCAACATCATCGGCAGCACTCGTCACAGGCACTCAAGCCGCAGCGGTTTTGGAGACGCCTTTGATCTGGGCAGCGGCGACAGAAACAGAAACGCCTCAGTTCGTAGTGAAACTGACAGAGCCTTTGTTGACCTCTGAGGAAGCAGTTGGGTTACCGGTGGAAACGGCATTGGTTGTGCAGGTGGACTCGGTGGATGAGAGTGGCTTGGCTCAACTAGCTGTGGTTTCGTTCATTCGAGACGGTCGTGAGGTGGCACTCCCAACCGGCGCAATCCAACTACGAGGGCTCGCAGGGACACCCCTAATCGCCCAAAAGTACGGCGACCCTGGCAGCGACATCGCTCGAATGGATTTGAATATGGCGGCCATGTCTGGGGTGTCTCGGGTCGCTGAGCTGATCAATCGGCCCCAATCTTCCTCGGTGATTAGTAATGCCGGAGGCAGCACCGTCACCCAAGAAGCCGGAGACCCCAATATCCTGGCTGGCCTGCTCGAAGGGGCCTTTGACCAACTGAGTGAGCAGATGGCAGAGCGGAATCAGGCGGCCCTGGAGGAAATTCTCAATCGGCCCACCATCTGGTATCTGCCGCCCGGACTGGAAGTCGAAGTGTACATCAATCAAACAGTGACGCTATGAACAGACGCTACCTTCCCTGGGTATTTATCGGGGCGATCGCTGTCAGCGGCTGGCCTATCCCATCTGCTCAGGCACAGTCTGTGGTGGTGATTTCTGCTGATCGGGCTCAAGGGCTCGTCGGTGTCACGCCAGTCGTTCATCTGTGGCCGGGCTATGGCACGAACCTCAGCTTCCTGCCCACGAATGAACACATTGTGCAGGTATGGATCGATGACCCCGCTCGGGTAGTCCTCGATTTTGATGAACCGCTCTGTCCTACCGCTGCCGAATCAGATTGTGTCTCCGGCAATCCCTCCGTCATTCATCTGCGGCGAATTCAGGGATTGAACTTTGAGCACTTGCCCAGCGCTAGCGGCACCTTGCTCACCGTCGTTACCGAAGCGACAAATGGGGAACGCCACCTCTACGAATTTCGCATCGAATTTGGCGATGGCGACCCTGATTACCACACCGTTGCCGTCCAGCCATCGTCCCCCATTCATTCGCTGTTCGGTCCTGGTGATGTGCGTCGGGGCTTAGAAATTGCCGCATCCAGAGACCTGATTCATCCCGAACAGGATTTGTGGAACCGGCTGCAAACCTTTCTAGACCTGACTCAGCAAGGTCTAGAGATTCCGGTAGCCGCAGAACAGGCTGGAGTGTCCCTAGAGCTGATTACCCAACTCGCCGACTGGGGAGCCAGGGCTCGCGATGATCCGCCATTAACGTCAACTGACCGTTAGTTCTTCATTCTGGTCAAGGCCATGAACTCTTCTATTTTCAGGCGCAGACGCCTCGGGTGGTCTGTGGTGGGACTGCTTGTCTTTGTTTTCGCCATCACTTTGCACCTTTGGCCCCTTGCGCCTGCCCACTCCAGCACTCAACCGGGGTCACCCGTCCCGGTTATTCAAGATCAGATGCTCGGTATCAAACCTAACTGGGCGCAGATTACGTTGCGATCGCTCCCCGCGATTTTGGAATCTGGCTCATTTGAAGCGCCTGATGACCTGATTCGAGAGCTGGGCTATGATCCCTCTCGCCTTTGGCAGGCCGGACAGACTGCCGATGAATATATGCTGCTGGGTGATTTCCAAGACAGCTTTCAGCTACAGCGATTTTCGCTGGCCGACATTGGGGCTGTCGTCGGTCTCGATTGGGAGGCGCTCAGGCTGGCAGATTTGGCGCTGGTTAGCTGGCAGACGATTGCGGATTTGGTGCAGGCCGTTCCGGACCTAGCCGATTTGCCTGTCCAAGAAGTGCAGCCGATCGCCGATTTACTCAAGGGTCAACTTGAGGTTCCCCAGACAATCTCCGACGTCATTCAAAACGAAGTTTTAGCAGAACTGAGCCTGGGAGAGCTGAACCTGGAGCAGTACGATCTGGGCACCATTCCAGGACTCATCGACGCTCCTCTGGAAACCTTTCAAGACTGGCAGCAATCGGTCATCGACCAGATTCCCGGATTGGCCGATGTCCCCTTCGCGAATTTTCCCAATCCCATCGTCGAGCAGGGCGTGGTGGTGGGGATGGTCGATGTGGTGTTTGGTCCGGCGGAGGGAAATCGGGCGAACACCATCAGCGGCAGCTACGTCGAAGGCTTCAACGTACCCTGTCAGACTGACTGCGCCCATTTGGAAATGGCTCAACCGGAGTTGGTAGAGGGCACCCAGTGGATTTCCGGCAAGTACCAGCAGGTCCAAGGCGGGCGCGGTGCTTTAGCTTCGGCTAACGGTGGCTTAGAACCCACGGGCCGCCATCCCTTTGGCAATGCCTTCAAGGTGGCGGTGCTGGAAACTGATGAGGCTTCCGGCACCGCTGAAACGGGACTCTACTTCCGCATGTGTGTCCGCAATGCCTTTGTGGACTTGGGCTGTACGCCTTACTTCATCGGTCCCATTCCCTGGCTGCCTATCCAAGAAGAAGGCATGGTTTTTCTGGGTCAAATTAAGGAGGGGCTTGCGACGACCGATTCCGCTGAAGTCGCTGCGGCCAAAGGAATTGATCCACAGACTGGCGAGCCTAGCACCACTCCGACGCCGGTTGCTAGAACTTCAAGCTCCTCTGGCATTGCCACCGGTGGCTTCATTAATCCGGCACCGGGATATCCCATTACCAGCAGTTTTGGCTATCGCACCCATCCGATTCATGGCGATCGCCGCCTTCATGCCGGGACTGACCTGGGCACGCCCAACGGCACCATCATCCGTGCCGCCGATGGCGGGCAGGTCACCTTTGCGGGCATTAGTGGCTCTTTGACCAGCGGCTACGGCAGGCTCGTCATCGTGGATCACGGTAATGGAATGGAGACCTATTACGCTCACCTGCAGGGCTTTTTCGTCCAACAGGGCGACATCATTGCCCAGGGCGATCCAGTGGGGCGAGCTAACAGTAGCGGTAGCTCGACGGGACCACATCTTCACTTTGAGATCCGCCAGAACGGTCAGCCTCAGAACCCGATGAACTATCTCAGCTAGGAGTCTTTGCCATGAAACGGCAGCGCAAGATTGCCATTGTTCTATCCAGTGTGTTCGTTCTGCTGATGGGCCTGATTTCCCGGGTGGGGTTTAACCTAGCCCAAGCCTCAGACGAGATTCCCGCAACTGTTCAGGTCTGCCTGCCTCCTGCAACTCAGACAGTGAAGGCGTGGGGTCTCGTGGAGACGGAGTCGGAAAGCTATTACTTGATTGGCACTTCCTGGGAGGACAACGAGGAAACTATCTACCAGGAAGTCTTAATCTACGTTGATCCTGAAGAAACCTGTAGATCGCTCCTGCCACAAGATGATCCCGTGCTCAGTCACTACATTCCGCTCCAGCTGGCACGGGAGTTAGCCCTACAGCGCTACACCCGCGTCCTTCAAGAGCAAGGCGGTCGGGAGGCTTATCAACAGCAGCTGACGGACTATCTCACGGGCGCTCCGGAAGGCCCCCACAGCGAATTTCCGCCCGAGCACCTCTGGGCGCTGGAGCAGTTGGGCATTGAGCTACCGCCCGATAGCTACGAGGTGCTGCCATGAAGAATTTTACTGAACAGCCTGCTACCTTGGCGCAAACCAATCCAGCTGCTAGCGAGTCGGTTTCCCAACTGGCGTCCTCCCTCCAGTCCCGCAATGGCCTAGTTTTGTTGGGCTGCTGCTTGCTGGTAGGTGTCTTGGCGCTGTGGGGCGATCGCAAAAAGGGCAAGCTGGCCACCAGTCGCTTCGGCAGCGCTAAGGAAAAAAGAGCGGCTCGCAAACGCGCCGTGAAACAACTGGCGGCCCGGAAACACAATGCGGTCTCCCTATACATCGGCAAACCCCAACGCCCGAAGGATGCCCGGTCAATTTACCTGCCGGACTTACAACGAGGCGCTGCCGTCTGCGGAGGACCGGGTTCAGGTAAAACCTTCAGCGTCATCGACCCGTTGATCCGCTCTGCGCTAGAGCAAGGACTGCCGGTCGCGTTATACGACTTCAAATACCCGACTCAGAGTGCTCGCCATGCGGCATATGCGGCTAAGTTGGGCTACCAGGTCCATGTGCTGGCTCCCGGTTTTCCTGAATCTGGCGTGTGTAATCCCATCGATTTTCTTCGCAGCGAGTCCGACGCGGAGATGGCGCGGCAGATTGCCACGGTGCTGAACAAGAACTTTCGGCTGATGACCCAGAGCAGTGAAGATGGCTTCTTTGCGGCAGCGGGCGATCAGCTCACCGAAGCGCTGCTCATGCTGGCCAAATCCACTGAGTATCCCGACATTATGACCGCCCAAGCGGTGCTGGGGTTGACGAACCTGGGGAATCGTATCGCGGCTGCCAAGGATATGAATAGTTGGATTCGCGTCTCGTTCAACCAGCTGATTGGCGTAAAAGATGCCGAGAAAACCGCTAGCGGCATCGTTGGCAGCGCTAGCGAAACGTTTACGCGCTTCATGAAGGAAGGGGTGCTGGGCAGCTTCTGTGGTCGGACCTCGATTCCTCTAGAACTGAAAGGCAAACAGCTGCTGATTTTTGGGATGGATCGGGAACGGCGGGATGTGGTCGGTCCCTTGGTGGCGACTGTCCTCCATATGATCGTTACTCGCAATGTGGCGAAGCGACGGCAAGACCCGTTGATTGTGGCAATCGACGAGCTGCCGACGCTGTATCTGCCAACTCTGGTGCAGTGGCTCAACGAGAACCGTGAGGACGGGCTGTCGGTCATTCTGGGCTTTCAAAATCTGGTGCAGTTGGAGAAAACCTATGGACGGGAATTAGCACGGGCTATCCTCGGAGCCTGTGCCACTAAAGCCATCTTCAATCCCCAGGAATACGAAGCGGCTCGGATGTTCTCCGACTTTTTGGGAGATGAAGAGATCCGCTATAAGCAGAAATCTCGCAATCGCGGTGGTGGTAAGTCTAGCACCACAATTTCTGAGCAGGAGCGCACCCGCAAGCTGTTTGAGCCGAGCCAGTTTCTGCGGCTGTCCCAAGGAAAGTGCGTCCTGATCAATCCGGGCTTCACCTCTAAAGGGGAAGCTGCTATCCCCATTCGGCAGACCATCAAGATTCCGAAGGCGGATCTGCAGGTGACAGCGGCCAGCGAAGCGCTCTGGGCCAAGATTCAAGCTCGTCTAATGCAGCGCAGTCCCCAAAGAGTCCCCACCACGGAAGACCTGGAGCGACGGCGGCAACTGGTGGAATCGATGCTGCCGGAACCGCCTGCTCCCGTTAATTCCACTTATCCTGACCCCGCTGACCTGATCGACAAGTACGGCAGTTTGCTATAGGAGGTGCTTTATGACATCCCATCTTCAAATTCCCGAACAAGTTCTAGCTCAAGCCCTGAGTGAAAAGCTGTCCGCTGAAACGCTGGCGGCGCTGCTAGAGCATCCCGAAATTGCCGCTGAGTTGCTGCCCGTGTTTGAGCAGCCGCCGTTCGCGGATGATTACGTGCCACGCGCGATCGCCGTGCTCCTTGACGATGTCACGGTTCTGGAGTGGCAGGACGGTCAGATGACCTATGAATGTTCTCAAATTGCTGCCGACTACCAACCGGAATTGGTGGAGTGGCTGATCGATGGTGAAACCGCTTATTTCTCCGTGCAAGGACGGGAAGTGATCAACCGTCTCCCCTCTGTCCCGCAGCTTAATCTTGAAACCCTGAAAGCTTTGGAGGAAAACCCATGCAAGCCGTTGTAAATCCGGGCGAAGCCAAACAAATTGAGCAGGACTATGCTCATACGACCCTCGCCTCTAGCGAAATCGCCGCTGTGACCGCTCAATCCACTGCCGAAGCAGTGCAAGCCTTTATCCAGATGCTACGCGATCGCTTGAAGGCCGCTCGACAGCAGGAGAAAGCGGCAGCCCAGACGGATGAACAATGGGACGGATTAGACGAGTTGCCACAAGACACTCCGGAACCGATTGAAATCAAGCTGGGTCGCGAGATTGTCTACCGTGAAGGCTATGCCGACAAAGACCCGATTGACAAGCTCAGCCTTAACAAGTTGAAGCTGTTGCAGGCGGCGATGGATGCACCATCGCAAACCGAGGGTGCAGTTACCTCAGATGTCAAAGGGACGGTCAATATCAAAGCCGGTGATGAGTTGGTCTATCGCCTGAGCAAAAGGGCTGTCGAGGTAAACCGGCTGCACCCTAGCAGTGCCAATCAACAGGAAGATCCAGTTCTAGAGGTCGATCAAAGTTCGATCGGAACAGCGGACGTTTCTCCAGAAGTCATCGAACGGCCTGAAACTAAAGAGCACGAAACGCCTGCTCCTTTACCAGAATCGGTAGTGCCTTCGTCCATAACGACACCAGAACCGGCCATCCCCGATCAGAAGCCCTTGGCAGCTCAACCGCTGAAGCTGCACTCCCCGAACGTCGTCTCCATCCTGGAGGTCTTAGATCGCCAAAATCATCAGGTTGTTGAAACGGCGACCCGGAAATGGATGCAGCAGACCACTCGCATCATGCAGCGATCGTCTCAACAACTCACCGATAAGGTTGTGGTGATCGCCGCCAACATTCGTAGTCGTCAGGTGGCCACTACGGCCATAGATTTGCTTCAAAAATATGGTGTATCTGATCGTCCCGGCAGAGGGATCTATCAGTCGGAGAAATACACCCTCAGCGCCAAAGGCCGCATGGTCACTCTCACAGATCGCGAAGGCACCGAACTGATGATGTTCCGCAAGACCCGCTGGGGGCTGGACATTCTCAAAAATGATCTAAGCGCGTCCCAGGAAGCGGATTTTCTGAAAGCACGTCAGCAGATTCACATTCAAGGGCTAGACGGGATTTCGGCAGAACCGCCGATGCGATCGCGTCAATTAGGCAACCTCGCTCCGGCAGGCGATCGGGGGCTAACCCGCGATTTAACAGCCCTAGCCCTGGTCAAAACCGCTCGCAAATTGTTGGATGTCACCGGTAGTCGGCCCAACGTCCAGGGCAAGCGGATCTTTCAGGGCGGTAGCCAGTATCGCATCGAAGAAACCCCCAGTAGCCTCAAGCTTCAAGCGGCTGAACGGGGCACCATTCTCAGCATCGACAACGGCAAAATCAAGTCGGAGTTGAGTTCTCGAGACGTTACTTATTTCCGCTTCATCGAGCGTGAGTTGAGTCAAGATTTGCAGCTCCACCCGCCCGCAAAAGTAACGCCTCTGAACCGCAGGCAACGGGGCCGAACGGCTGGGATTGCGATGGGAGAATAGCCATGGTTGACAATGACCAACCGCGTCAGGGAACCGAAGCGGGAACCGCTCAAATCGATTCTCCTAACAACTCAGCCGCCCCTCGCATTGCACCCGCCAAGCAACAAAAGGGCGGGTCAGAAAAGCAGGTAGCGAAATTCTTGGAACAGGCGGGTCTAGCAGAATCTGTCTTGCAGGGAGAAGACTTCCATTTGCGGATTGAGAATGAGCCCTACATTCCGCTGGTGGTGGAGCGTCATGGCGATCAGCTTTACCTCACCCACTACCTGACTCAAAACGGTGACATGTTCATTGATACGGAGATGGTGCTGGGTATCTCGGAGCAAGGACGTTTAGCCCTTCAGGAAACAGCCGTTCAATCCCTGGGGGGTGAGTATCGAGGCTTTGACCGGGGATTTGCCCAAATGTTTGCCCGCAATATCAACCACCAGGGCTTTGCCGAAGCCGTTCAGCAGGGTCAAGCAACTGTTGAATCACAACAGGAGGTATTCCCAGAAGCATCAACAGGTCCCGAAATTGAGGCTGGTGAACCCAAAATCACTGAGGGTGAAACGCTGTTTGATTTGGGACCATCCCAATCAACGGTTTTGTCAGAACGAGATATGGATATCGTCGGCAACGATCCAACCTGGGTCACGATGGCTCCAGAGACACCGGCTGGAACGGCTGCGCCTTGGGAATCAGAGGCGATCGCCCCAGAACAGCCAGATAATGCATCTGTAGAACCGAGATCGACTCAACCAGATGAGTCTCCTGCAACTCCCGTAGAGTCTTCGCCACCGGCATCCCTAGGAACCCTGCGGGAATGGTATCGAGCCGCTCGGGATTTGGGACGAGACTCCGAGCAACTGCAGACAATTAAAGAACTGGGGCAGTCAGCCCAGCAGGCTCAAGAACAAAGCGTTGAAGTGCCACAATCCTTGCAGCCAGACATGGTTCGTGACCTGACAGAGTACGAGCCATACCAGCAGCGCGGGGCACATGTGGCTGAAGCCTCTCAGCACATCTTGTCAGTAGTTGGACAAGCTCAGGGGCAAGACACCCAATTTCGGGGAGAGACATACGAACTGAAGCAAAGTGCTGACAGACTCATCGTCCGCAGAGTGAATCCCCAGCCCCAAACCATCCTGGAAGTAGCACAGGGCAAAATGCAGCGTACGACCGTGACGGTTGAAGACTGTCAACGATTCCAAAAGTTTGCAAAACAATTGGGCAATACCCAGAGTCAATCATCCACGTCCTCTGAAATCGAGCGATGACACTCCTCGCACTACTCCTTGCCGAGTATCGCTCCCAATTCGTTGTGATTTTGTGTGATGGGCAAAACCATGAACTCACAGATGCAAGAAACCTTTGAGTGGCTGAGGTCTCAGGGATTACCACCTCTACCAGTTGCTCCAGCGCAAGATGCCAATCGATATCCCGCTCGCGATCGTAATGGGAACCTGCAGCAAGACAAACAAGGAATGCTGATGCCTGCCTTTACCGGCAAAAATCCTAGCTACTTAGATGATAGTGGGATTCCTCATCTCATCAGGCATAAACAGTATCAGAACCGGCTCCCCAGTCAGTTAGAGCTTCAGACCTGGTTTGTCAACCCGGCTAACGGTATTGGCACTTTAGGCGGCTGGCACAATCTTGTTTGGATTGATTTGGATGTGAAGCAATTTGAGTCGCGCCAAGATTGTGATCAGCGAGTAGCCCAATGGCTAGGCCAAGACCCAATACTCAAGCAGACGTTTACGGAGCGCACCCATAGTGGTGGCTGGCGGTTCGCAGTGCGAGTTCATGAAAAGACATTTACGAATTTCTCGCTTGATAGGGTGGGCGGCCAGCACGTGGGCGAGGCTCTGGGGCAAGGGCGCTTCACGGTGCTTGCTCCAACGGTTGGCCCGAGTGGAAACGCCTACATCAATGTGCAGCGGATGCCGCCGGTTTGGATAGAACGATTAGAGGAGATCGGGCTGTATCCAGTGAGCGGTCGAACTGAGCAGTGCCTGTTGCGTCAACCTCGGCTACGAATCAATGTTCAGTCTGATCAACCGGGAGTCTTGCGATTGGAAGATCTGGCTACAGCGAAGGCCCAGGCAGTGCTGCATGGAGAGAGTCCGTTGGAATCTCGTTCTCATTCTTTAACTTATGCTCTGCGCGAGTTTTACGGCTGGGAGAACTGGGCGGCACAAAACCAGATACCGATGAGTGGCAATGCAGAGGATTTAGCGAGATCGGCAGGAGCGGCTTTGGGGATCGATAGCGATCGCACCAAACGCATTATTGAAAGTGTCTCCAATTCAGAAAAATGTTCTCCTGCTGTGGTCTTTGCGGGTGGTGAAGCCAATGCTTGGAAACGTATTTGGAAATTAGATCGATTGACTTACCAAAACTTTTGCCCTCAGGACATCAAGCAAGTTCTTAATGTATCAGCAAGAAAGAACTACAAACACTTTTTTCAAAACAAGATAATCAGCCATGAAAATCATCTAAACAAAGGCCCTCAGCCGATTCTGTCGGAAAATCTTTTTCAACCGAGTGCGCTAGCATCAACTGAGGAAATTCAAGTTTTTGTCAGATGTGTCTGGCAGATTTTGGCTAGTCACGGTAGCCTACCTATTCCTCCTGAGAATCATCTGCAGAAAAGGAAATCCCGGAAATGTATACAGGGGCAAACTTATCAGATAGTCGCAGAAGGGCAAGATCTGGTTGTCAAAGCTCAAGACAACCGAATCATTCTACAGACAAGAGGAAATAACATCATTAAAGCTGAACCGAACAAGATTGATTTGCTCCGTTTTCAAGCTGAAATAACGCGACTTTATCAGACACCATCTACTGGCCCTAAACATTCATTCATATCTAGGGACCACAGTTTGGAATGAAAAACCCTGTAGTCACAAATACTTGTAATACCGATCTGAAATGAAGTTGAGCATAATGAGCGGAGTATCCTTTACTGCGGTTTAGCGATGGCCCGTCCTTTTGTGCTCGAGATCAGCGAGACGGCTGAGTACCTAGAAAACAGCCTCAAGCAAGCCCAGCGAGGCAATCACAAAGAACGTCTGCTGATGCTGTGGTGGGTCAAAACGGGACAGGTCAGCCAGCGGCAGGAACTCCATGAGCGTCTCGACCGGAGCCCAGCCACGGTGACGCGCTGGTTAGCAACTTACCGACAAGGTGGACTCTCCGCACTCTTAACGGTCAAGAAAGCCCCGGGAGCCATCCCCAAAATTCAAGGGGAAGCCTTGACCAAACTGAAACAACAATTGGAGTCGGAATCCGGCTTTAGCAGCTATGGTGCCATCGTTGAGTGGCTGCGGGAAGAGTGCCACTTAGACCTCAAGTACGATACGGTGAATCGCTTTGTGCGAGAGCAGTTGCAAGCCAAACTAAAGGTACCTCGCCCGCAAAGCCTCAAACAACACACTGCCGCGGTGAACGGCTTTCAGCAAACTTCCGCACGGTCTTGAGGGAGTTCCAAATTCTGTTCGATATCCCGCAACTGCGCTATCTGGCCCAAGATGAGAGTCGGCTGGGTCGCAGAACCGAGACCTCACGGGTGATTACTGCTCAAGGAGTAAAACCGAAAGCCAAAGTTGCTTGGCCTCGAGAAGCCTTCTGGCTGTATGGGGTCGTTGAACCCTGGAGTGGTTGGCACTGGACTCAACAGTATGACCACCTGAACAGTAAGCATTTTCAGCAGGTTATCGATGACCTCTCTCAAGCCCTGGGCGATACGGTTGCCGTAATGCAGCTAGATGGAGCCTCGGCTCATCGCGCTAAAGCCCTCGTCTGGCCCGATAACCTCATCCCGATTTTTCAACCGCCCCATTGTCCTGAGCTGAATGCCATTGAGCGTTTGTGGCAGCATCTCAAGCGACAGTGGAAGGGCGAAAACTTTGATTCTTTAGCGGCGTTGAGGCAGCGGGTGGAGCAAGCGTTAACCCAGCTCAGCTCTGCACGAGTACAGTCGTTAACCTCCTTTGATTTCATTCTCGATGCGCTGCTGCAAGCCGCATTCTAGAGGACTCTATTCTGCTCACCCTCATTTCCAATTGGTATAAGTTGTCATCTTTACCGCAACCGCCATCCCAAGACTCAGGGAATTTCGTATCGGATTAAGTTAGTGTCCGATTCATTTAAGCTGCATCACCAAGAGATAAGTACCCAACGCTGAAGGCAAACTGGCAACTAAAAAGCGATGTTCCAATTGCAAAACTCTTATTTAGGAATTATTCTCATTAATGAGGGATGATTTTGATTGAGTACAGAGAGGTTTGGTTTGTTGGCTGACCCGCATAGTGGCGAGACAATCTGAAGAAAAGGCGCGATCGCGCTGAGCTAGTCGCCTCAGGCTGACTCGCAGCGTCTCCGAAATTTCTACTTAGAGCACTTTTATTCACGATGACTCTTACTTCGCAAGCCACTGCTGCTGCTCCCTGTCGCTATTGTTCAGTCACGTCTCAGGCCAATGGCGAAGATCCCATTGGCACGGCAATTACGGCCAATATCTGGCTTATGATTGAGGTGCCGCGCCCGTGGGCCAAAGATCCCTGGCAAAAAGAGTCAATCACTTTACAGAAGCTATTTAAGTCTCTAGAACGGTGGCCTCGGTGGTGGCATCAATTGAGAATCTTAGCGATCGCCCCTGATCGCGACTACTCATTTCCAGGCTATCGGCATGTCATTTGCTACCATCGCCCCCAGGGTTTATTTGCCCAGTATCAGCCTGATCACTATTGTGTTCCGATTAAATTCTTGCCGCAGTTGATCAAGGCGCTGCTATTTCAAACTTCACAGCTACCAGAATTTGAGTGCGATCGCCGCCCCGCAGTGCGCAGCCTATTTGTTTGCACTCACACCCAATACGACGTCGCCTGTGGCCGGTTTGGGACGCCCCTGTTCAATACCTTGCGGCGTGACTACGCTCAAGATGGCAGGCTTCAGGTGTGGCAAACTGGGCATTTTGGCGGCCATAACTTTGCGCCCACGCTAATTGATTTTCCTCATGGTCACTTTTGGGGACATCTTACTCCCGAGATATTGGATGTGTTGGTGCATCGTCGGGGGGATGTGACGCGACTCAGGCCCCATTATCGAGGCTGGAGCGGCCTGTCGCGCTGGGGGCAAGTGCTGGAACGCGACCTGTGGATGCAAGCGGGTTGGTCGTGGCTGCAGGGTTCTAAAAGTGGGCGCTTAATCACCCAAGACCCTGGAAAACTGTCCCATCGCTGCTTGCGCTGGCTGCTGCATTGGATACCCACCATTGCCGCGCAGATCCTCCGGCAAAAGCTTGACCAAAAGCGCACTTGGGCTACTGTCGAAATTCAGACGCTTACTGAACAAAGCCCCGACGTTATGACTTGTACCGCTCGTGTTGAGGTGAGTCACACCGTAATAACGCAGCTGCGATCAGGCGAGACTGCTGGATTGAATCCGGTGCCGCAATATCAAGTACTAACCGGCAAGTAGTAGAAACTGGTGCGATTTGCTCTTGAACCAATGTCTAATTTTCGAGGGGACGGACGGGTTTGGTGTTGTCTGGCAGGAAGGAGGAGGGCAGGGTGTAGTCGCCGTCGATCGCTGCCACCGCAGGCAGCTCGCTCACCGTCACCTCAACGGTACTTTCCACACCATTGAGCGAATGCTCGGCTTCGTAAATCACGTCGCCATCTTGGTTTTGCAGGGCAATCATCACAGGCATTTCTAGCGGCGCTGTGGTTTGTTGGCCGAGGTCGGTGGTGATGAGCTTTTGCGCTTCGACATGGAGCTGCACCCGATATTGGCCGTCGGTAAGTGGTGTGTAGGTCGCGTCGGTGATGCCGACTTGGTAGGTGATGACCTCGGCGAACAGTTCG
>ERZ1740058.1082-NODE-1082-length-14644-cov-7.878402_pt1 | contig 14644 bp, 7 predicted proteins | sample MGYA00581745_ERZ1740058 | MGnify/ENA primary metagenome ERZ1740058 (study PRJEB43018, sample SAMN04849742) | marine metagenome | isolation source: floating plastic debris | place: Pacific Ocean | collected 2008-08-30 | study: EMG produced TPA metagenomics... | reverse complement strand
GTCAAGATCGTCACCAACCCCGACCTCGCGCTCGACAAAGCCGTGGTCGCGGTGGATGCCGCCGGCGACGGTCTCGCCAACGCGGTCGGTGACATCATCGAGTACACGCTGACGGTGACCAACACCGGCAACGTGACGCTCACCAACGTGACGGTCACCGATCCGCTGACTGGCTTCAACCAAGTCATCGCAACGCTGGCTGCGGGCGAATCCAAAGTCTTCGACACCGAGTACGCTGTGACCCAAGAGGACATCAGCACCAACGGTGGCGGCGACGGCGATATCGACAACACCGCGACGGCCGACAGCGATCAGACCGACGAAGTCACCGATACGGAAGAAGTCGATCTGGTGATTAAGTGCACCGACATCGAAGATCACTTCGACCGGCCCGACAGCTCCAGCGCAACGATCCAGGTGGGTCAAGGCCATGGACACAAAAACGGCACCAACGGCGACGACATTATCTTCGCCGACAACACCAACAACTATGTGTCCACAAACGAGGGCAACAACGTTGTGGTGGCCATGGGCGGCGATGACGTCATCAATGGCGGCAACCAGACGGACCTGGTGTTCGGCGATGCCGGCAACGATATCATCAACGGCAAAGCAGGCGACGAAAACCAGACCGGCGGCAAGGGCGAAGACAAAATCTACGGCGCGTCAGGCAACGACAAGATCCTTGCTGGCGACGGCGATGATCTGGTCGAAGCCGGTGCCGGCGATGACATCATCAACCTTGGTGCCGGCAACGACACCGTCCAAGGCGAAGGCGGCAACGACTGCATCGCCGGCGGCAAGGACGACGGCAAGATCACAGGCAACGGTGACACGGTCAACGTCAAACTCGGTGACGAGCTGTTCGGCAACGGTGGTGCAGACACCTTCGAATACTGCGATGGTGACGGCGTCGACTTCCTGTTCGACTTCAAAGCTGAGGATGGTGATGTTCTGAAACTCTATGGCCTCGATGAAGGCGACGCCAAGTTCGTGGAAGGCAACACCCCTTACGGCCCAGCCGCCGGCATCGTTTTCGACAAGGACGGCGATGGCAAATTCGAAGGTGGCGTGTTCTTCCAGCAGGTGCGCAACCCAGATGAACTGGAACAAATGGTCGACAACGGCACGATCCAATTCATCTGATCACATCAAGATGACAACACCAAAAGGGGCGCCCAGCGCCCCTTTTTTTGTCTCACTTACCGGTTGTACAACGGTCTTCCAACCCCGCCCCCACACCATACCGCCTCAGTCGCAGCTTAAGGACGGGACCCTACGGCAAACCAAATTTAATCCCCGGCGTGGACGTAGACGATGTTTCCGGATTCGGGTTGACTTGCTTCTATCATCTTGGGGGCCACAGCAGTCTTTACGCAGTTCCGTCCCGCATGCTTTGCATCATAAAGAGCGTCGTCAGCGCGTTTCATTAGCTCCTGCACTCCAGTGCCATGAACCTGATACGCGGCAATCCCAATCGAAATAGTCACCTTAGGCAGTCGCCCACCGTTGTAGACCACCTGATGGTTCTCAACCCTTTCGCGAAGATCATTGGCCCGCTCAACCGATTGCTCGAGCGGCACACCTGGCCACAACAGTACAAACTCTTCACCGCCATTGCGACATGCTGCTTCCGACCCTTTCGTTTCTTCCATAAACACATTGGCTATCTCGCGGAGGACAGCATCACCTGCATCATGACCATAGGTATCATTAAACGCTTTGAAGTGATCCACATCGATTGAGATGACAGAGAACACCTCATCGGTCTGAGCGCTGTCGCGTGTCAGCCTCACCATGCAGTCCATGAGATACCGCCGGTTATACAACCCAGTCAGCGGATCGCGCATCGATTGAAAGTGAAGCTGATTGCGAAGCTGTACATTCGAAATGGCCAAGGCCATCTGCTCCGCGCACATCCGCGTTACACCCATGCTTTCCATGAAGCGAGCTTTGTTTCCACCCTGCTTGAGCTTGAGATGCATCAAACCAATGGTCTCACCATCAGCAAGAATTGGAAAGCATGCTGACGGCCGATCTTCTTCGCTGTGCTCATCGTGGGCGCAACGAAAGCCAATCTTGCCGAACCCATAGTAATGAGGCCTGCCTTTCCGCAGGGCCCAACAGTCTTCAGCGCGGATATGCGCATGGACTTTGCCCTCCCCCCATGTGGCAACCCCGTCAAGGACATCTCTCGAGTTGGAGTAAATATACATTGCGCCATCAGTATCCGGCAGCAATGTTTCGATATAAGGCCGACAACTCGCAAATAATTCCTCTAGGGAATTGCTTATTTGCAACCATTCATTCAACTCAGCGAGTAAACGCACCTCACGACTTAATTTTAACTGCCGCTTTAGGGACTTTATCGTTGCAAGCGCGGCGAATCCAGCAACAATAACGGTGACTGTTCCAATAAAGAGATAAAGTGATACCAAAACCTTGCCATCGTCAACGATCTTCTGTGCCTCGAATTCGACGTGCGCGATGGCTTCTGCCTCCACATTTGAAAGCCTGTCAATCACCGCTGTTGACACGGAAAACCATTCATCAGCCGTATATTGTGGTGGGCTCGCGTTCAACGCGATGTCCATGAAGGCCTGTTCCATGGCGGCGTAGCGAATGGCTTCATCAAAAACGATGTCGATCATCCCGCTTTTGTCTGGCCCAGCCGATTTTTCAAAGGCCTCAGCAGACTGCTCTTTTCGCCCCGACAGCTTCGAATACTTACTGTAAGCCGAAGGTGCGGCCAATTCGTTGGCCAGAATCACGGAACCATACGCCCGCTGCAAACCAACATAGTCTTTCATATGCATGATCGAATTTGCTGCATTTATTGCGCTTTTGAGATCATATTCCCTGACATATTTCGACAGATAATCCATAATGGAAAATAACCCTCGAATTACGTCTGTATACCGCTCAATAATGAGTCGCTGATCTCCGTTCAACGCGCCAACGAGACTTCGCAAATTATTAATTGAGGATAGTGACTGTGACAGGTCACTTAAAAACCTGCGATCCGCTTCGCTTAAGACTGCTTGATTACCGAGTTCTCGAGCACGCCGGAACTCGGCGATCGAAAGGTCGGTGGCGCGGCGTTGCGCGGCAAGCTCGGCACCAAATTCGGATCCGAACGATGCAATGTAGCCCACAGAACGGCCACGCTCTCTCTGCAAATTCTGCACAACGTCGGCCAGGGCAGGCAGAACTTGAGTGATACTTTTCACCTCTTTCGCACGCTGGATAGCTGAGTAGTTTACATAGACGTGATAAACCACCAGTGCCGTCACAGTGACTAAGGGAATTGTTGCAGCGAGTAGAATCCGCTGCGCTAGATTACTTTTTACCCGCCTCATGACTCACCTCAAATCCTACTTCTTTTTACATTACGCCGACGGTACACTTAATGTAATAAGCCGATAGTTGATTCCAGAAAGGCTTAACTGACTTAGCCTCCTTATATTAGCTCATTATAACTTAAATCATCAGCACACTAGTCAGTATTTTCTATGCGCAATCTACCCAGCACTCACCAAGAGTTGGCGCAGGGTACGGTAACGTCTGCGGGGTCGCGAACGAGTAGCCGCTGGGTACACGGCGCTTCGCACACATTGCTCCACTGCTCCCGACCACAGGCGCTCATCACCGCGACGATCAATGGAGCAGATTCTGTCCGCTAGCGCTCACCAAGTGCTGTCGCAAGCGAAGCGTGGATCGGGCGCAGCAAATACTGCATCACGGTTTTGCTCCCCGTCACAATATCGGCGGTTGCTGTCATCCCTGGGAGGATCGATCGACCAGCGTAAGTTGTTTCGTCCAGGCGCACTCGCCCCTGAAACATGCGAACACCTTCAGTATTCTCAAAGCTCGTCGCCGAGATATACGTCAACGCCCCGTCAATAGTACCGTGCCGCGTGAAGTCAAAACTCGTCACTTTGACAGATACAGGTTGCCCCAAATCGATAAATCCAATGTCTTGTGGAGCAATGTCCACCACCAACTCCAAATCGCGGCCGGTGGGAACGATCGTCATTAACGTTTGGCCAGGGGGAACCACGGCACCGATCGTATTCAGCGTCATTCCCTTCACCACACCATCCACGGGTGCCACCACAGCAAGCCGCTCCTGGCGCTCACGCAGCGTTTCCAGCATCTCCCGGGTTTGACTTATCTGTGCGATGACGCGGCTCAACTGCTCGTTCGCGTCATCACGATGGCTGGCGTGCAACGACGCCTTACGCTTTTCGAACTCTGCAATTTCTTCCTGTGCCGCAGTGCGATCGCGCTCAAGCCGCGACACGCGGCCCAACGCTTCGTGCCGCCGCCGCCGGTCGTCCAGCATAGCAATGGTGGAAGACAATCCGCGCGATTCCAAGTCGGAGCGACGTTGATAAACCTCCTGCGCGATAGCAAGACTAGCGCGCGCGGCAATCAACTCGGCATCGAGGCCACGGAGCTTATCGTGCCGCTGCGCAAGCTGCCTCTCCACGACCTCCACCTCGCGAATACGGGCCGTCACCATCGCGTCATAGAACGACATCTGATCGGCAATGACTGGGTCGCTCGCGTGAGGATGGGTGGAGAAATCGGGCGTCGTGCCGGCAATAAACGCCCGCAACCGCATCTCCTCCATTTCAAGGGACGAGAGGTTTGCCGCGGCGCTTTCAAATTCGTTCTGCAAACCGGCAGATTCCAGCTCCAATAGGAGCGAACCCGCCTGCACCACGTCCCCATCCTCCACATGAATGGTCGTGACGATACCGCCCTCAAGGTGCTGAACAGACTGCGAGAAACCGCGCGGAACGATCTCTCCAGATGCGCGGGCAATCACGCTCACATTTGTCGCCGTGGCCCACGCCATGAACACCACAACGGCCAACGCGATCGCCCAGACAGTGCCCGATAAAAGCCGTGGTGTTATTGACTCCTGCAGTTGGATAGATTGGCTGAGATAACGAAGTTGCTTGTTGTTGATCATACGAGACCACCTTCAGCTTCAATGTCAGCCAGCGCAGCGCTGGCTGGCCCAACGTGAGGCGCCCGCTGCGGCCGCAACCAAACAACAGTATCGGCAAGCTCGAGAAAATCTCGATGTTGGGTGCACATCATCACGGTCCGCCCACCGCGCCAGGCTTGGATCGCAGCACGCAAGTTTTTGCCGGCTGACCCGGCAAGAACGCTCGGAGGCAGAGCATCAATCAAGGCCAGTTGGCCGCCGTGCAAGTAAAAACGTGCCAACATCAACCGCGCTGCAAGATCTTCCGATATGTTAATGCCCCCTCGCCCCACCCATGTGTCGACCCCCTGCGGCAGCGCAAAAACATCCCGCTCCGCCGCCGCTTTCCCAAGCGCCTCTGCAAGGTTGTCGTCCGTCGCTCGGGGCGCAATGAGGCGCAAGTTGTCGGCCACTGATCCGGCAAAGAGATCAGGAACAGCCGGCAGATACGCGATCTGCCGGCGTATCGACGGCCCATCAAGCTGGCGCACGTCAAACCCATCGACCCGCACAGTGCCCCAAGCGGGATCCACCAGCTTGGACGTCAGACCTAGTATGGACGATGCACCTGTCCCCTCCCGTCCGGTCACAGCAACAACTTCACCCGGCTTCACATCCAGCGTGAGGTAGCTGAACTCCTCCCGCTCCCCCTCGCGCAACCGGACCGAGACATCTCGAAAGCTGAGTTGCCCCCGCATGCGCGGCAGGCGCGCCGATGCCGCTTGGCTTTCCGCCTCCGTTTCCAAGTCCATCAGCGTATCGACCTGCTGCACGGAGTTCCTCAGCTGCTCAATCCGGGGGGCGCTGGCGCACAGCGCATGGAACGGGGACAGCACCCGAAAAACCAACAGCATGACCGCCACCAGTGCGCCTTGCGACAGCAAACCCGACCACACCATCGCAATGCCAACGCTCACCGTTGCGAGTGCTGTGAGGGTGGTCACTGAGTGCGCCGCTGTCTCAGCCAGCGCGCCCGTCCACGCAATCCGCCACTGCGCCATCGCATCGCGTCCTGAGAGCGCGGTATGCCGGCGCCCCCACCCTTGCGCGAGTCCCAGCGCGCGGATGGTATCCACCCGTTCAAAGGTTTCAATCAGAAAACGGTGCCGCGCCGAACTGGCGAACGCGGCAAGTTTGATGATCCACTGTAAGCGGCTGCGCACGAGACTTTGAAGAGCAATCAGCAGCGCAATTGCTGCTATCGGCAACAAAACAAGCGGCCCGGCCAGGAGAGCAATCACGATGAGCGACAGCACCACAAACGGTGTGTCAAGCATCGCCAAAAATGCCGCCCCAGTGAAGAATTCACGCACGCCTTCAAGTGTTTTTATCCGGGCAATCTGTGAGAAGACCGGCGCCCGGAAAAGCATCACGGGGCTCAGGCCAAATAGTTGTGTAAAAATACTGTTGCCGACCGCATTATCGAGCCGGCCAGCAAACCAGGCAAGCCCTTCCCTGCGGATCTGTCGAAGCCACCACTCGAACAACACCGCAAGCAACGCACCAAATGCGAGCAAGGCCACCGGCGTCAGGTCGCTGGTACCGATCACCCGATCGTAAAGCACCATGACAAACAGGGGCGGCATCAGTGACAACAGGTTGATGACAAAGCCCGCCAAGAAAGCTTGAAGATAAATCGGTCGGAACCGACCAAGAAACGCCCTGAGCCAGCCATGACCACTTGCCTTGCGCATGAAGTGCGAGGTGGGCTCAGCACGCGGATCATAGCGCCGCATGAGCAGACCCTCGCCGCGAGGCCCGCGACGGTCGACGGGTCTGGATATCCCGGTCAGCGGATCCACGACCGCCACCTGCCCCGCATCGTCAGCCACTAGTATTACCGGCCGATCGTCACTGCTGTCCCTAAAAAGGATCGGCAGTAAGCGGGGATCGAACGCGTGGGCGCGGCCGCGGGACCATTCACTCACATGACCCAGATGGGCGAGCGTGTTTTGGGCCTCCGCGGCATCGAGCGGCCCCTGTGCGTGGGGGATCGCCGCCAGCAAACGCTCAATGCGCAGTTGGGGGTCAAGGGCAACAGCGAGGCGGCAGACCGCTGCACCCCACAGCGCATGTGGGCTCACCGAGCCTGGCCGCTGCCGCGCCACAGCCTCGATCATCATGGCGGCGCGATCCATCGGCTCACCGCGAAAAACCCCAGCGGGCTCAGCCTGCGGACGGGCACCGGACGTTTGAACTTCGATCAGATCGGGTATGCGAGAAGCAACACCCGCGGCTGAAGTAGACGCGGCGAAGGCCGCGGATGATCCGGTCATCGCAAGCCCCCATGGTAGGGGTGAAGGGTCCGGGCGATTGCCGGCTGGGCAACCGCGATCAATTGACCGTGCGATAAGTGAAGATGCCGATCGGCAAGGTTTGTTATGTTATCATCATTGGTAACGAGGATCATCGTTGCTTGCCCTTTGATCCGGGCCAGCAAACTATAAAGAGCACTGTAGGCCCGCTGGTCGAGACCCGTCTCCGCCCCATCGAACAAGATCACACGCGGCTTTGGGGCGAGCGCACGGGCGATCGCGATGCGCTGGGCAAGACCCGGCGGAATTTGGCTTAGCGCTGGGCTGATGATGTGCGTCTCAAACCCACCGGCCAGCGCTGCAACGTCTTGATCCACACCAAGCAGAGCAGTCACCTCTTGTGCAGCTTCAAGCTCGTTTCGACCAAAGCATGTAATGTTGTCACGAATACTACCGCTAAAGAGCGCCGCCTTATCGCGTAACAATCCGACGCGGCGCGCCAGTATCTCTTGCGGGTACTCATCGATCGACAGACCATCAAGTGTCATCACGTCGGCCTCGGCGCGCTGAACGCCAGCCAGCATGCTCAAGAGTAACGACTTGTCCGAACCGTTCACGCCAGAGATGTGCACCGCCTCTCCAGGCTCCACCGTGAGGCCGAGATCGCGAAAGATCGGTGTTGCCCCGCGAACGCCACGCACGTTGGACAAGACGAGCCGGCCGGCCGCCTTTGGCAGGTCAGCGGGCGCCACTTCAGCGGCATCATGGAGCTGCGGCATTGCCATAAGACTCGCCAACTCGTCCTTGGCGTGCCTGACACTTTGGTAGCGAATCCAAAAGGCTACCGCGCGCTGGAAGGGCTGCATCGTGCGACCTGCGATCAGCAGCGACGCCACCAAGCTGGCCGCCGTGATCACACCATTAACCGTCAGCACCGCACCCACCGTCGCGATACTACCGAGCATAATGTTGGCGAACGCGGCGGAATTGTTGAACAGCGCCGACGTCTGCTGGGTGACATGGTAGCTGGCGAACGAGGTGGTCGCCATGAAGCGCTCGTAGCGCCGCGCCATGATCGATTCGAGGCCGGCCGCCTTTACTGTGTGGCAGCCCTGAAGCGACTCCATCAAAAAGCTAAAACGCGCGTCGTCGGCGTCAGAGCGCGCGGCGATGGCCTTGCGGAGCTCTCGCGCAGCGCCAATAGCAAGAACTACGAATAATACCAAGATTGACAAAGGTACGATGACCAGCGGACCGGCAATCATTGCAACGGCAGCCAAGTAAACCGGCACAAATGCAATGTCAGTCGCCATCGTCAGCGTCTGACCGGAGTAAACGTCCTTCAACTTGCACGTGGCCGACATGCGCTGGAGGATACGGCCCACCCCCTCAGCTCTGACAGAATCCGGCGCAGCACCGAGCATCCGCGCCATCGCTTCGCCCGACATCAGATGGTCGTAGCGGGCGGCGTTACGGGTTTGGAAGTAAGCGCGGCAGAGCCTAAGCACCACCTCCAAGCCAATGGCGACCAGAACACCAGTCACCAACACGAACAGGGTGCCTGTTCCCGGGTTGGCTATCACGCGCGTATAGGTTTGCAGCATCAAAATCGGGAAGGCGAGCGCCAGCACATTGATGGCCACTGTCGCGAGAACGACGGACACACTATTTCGGCGGTGACCTGGCGGGATGAAGCGGGCCAACCGGCGCCGACCTCGCTCCGCGCGGGAGAAGGCGAACGTCATCAGGCGAACCCGTTCGGGTTGGCAGCATGGGCGGCATCTGAATCGAGCTCGAGCGCGCCGATCCCTTCCATGACACCACCAGACACATCGGGCAGTGCATCAGGATCACTATCGGCCGCGGCCGCCACATCATCCCACTCGCCGCCACTATTGCCGGGACGTTCTGTCCACTCCAACGGCGCATCCTCGTCTGACGACCCGCGTTCCGGCGATCCGCCGTTGTCATCAGCCGCAGGACGCGGATCGGAAGGGACCGTCTCCGCGCGGACGTCAGCCTCTGCTACGCTCTCCTCGCCTGTCTCACCCGAACGCCCATCAAGAGGCTGTTCGGCGCCGCTCTCAACTGCCCCTTCCTCGGGCTCTTGAGTGCCCGATAGACTGTCTCCAGGGCCCAAGTCATCACTCAACTCAATATTCGGAGCCTCATCATCTACGCCGGCAAGCACTGAGCTGTCCTCGCCGCTCCCCGCAGCATCACCGGCCTCGGGGCTCGTCGCCGCATCCGGACCAGCCTCCGCCGCATCACTTGGCGCCTCACTCATCATGAGGCTTGGCTCACGGATCAGGACGTCAGACTGATCATCAACCTCCGAGAATGGATCCACACCCCGCTGATCCATCGCACCGTCATTGTTATTCACCGACGGCGGGGCTGCGAGCAGCTCCATCCATAACTCGCCAGTCTCAGGATCCTCAGTAACCTTGTAGAAGCCACCCGAACTCTTGGTCGATCTGTCGAGGTCGTGATCCCCACCATTACCGCCGGCGTAAACATTGCCGTCAGAATCCAACATGACCGCACCATAGGCGGTCCCCGTGATGCCCTCGACTTTCTCACCATCAACAATGATGCCGCGGATCTCCTCAGACTCCATCACCGGCGAACCACCGTCCGCAACCTCGGAGACATCAATCTTCACCAGCGTACCTGGTTTGCCATTCCCCTGATGGCTGACGCCATAAAACGTTTCAGTCTCAGCGTCGTAAGCAAGATCGGCAAGACCTTCTAATTTCGGAACATCTTGGACTTTATAAGTCGTTGTGTCTGGGCCTTCTTCACCTAAGGTGCTAAGATCAATTGTCGTAGCAGTACCGCCGCCCGATGAAAACACCCAAAGGTTCCCATCCGAATCCACGTCGCCAATGAAAGAGTCGTGGCCGGTATCGGCCATTTTATACGATGCCCCCGTGGCATCGATCATCACCACATCACCCTTGGTCACAGAATGACCGAGACTATCCTCACCTGACGCGCGGGCCACCCCATAAAGAAGATCATCGCCAGTATTGAAACCGATGGCGTTGATATCCAGCCCAGCCTCATTCTCCATGGCCGTGTAACTGTCGGTGTCTAGGTCGAACGAGTGCAGCTGACCGTTTAAGATCTGATAGACGTTGGACTGGCCCGGCGCGAACGCCTCCACGGTGACTGTCTCACCGCCCACCGAGACCTCCCTTTCATAGGTCGCAACGACACCGGATGTATCGATTTCCGGAGACCCATCATCGGCCGGCCCGGTATCGACGACAGTAAAGGTCAGCGACTGTTCGCCACCGCCGCCTACAAAGCTGACCGATTGGTCGGAGAACACCCCGCCCGATTGCTCCACCACCTCGACGACCGTGCCATCGACAGCGACTTCAACAACAGCATGCGTTGTGTCGGCCGCGAGGTTTGCAGCGATGCCGAATTCAAGGTTGTAGGTCGCACCGTCAACCGTCTCGATTGTTGTGCCCAACTGAGCTTGGCCGGCATCATTGACCCCCTGGCTCCAGCCGGGTGTGGCCATGTCCTCGGCAAACGACAGGTTGCCGTCCACTGGTGCCAATAGGTTGGTCGGTTCTACTGGAGCCGCGGGCGCCTCACTCGGTGCCTCATTCGGGGCCGGCGTATCGCTCACAACACCGTCCACCGAACCGTTCTGAGGCTTATCTGGCCAATTGTTCTCACTGACGTCGCCCAGGGGGTTGCTCTCGGCCGCCCCCGCCGGATCACCGCTGACCTCGCCAGCGGGGTGGTCGCTGGCATCAGTGTCCTGCGGTCCTGCTGCGCCCCCCTGCTGGACGCCAGCGACTGGTTCGTTCACCTCGCCAGCGGCTGGGTTGACCGGCTGAGACGCGTCCGCCTCGGCGGTGGAAGTTGTCACCCCGGGCTGTTCGCCCGGCGTAGGCTCATCGCCGCCCGCCAGCGCAGCGTCACCGCCGCCGGTCGGACCACGATCATCGCCATCAGCCGACAGGTTGACCGCATCCGGCTCCAGCGGCGCGTCCTCACCGGAGCCCGCCGCAGCGACAGCAGCAACCAGCAAGGCCTCAAGATCGCCATCGCTCAGACCACCAACGCCCGACGCGGCAGCCGGTAACGGCATCGAATCGCTGCCATCGCCAAACGACGGCTGCGCCCCAAGCTCTCCTGGCAAAGCCTGGGCTTCGTAACCGTTCAACTCTGGCGCGACAGCCGCGCCCGCCCCCGCACCTAAAGATCCGTCCAGCGCGTCGGCCAATCGCATCTCGGCAGATGCACGCGTCCCATCCCCAAAACTGCTTAGTACGACCTCAGACAGCGGCATCTCGCCATCAGCCGGACCAACCGAGCGCCCGTCCCACGTCCCGGGCGTCATGGCGCTCGCCGCCGCCACCGGAGCACCATCCTCCACTGGGGTCGGGTCCAGCACAACGTCTTGATCGATGCCCGCAACCAGCTTCTGAGTCTCTTGCGCGGCCGCGTCCCCGCTCGAGCGGAACAGCCACGCCTCAAGCTTTTGCCGGACCGCTTCCACCAACCCACCTGGCGGATCTGGCTGATTGCCTCCTTGCGTATCGACCACCGCGCGCTCCCCGCATGTTGATTGCGGCGCAGCTCACACTGACCGCAGCATGACGGGTGGCAGAGGAAGCTTGGCGATAGCTTTTATACGCAATTCGTTAGATCACGCCCGGCAGTCTTCGGCCGGGCCGGATGGCGTGGGGCCTAACGGTAGAACATCTCCACCAGGAACAGCGGCACCGACGGAATATACGTCACAATCAGCAACAACGCGACAAGCACACCAATAAAGGGCAAGTTTGTTCGCGTTGTCGCCCATATATCTGTTCGCGCAATGGAACACGCCGTCACAAGAACGCTCGCCACAGGCGGCGTCTGCTGCCCAATCGCAATATTCAGCGTTAAAATGATCCCGAACTGCACAGGGTCGATGCCGATCTGTGTGATCAGCGGCAACACAATCGGCGTCACAAGAATAATCGCCGCCGCGCCGTGCAAAATCATGCCCAAAAACAACAGCATGACGTTGAGCAACATCAGCACAACAGTGCGATCGTCGGTCAGCGCCACAATGGCACGAGAAAAGTTCTGCGGCGCTTCAGACTGCGTCAGGTAAAGCCCCAGCACAGCCGAGGTCGCCACCAAGAGCATCACAATCGCAGTCTGGCTCACCCCCTCAATCAGCGCTTCATAAAGCGCGCGAATGCGGATCTCGCGATAAACCAGCGTGCCAATCACCAGCGCCGCCACAACAGCAAGTCCCGCCCCCTCAGTGGCGGTCACGATGCCACCGAAAATGCCCCCCAGAATGATCACCGGCAACAGCAGCGCCGGCCCAGCGGAAATGAACGCACGCCCCAGCCGACGCAGCGAAAACGCCTCTTCCCGCGGCAGGTCGTAGCGAACCGCAAACCAGTACGCGAGCGCCAAAAGCCCCGCCGCGCCCAAGAGCCCCGGCACAATCCCCGCCACAAAAAGCTGCGTGATCGAGGTGTCGGACAGCGCGCCATACAAGATCATCGGGATCGACGGCGGAATGATGATCGCCAGCGACGCGGACGAGGATGTCACCGCCGCAGCAAAGGTCGGCCGATACCCCTTCTTTTTCATCGACGGGATGAGCACCGAGCCAATGGCCGCCACATCCGCCACCGCCGAGCCCGAGATCTCAGCAAAGAACAGCGACACGCCAATGTTCACCATCGACAAACCGCCGCGCACAAAGCCAACCAGCGCTGACGTAAAGTCGATCAAGCGGCGGGAAATCCCGCCCGTATTCATCAGCGCTCCTGCCAGAATAAACAGCGGGATAGCAATCAGCGGAAACGACGTCGCCCCATCGAAAATGGCAAGCGCAGCGTCGTAAAGCCCAAGCACGCCGTTATCGATGATGACCCCGGTCAGCGCCGCCGCCAAAATCGCAACGGCGATGGGCACGTTGATGGCAATCAGCGCCACCAGCGCGATCAAAACGAGGATCGTGATCATCCACCCCGCTCCGCGCGTGCAATCTCTTCCTCAATCTCCTCATCCTCCGAACTGCGTCCGTCGCGCAGTGTCGCCCAAGCGGCGGGCGAGGAGAGGAGCGTCCCAATCACAAAGAGCGCCGCCCCAATCGGCACCACGGATTGGGTCACCGCGAGCGGGATCGGCAGCGAGATCAGCGTATCTGATCCCATAATCTGAAGGATGAACCAGCCAGCATAGCCAACCGCCACAAACGAGGCGATCACCACCGCTTCGCCGAGCAAAAACACGATAAAGCGGGCACGCAACGGCAGCGACAACACCAGCCCAGGAAAGCCCAAATGCCGGCGCCGCAATGCCGCGAGCCCCGCCCCATAAAAGGTCAGCCAGGCCAACATCACAGAGGCCACCTCGTCGTACCAAACAAACGACGAGTTGAAGACGTACCGCGCGGTCACGGCCGACACCACCACGACCGCAAGCGCCACAAGGATGCCAATCGTGATGGCCTCCAGAACGCGGCGGAGGACGTTGGATAGGAGGCTCATCGGTCCCGCCTTGATCAGGTCAGCGGCCGGCCCCCCGCGGGGCCCGGCCAGAAAGGCTTAGCTGCCGGAACCCAGCGAAATCGCCTTGTCGATCATCTCCTGACCGCCATCGACCTCAGCCGCAAAGGCCTCATAAACCGGCGCGGACGCTTCCACGAACGCCGCACGGTCCGCCACGTTCATGGACATGCCGCCGGCCTGCAGAGCCTCTTCCAGGCGGGCATCGTCCTTGGCGCCTTCTTCGCGCGCCCAGGCCGACATCTCACGCGCCGTCTCTTCCAGGATGGCGCGGATTTCCGGATCCATACTGTCGTAAACGCGCTTGCCCATCGTCGGATAAGCCGGCGAATACACGTGACCCGTCTTGGTCAGGTAAGTCTGTACTTCGTTCAGCTTGGCACCGGAAATGTTGGTGTAGGGGTTTTCCTGCCCATCGATCACGCCGGTCTGCAGCGCGGTGAACACTTCGGAGAAGCTCATCGGCGTCGGGTTCGCGCCGTAGGTCTCGAACATGCGAACCCGCCACGTCGAACGCGGCGTGCGCAGCTTCACGCCGTCAAGGTCGTCCGGGGTGTTAATGGGGCGCACATTGTTGGTGATGTGGCGTACACCGTTTTCCCAAACCGCGAGCACCTTGTAGCCGTCGTCTTCCACGGTCGGCGCAATCTCAGACCAGAACAGCTCGTCCTCAATCCGGCCCATGTGGTCGCGGTCGGCCACCAGGAAGGGCATGTCAAACAGCGCAAACTCATCGCTAATCGACGCCATAATCGACGACGGCAGAGCGAGGTGCACCGAGCCCAGCTTCAGCTTTTGCATCAGCTCTTTGTCTTTGCCGAGCTGGCTGGAATCAAACAGCTTCA
>ERZ1740058.1081-NODE-1081-length-14650-cov-8.153957_pt1 | contig 14650 bp, 12 predicted proteins | sample MGYA00581745_ERZ1740058 | MGnify/ENA primary metagenome ERZ1740058 (study PRJEB43018, sample SAMN04849742) | marine metagenome | isolation source: floating plastic debris | place: Pacific Ocean | collected 2008-08-30 | study: EMG produced TPA metagenomics... | reverse complement strand
CCTTTCTTAAATGCTGCCGCACACATTTGCGGGTGCGCTGCTGTTTATGTCGCTTTGTGGGGTTTTGTCATCACTATGCGATCGCGCGATCGCCGCTTCGCCAACTCGCACATCTGCATCAATAAAAAGGATGTACTCACCTGTTGCCTTTGCTATAGCGCAGTGGCAGGCCCAATTTTTTCCTCGCCAAGTCTCATCCGCCGGCCGAGGCGGTGTCGTAAAGACCTCTACGCGTTCGTCAATTTCAGCGACTGATTGGGCGATCGCCAACGTATCATCTGTTGAGGCATCATCCGCCACAATCAGCTGAAGGGTAGCGTCTGCTGGCAGCTCGTTGGCCAAAACAGCCTTAACACAGCCCTCAATATTCACCGCTTCGTTATAGGCCGGAATAATCACACTAATCGGTGGTAAATTCCCGGGCGAATCATCTAGTCCATCTAATAACCCATCTAACCTTGGTGCCTCTCGAATTGACGTTAAAAAACGACGGTAAAAATCACTCATCGCCACCAGACTAACCAGCAAAATCAGGCCTAGATCAATCCAGGGATCTAGCAGTAAAGCCTGCCATGATTCGAATGCTTGCCCCAAAACCGTTATTTCCAAGATGACTCGCCCCACCAAGTTTTCCATCAAGCTTCCGATTAAGCTTTTAGCTCAAACACTGCCCGTGCGAACATTCATTCTCACAGCGGGCATGGCCTAGCTTAAACTGAAGGCTATGTTTCTCCAGCACCTCCATTTACAGAGCTTTCGCAATTATCAGCATCAATCTGTTGCATTCAGCGCACCAAAAACGATTCTTTTGGGAGACAACGCTCAGGGTAAGTCAAACCTATTAGAAGCTGTAGAGCTGCTGGCAACGCTCAAGTCTCACCGAACGAGTCGCGATCGCGACCTGGTGCAAGAAGGCAGCGCCACTGGCCATATCAAAGCCCAGCTAAAACGAGAGCTAGGCACCAATGAGCTCAATTTGGTACTACGCAAAAGCGGTCGTCGCGCGGTCATTCGCAACGGCGAAACGCTCAAGCGCCAGCAAGACTTTCTAGGTAGCTTAAACGCCGTTCAGTTCTCTAGCCTGGATCTTGACCTGGTACGTGGCGGGCCCGGAGAGCGCCGCGTATGGATAGATACGCTCTTAACCCAGCTAGAGCCGATCTACGCCTATATTCTTCAGCAATATAATCAGGTGCTAAAACAGCGCAATGCTTTTATCAAGCAGCATACGGCTGAAGAAGACGGTAAACCTTTAGATGCAACCCAGATGGCACTTTGGGATGCACAGCTCGCGACCGCCGGGACCCGCGTCATTCGACGACGTGCCAGAGGACTAGATCGCCTGATTCCACTGGCTCAGTCCTGGCACCAGGCGATCAGCGGCGATGCCGAAAAGCTGGTAATTGCTTATGAACCCAATGTGCCGCTCACAGAACCGCCAACAGCGGATTTATCTGAGAACGCTCCGACGATTATTCAACAGACCTTTCTAGAAAAAATTCAATCGCGGGCCGTCGCAGAATACCATCAACGCACCTCTTTGGTGGGGCCCCACCGAGACGATATCGCGTTTTCTATCAATCAAACGCCCGCTCGTCAGTACGGTTCTCAGGGGCAGCAGAGAACATTAGTGCTCGCCCTCAAGCTCGCTGAATTGGAGTTGATAGAAGCGGTGATCGGAGAACCACCGCTGTTATTACTAGATGATGTCCTGGCAGAGCTAGATCTCAAAAGGCAAAATCAGCTGCTAGAAACTATCGAAGATAGATTTCAAACCCTAATTACGACCACCCATTTAGGCGCCTTTGATGCCCGGTGGCTGAGGGAGTCTCAGATTCTGACCGTTCACAAGGGTTCTCTCTCAGGAGATGCGCTTTAGGAGAACGGAGCCAGAGGAAAGCCAGTAAAAACCGGCATCTACGCCAGGACTGTTCCCAAAGCCCGATCCAGCAGCGCGATCGCCTCTTTTACATCGGCCTCACTGACAACTAACGGTGGTACCATGCGAACGACCTGAGCACCTGCCGGAATCACCAATAGGCCTTCAGCCAAAGCTGCTTTTACAACGTCTAGCGCTACTAGGTCAGCCTCTGCTTTGAGTACTAACCCGTTGATTAAGCCCCAGCCGCGAACGCCTTCACATAGTGCGGGATACTTTTTAGCGAGCGCTTTGAGCCCTTCTCTGAGCTGCTGACCGCGCGATCGCACGTTCATCACCACGCTCTCCTGCTCCAACGTCTTACAGACTGAAAGCGCGACACCGCAAACAAATGGATTGCCGCCGAATGTGCTGCCATGCTCACCTGGGCGCAGTACATCACAGTGACTTTTAGCCAAAATAGCGCCAATGGGCATGCCGCCACCTAATCCTTTTGCCAATGTGAAAATATCTGGCTCTACACCTACCGTTTGGTAGCCCCAAAGATTTCCGGTGCGCCCCATCCCAACCTGCACTTCGTCCAGAATTAGCAAAATGCCTAGCTGATCGCACAGCTGGCGAACTTGCTTGAAGTAAACCGGATTGCCAGGGCATACGCCGCCCTCACCTTGCATGGGCTCTAGCAAAATTGCAGCCACCTGACGCTGATCAGCATCTAGTGCTGTAATCGCCTCTTTTAGCGCCTCAATATCGTTATAGGGCACGTAGTAAAATCCGGGGACTAACGGATTAAAATTCTTTTGATACTTAGGCTGGCCTGTTGCGGTTACCGTCGCCAGTGTCCGACCGTGAAAACTCGACTTTGCTGTAATTACAATCGGCGCCTCAATGCCCAGCTCTGTGTGGCCGTACTTACGCGCCAGCTTGATTGCTCCCTCATTCGCTTCAGCACCAGAGTTGCAGAAGAAGACCCGGTCTGCACAAGATCGGGTCGTCAACCACTCGGCTAGCTCGCCTTGCTCAGGAATGTAATACAAATTTGAAACGTGCTGTAGCTTCCGAATCTGAGCGGTGGCGGCTTCCACCATCGCTGGATGGCAATGGCCCAGCGTACAAGTGGCGATCCCGGCGACAAAATCTAGGTATTCCTTACCCTCAGAATCCCATAGACGAGTTCCCACACCACGCTCCATGGCAATAGGAAAGCGGCCATAGGTCGCCATCACATGCTGGTCAAAAACTGCTGGCTGAAAGGTATCTTCTGCCACTGAAGGCGAAGTCTGAGGCGTCAGTGTTTGAGAAGTCATAGAGATTTATGGAAGGGAGGTATTCGTATACAGGGGTTAAGTGCCTCATTGTATCGTTTTGGCAAAATATTCAGGATCTATACTTTGATGGGTCATTCTCTTAACAGCTTTCTATAAATAGAGATCTCAGCACCGGCTGAAAGTGCCAAAGCTTAGCCAATCGAGCCTTGATAGCGCAATCGCCGCTGTTGTGTAGCCACCTTACAGAGGCTTCCATCATTGAGCTTCTTATGTGTAATTTTGATGACATACAGCAAATTTCTTAGTTCATCAGGACATTTATTTGCGTGCATCAAGATATTTGCTATGTGAGTTACTTTCTTCGCTTTATGCGGTGGTGGCCCTCAGCAGTATTTTAAGCAGTATCTTCAGCACCCGAGCCGATGCTGCAGGGTAGCGACGCCCTTGAAGATCTCAAAGGAGCCCACCGCAGTAGCGGGCGGCCAATGGTAGCGGGCGGCCAATGAAGAAGGCTAGCCTCTGTCAGAAGCTAGCCTTTTACAACCAATCTATTGGTTGGCATGCGCTTGTTTTATAGAAGTCTACACTTTGCTGAACAACTGTCTAAGCCACATCGGGCTAGACAACATCCGCCAGGTGAATTGCGAAGTTAAGCGGTGCGCTTTCGTCATCTAAAGATACCTCAAGGAGGTAAGTTCGATGGGCACCGGGATTTGCCAGCACGACATCTAGAGGGCCAGGCTGCGATCGCAACGCTCGCTTCTCCAAGTCGCCGTCCCATAACCGTACTTGCCCACCGGTAGGTAGCACAGCCGCAATCACAAGCTGGCTATCCTGGTAGCTAGCTGACAGGTTCAATGTGCCATAGGCCGTTAACCACTGTCTAGACTCAGCCGTCTTATCTGCTGAAAGCGACAGGGTTAATGCGCCTAAGATTTCTTGAGCGGCCAACATTGATAGAGCAATTTGCTGTTCGGGCAGCGCTGAGTCATATCCACCAGCCACAGCGGCCAACTGCTGAGTCAAAGCATCTTGAGTCGCGCTATCAGAACGATAGGCTGGGACCAACACCATATTGGCGATGGGCTCTAGCAAGTCACCCTGCTCAGGGAAAATTTCTTCGACCGCCTTTACTAAGCGAACGCCCTGTTTAAAGGGCTCTTTTGCCAGCTCTTCGCATCTGGCAAACAGAGCCTTCAGCAAGGGCTGGGGCAGCAGTCCAGGTACTTTGAGGGCACCAATGTGTGTACTCCAAAGCGGCGTAGGCGCCACTGAAGCAGCACCTGCAGAATTAGCAATCTCAGCAGGATACTCACAAACCTCTGTCTCCCAGGGGAAAAGAGGCAGTTTATTTTCAAACTCCGAATGGAGCCTTTGTTTTAACAATGAATGATAACGTTCTTGCACAGCGTGGATCTCTCCGAAGTTAAACGACTGAGCCGTCTGAGAGAGGCCATCCTGGTCAGATGTTTCTCTCGAAGCCGCGGAAAAACTAGGATTGTATGTGGTGAAAGACACCACCCTAGAATGGAATGTAGATGGGCTGGAATCCAAATCTTTTGAAGGATTTGGTTTAGACCCTTGATGATGCGAGGGCTTACTAGACGTTGCATCAGACCCGACTCCGAACAAGCTTACCTCTGACGAATTGGCTTCTGATGCAGACCCATTTCCTGATGGCATTGAAAATGTCGGGTCGAACTTAGTAAGAAGCCGCAGAAGTAAGTTCCGAGTACTCTCTAAATTAGTATTCATATTTGCCTATCCCAGTCCGGACAGATCTCAATATTGGTGGAGGGTTATACCCATCGGGGTAGAGGGACTAACCCCTCATCCTCCTAAAGATACGCTACAAATTACGAATATCCCAGGCCACCTCCAGAAGCTTTGACCATTGCTTTCGTAGCTGAGTAGGCGTCACATCTAGGTTCCTAGAAATTTCGGGATCACTTAGCTTCTGCTGCTTCAGGCCGAGTATTTTGGACTGCGTTTGACTGATCTTAGTCTGTAAATATTCCCACTGTTGAGGGGTCAACCCCAGATTCTTTCCTAATTCTGCCCCTAGCCATTCGTGAACTAGCTCCCAATTATGGGCAAAGGAGAATTTCAAGAGGTGATACTTAAACCGCTGCTGCAAATAGTCACGTTCTCTAGGCGTAATCCCTAAAATTGACTCAATTTCTGCGGTAGGTAAATCCATCAGCCGCAGACTAAAGTAATCGGCGCAGTCGTTTTGCCCTTTCTCTGCCAGGTAATCCATCAGCTGCTCCACTACGCGCTCACGCACGGTGCTTTCAGCATCCATATTGTCTTCTTGAATGGTCAGCTCTTCGCGCAGCCGCTGCAAAGGTGCGGTACGCGGCTGGTCAGAATCAGTCCCTTCAATAGCCTGCTGGATATCAATCGCCGTTTCGGGAGGCTGCTGTTTGGAGAAGGTTTGGGTACGCAGGATAATAAGCTGCTGCGATCGCCCGCGAGAAAAAGGGATGCGCCGCTTGGCATATCTCTCGGTAAAGGCCATGTATTCAGCCAGCTCCAGCGAAGAGCGAGGCCGGTAGCTGGGCGCAACGTCATTCTCGCGCCGGAAAGCGTTGATACTTTCGACGTAAAAGTTCTGCAAAAAATCTTCAATTAGCGAAACCCGTGCCTGGTAACTCGCCTGCACTTGAGGCGGCGTCATATACCGGTACACAATTGCGCTGAGGTTACTGTGCAGCTCCAGTCGGCCCTTGCTAGAACCAAGCTTCAGATAATGCAAACACTGCTTCATGCGCAGATTGGCCAGGGTATCTGCCCAGCCCTTGACATCACCTGTATTCTGAATTCGCTGACTCTCAGTACAAATGCGTTGTACTTCTTCGTTAATTCGTGTGGCCACTTCGCGGCAGTTGCGCGCTGAAGCTGGCGTTTGTGCCCTAAGTTCTCGGCACAGTCGTTCGAGGAGTGTTTCCACCACTGATTACACTTATTCCCTGATGGTTGAACCGTTTAGTGACCTATTGGTCACAGACCCTATTCAAGCCAGTCATTTTATTCACAACTACTGACTCGCGAAAATGTAGATGAAGCGAGATCGTCAATATGGGCAGGCACCATCTAGAGGATAGACAGATTAGCCGATCTTCTAAACACTCCTAACGTGATATTCACAGAAGCATTAAAGTTACTAGGTACATTTATTACAATTTACACATTCGGCTACGGAGTCTGGTGCCTACGAAAGCACATATTCTAAACCGTACTAGACTCATGTACTTTTATCGAAACGCTTGTGCCCCTATGGATATCGACCAACAACTTCAGACGCTGATTGAGGGGGCACCACCAGAAGCCAATCTCAAAGCCGCCATCAAAACGGTAGCACCCGTAATCAAAAACGTTGCCCAACAGCTGAAGCATTCGGAATACTACATTTTGCAGTCTATTAACAGACAGTGGCTACAGGCTACCATTGCGCATAAAAACGAACTGAATAAGCCTAAGCGCGTTATTTATGCCTATCCCTCACTCGCAGCGGCTGCAGGTGACAAGCTCGCTAAAAGTAATCCTGGTCTTATGGCACTGCCAGTACCGGTTGCTCAGCTGCTGTTTCAGCTACCGTCCATCCAACCTGTAGATAGCCTAATTTTTCTAGAAACCGAGTCTCGCGATCAAGCGATAGAGGTCCGTCGCAACGATCTCAAAGTTTTATTTCAAAGTCAGCTGACTCAAAATATAAACGCTCAAGTACCGCCTGATATCGCATAGACGCTGTAGCATCTGTCGAGTTTTTTAAGCACTATCATCGGCTGAAACCGTTACATAACAACGGGCAGCTCGACTAGCAAAGTAAGAATGCATCCTTACTTTGCTATATGCAAAGATCCACTAAAAAAGCTCGCCTACATAAAGTAAAGGCGAGCTTTTTCAATCTTAAGAACGTAACGTTCGGCAGAATTTGTATTAAGTATCTTTCAATGTCTGTGGAGCCAATAACTGGAGCCAGTTACTTGAAGCCAATAATTTCAGAAAAGTTACTGACGAAGTCTTACAGAATGTGAGTTGAGACGATTTCAAAAATGAGAGCGACAAAGAAAGCCACCATCGCTAAGCGACCGTGCCATAGCTCCGCATAGGGTGTGAACCCTAGCCTTGGCTCAGGGCGATAATAACGGGTAGGGCTTACGCCCAGGGTCTTACGAGCTAATGCATCAGAGGCAATCTCGGATTCTATCGAGACAGTTTGAGGTTCGTTCTTCATGAGATGACTCTTATACTTTTTCCTAGTTACCTAAAGAAAGTATAAGCGATGTACAGGAAAATTAATTGTAATTCGCGTAACACTCTCACAATATTTGGGCAAATCATCCTTCTACCAAAGCGATAATCACCGATATCTCCCACGCTGACCGGCTATGTCAGCTAATTAGAATGTCTAAAGTTTTATAATGATTTATGAGGGCGACAGGGCTCCAATCCGTCTAAGCTGTTTTGCTGTGCGTACATATAGGCAAACGTCCTGATGCATTAGGACGTTTGCTCAGAAGCGTTGCTTTTTTTGCCAAGGGTTGTAGCCTCTAGTCAATGTCTTAAGCAACGCTTCCCATATAGCAAAAGCGCAGAGCTCTCGATCCAACAGCCTTGGATCGAGAGCTCTGCGCTCATACTCTTTTGGCAATCTGCTTTTGATGCAGTCACGTGATGCAGTCACATTGAAAGTTAGGCTGGCGGAGCCTAAACAATCTACGGTGACCTATCAGGCAGATTCTGAATTAGTGTTACCGCTGCTCTTCATGCTCACTGAAGAATCGGGCGCAGACATGTCTGGGACCTCAGATCCTGATTCTCCAGTTTCTGTTGAAGTCTCGGCTTCTGAATTCATGGCCGCTACGTCGTCTTCAGAAAGGGCCGCATTATCATCTTGAGTCTCTTCGTCTAGTCCGGAGCGATCAATATCCAACGGTGCGTGGATGGGGTCTTGACCATCGCTGCTGCCTTCAGCATTGTTTTTAGCCTCAAAGCGTCTTAGTGCGGCTTCAGCCTCTTCCGCATCCATCGCCAATATCTCTGATTGAGAGGCCAGCTCAATCTTTTTCGCCTCAGAATCGGGCGATATTGGCTGGTCGGCCCCTCGTCCTAGCGGACGAATGCGCCGAATAGGCAAATTAGCGGTGAGTGCTGTCACGCGCTGGTCAGTGGCCAGCGAAAACTCCAGCGCATCAAAGTCTACTTCTACGTAGCGAGAGACCACGGCAATAATCTCTTGACGCATCATCTCTAGCGTCTGAGGATCGAGGGCAAGGCGATCGTGAGCCAATACGATCTTTAGCCGACGCTTGACGTCATCGCGGCTATGGGGATCTTCGGCTGGGCCAAAGAATCTTTCAAGAAGGTCACTGATAAGGGGGATTGCCATGATAGTAAGTCACCGTGATGTCGCTGCCAGTCAAAGTAGTTGTCCTAGAAGGCTTAGAAGCATTTTTGTAAGCGATTTCTAGAGGGGGCTGCCAGGGCGGCCACTGGACAGGCCAAACACCGAGCAAAACGCTATGCGCTACGTGAACGTTTTACATTCCAAACAGCCTTTTTAGCCGCGTGAAGAAGGAGTCTTGTGGAATGCTCAAATCCATAAGTGGAACCTTCTCACCCTGTAAGCGCTGGGAGACGTTTGTAAATGCAATGCCTGCTTTAGATAATTTTTCTTCCAACACCAAGGGCTCCCCCTTGTTGGTTGAAACTATCACCTGTTCATCATCTGGAATAACACCCAGTAGCGGAATCGATAGAATCCCTTGAACATCTTTGACCGACATCATTTGCTCAGCCGCAACCATAGCCGGACGCAGCCGGTTAATCACTAGGCGTACAGCCTTAATATCATTCGCCTCAAGCAGACCGATTACTCTATCAGCATCACGAACCGCCGAAATTTCTGGCGTCGTGACGATAATAGCTTCGCGAGCTGCCGCAATCGAGTTACGAAAGCCCATTTCAATGCCTGCTGGGCTATCGATCAAAATGAAGTTATAAACCTTTGTTAGCGCTTTGATTAAACGCTTCATTTGCTCGGGCTTAATCGATTCTTTAGAGCGATTTTGGGCGGCGGGCAGCAGCGCCAAGTTAGGCTGACGCTTGTCTTTTACCAGGGCTTGATCGAGCCGACACTCACCAGCAAGCACGTCTAGAGCGGTGTAAACAATACGGTTTTCTAGCCCTAAAAGCAGGTCTAGATTACGCAAACCAAAGTCAGCATCTACAACGGCAACTCGCTGCCCAGCTTTAGCGAGGGCCATTCCTAGGTTTGCGGTACAGGTTGTTTTACCAACACCTCCTTTTCCGGAGGTCATAACGATAATGCGGCTCATGGGCTCTCTTGTGTAGTCAGGTCAGCTAGGGCAAACTCAGCGGCGAGCGCAATACGAATACCGTCAGGACCGATGTAAGCAACCTCGGGCTGGTATTGCATAGGCGGGTCGTCGGGTGAGCGGGCCACTTTATCGGCAATTCGCAACTGGGTTGGCTGCATGTGCAGAGCCATGATACGGCACTGGGCGTTTCCGCCTGCTCCAGCATGAACGACGCCGCGCAAGTGACCCCATATAAAGATGTCTCCTTCAGCGACGATAGAACTACCTGGGTTGACGTCTCCTAGCACAATCACAGTGCCCCGATGCCTTACCTCTACGCCAGAGCGAAGCGTTGTTTGTAAATACAACGGTTCATCCATCGCCTGCCGAGAGGCTTCTTGTCCCTGACCTAGATGACTCAACGTTGTTTGTTGCTCTACGGAGTAACCTGCAGTAGCTGCGGCAACGGCCGTTTGGCGGCGGCTTGCGTAAATGCGCTTAAGCGGAAGCTGAGCGTCGCTGAGCAGGGCGTCTATCTGTTGAACTTGTTGGGAGTCAAGGAGGCGATCGCGCGCAATCAAATGCACTGGCGTATGGGGCTGTAAAAATCGCTCTCCACCGCTTATTCGCTCTTTCAGCTGGCGGCGAAGCTCATCCCAGTACACCGGGTTGCGGCTTTTCTCTGGGGCTGGGGGTAATATCAGCAACAGCCGTCCCCCTTCGCTTTTAAACTGCACTTGCAAGTTCGGATTGCTTTCCGGCTTGGTTTTCACAGGCTCCGCTTCAGCCGAAGCAGGCTCCGGCTCAATCTCTAGAATAAAATTATTGAAGTCAAGTCCATCCGGTGCTGGCGCATCTTCGGAAGAACCATTTGAAGAAGGAAAATCTTGAACCATCTGCCGACACCCTTTTGGCCGCACGTCCTAACTTAAAGCGAATTAAGGCTAAGCCGATCAAGTCATGCCTGAGGCAAGAACCTGATTGCGCCAAGCTATAAGCCTTGGCTATCTTAGAACACTATTGCTTTATGGAACATAGCGCGTGGCTAAATATATCAGACTTATCAAGATCAGCTGATACTTAATGACCCAGTATATATACGGACGCCGCCAACAATAATCGGCACATATTTGCCCCCTGTCTGTTACTAGAGCCGGAAACAAAGCGTAGCTGCATCAACGGATCAAGCCGCTCTATCTGAGCTATTGCACGAGCTTTGTGCTGCATGAGCTTTCTGTAGACGAACGACAGACCTACTTAGGGACAAAAGGGTTGAAGCGTAGCCATATCAAGGAAAAAGCAGAAGGTCCCTACAAAACTTTTCTGCTTATTTGAAGAAAACATAAATTCAATCAAGCATTTGATAAAGCAGTCTTACCGTGTAAGGTGCATAATTATCGTCGTTCGGGTTGTAACCCCTCGGCGAGCTTATTGAGTATCTAGAATTAATCGTCAGATTAAGCGTCCACAGCAAAGCGTTTCCGATACGGTTATAGTCGCCTTTCAAATCGTCCTTTTATATATGACTGTCTCGCATAAAACATCTAGAGGTGTTAATTGAGCATATGGTTAATCGCAAAACAGTCTCAGCGCTAACGATTGCAGCCATGCTGGCCTGCGCTGTTCCGGTCAGATCAATCACCACTTCATGGGCTGTGCCGCTGCTAGGGCAAGCTACCCCTAGTTTTCCTGTGCCTACTTCAGTAGAAGAAGGCACAGAAGTCACGATCAGCAGTGGCTCTGATGATATGAAAACTATCAGTGAGACGCTTCAGAAAGGCTTTGAAGCAGATTATGCCAACAGTAAGGTCGTCATTGAGACTAAGGATGACGCCAGCGCGGCTCTTCAAGATGTTTTGAGTGGAAACGTAGAACTTGCAGCCATCAGCCGTCCGCTGACCGCAGAAGAAAAGACGCAAGGTCTGATTGAAGTCCCCATCAGACGCGAAAAGATTGCCGTTGTTGTTGATAAAGACAATCCTTTTTCCCGAAGTCTGACAGGCAGCCAGTTTGCTCAAATCTTCAGAGGTGAAATTCAGGACTGGGCAGCGGTCGGTGGGCCAGCAGGGCCCATAAAGCTAGTCGATCGTCCTGCTGCAAGTGAAACTAGACAGGCCTTGCGCCCTTATCCTGTTTTTACCACAGCACCTTTTAACGCTGCGGCAGGTGCGACAACGCTAGAAGCAGATACCACTGAAGCGCTAGTAGAAGCCTTAGGCAACGATGGCATTGGGTATGTACTTGTTGGAGAGCTAGAAGGTCAGCCTGAGCTAAAAGCTCTTCAACTGCATAAAACACCGCCTAGCGATCCTAAATATCCATTCTCTCAGCCCTACTCTTTTGTGTATGCGGGTGGTGCATCACCTGCCGTTTCAGCGTTCTTGGGCTACGCTGCTGGAAATCCTGGTCAGGCCGCAGTTAACGATGCGGGTATCTCAGGGTTGGGCCTTATTCCAGATGCAACGAATGGTGGTGCCACCGCTGACGCTGATCCAGCAGCGAGTGCTGAAGGGGCAGGGGAAACGGACACAGCGGCAGATGCCAACGGGACTCAATCTAATAATGCTGATCCAGCCGACGTGATACCCGATGTCGATGACGGTACAATCACAACTCAAGAGGGATTGATTGCAGGCCCAGATGGCGAATTGGGTACAGCTGACGATATCAACGTTGCAGGCCCAGACGGGATCTTAGGAACTGCTGATGACTTACGCTTAGCAGGATTGGACGGTGTATTAGGAACGCCCGATGACATCGATATTGCTGGACCGGATGGTGTTCTTGGAACCGCTGATGATGTTGATTTGGCCGGACCAGATGGTGTGTTTGGCACAGCCGACGATCTGGAAATTGAGATTGAGAATGATGTAGTCGATGATTTGGGTGTATCCAGAGAGCTGTCCAGTCAGGGTCGCTGGTGGTGGCTGTTATTACCCCTAGCCGGTCTCGGACTGCTAATTTGGGCAGCGGGACGACGCGGCAAAGAGGAAGATATTGACTACGTTGCGAAGGTTGATAAGACTAGTCGGACTGACAGAGTTGGTAAGCAAAATACAGCGTTAACAAACAGGGGAAGCCGCGCTGACTTGGGTGAGACAGAGACTGATTTGCCTAAAGATACGAACAAAGGCGCTGGCTCAAGCCTGGGCAAATCTAGCCTTGGCAATGCTGCTGTGGGCGGTGCTGCTGTCGTCGGTGGAACAGCTGCTGCTACTGGAATAAGGAGCCGGATAACCCGTAAGGCTAGCGATGCTGACACAGCGCCTCAATCGGATAGCTTCGGTGAAGTCAATGATAGTATTGATGGTGTTACGGGCGCTGCTGAGCGTATTAAAGGCTCCGCGGCGAGTGACATTGACGGTGTTCGGAGTAACATTCGAGCGGATGCGGATAGCGTTAGAGAGGCTAGTACCAGCGCTGGCGGCACTATCGGAGCAGGTAGCACAGCCATAACCGGTGCGGCAAGCAATCTGCGGACAAAGGTTCAAGGCAGTATTGACAGTTCTAAGGGGGGTATTCAAGGCAGCATTGAAGGTGTAAGCGGGGCGAGCGCTGATTTCGGGGACAAGGCTAAAAGCAGCGTTGAGCCTGTAAAAGAAAATATTAAAAACAGTCAAGATGAAGGTGGCAGCTGGCTCGATCGCGCCAAACAGCGGATCAATGAGGCAACTGAGCAAGCAAAAGAGGCAGCTTCTGATCTTAAGGATGATGTGACGGGCAAGGGATAAGCTCGGTACATTGGCTGCACATTTTTACCGCGCATTATGGTCTGGTCATCAGCCCACGCTAAGCTCCACGTTTCGCTTAGAGCTAGAGTCCTGCTTCCGAAGCGTAGCCGTATTCTGATAGCTGTGTCTGGCGGGCAGGATTCGCTGTGTTTGGCCCATCTATTAATAGGGCTAGCGGACAAATGGGACTGGTCACTGGCTATTGTGCACGGCGATCATCAGTGGAGAGAAGATTCTAGTGAGAATGCGGCGCATGTTGTGAGACTGGCTGAACAGTGGAATCTACCTGCCTGGGTTGAAATTGCAGAATCAGCGCTGACGGGTGAAGCGGCGGCGCGGCAGTGGCGATACCGTGTGTTTGCAAAGGTTGCGAGGGCTCAGGGTTACGACTATGTCGTGACAGGGCATACGAGCAGCGATCGCGCCGAAACTGTCCTCTATAATCTCATTCGAGGTACTGGTACAGACGGTGTTGGGACCTTACCCTGGGTCAGACAGCTGGATCAAAGAAATCCGCCAGTCATGCTGGTGCGCCCCTTGCTGAGATTTAGCCGTCAGGAAACCGCTGCGGTCTGTCAGCAGCAACAGCTCCCCGTTTGGGAAGATAGCACTAATCAAGACGTTGCACTGCGCCGGAATCGCATTCGCCAAGAACTGTTGCCCTACCTGCGCGAACACTTCAATCCGCAGGTAGATAAAGCGCTATCACAGATGGCCGAGATCGCGGCAGCGGACACTAACTATCTAAATCAGCAGGCTAAAATCCTCTACAGAAGGTGCATCTTAGAACCCGTAGACCGCTCTGACTCGAATCCTGAAGTGACCGATTGGACGATTAAAAGAACTGAGCTAAGTCAAGCTCCACTTGCCCTTCAACGCAGAGTCATCAAGCAAGTGTTGCAGCGTGTTCAGGAAACTTCGGCGTTACCTCGGCCAGCACCGTATAACTTTTTTCAAATCGAAAAGCTAATCGCACTGCTCAAAGCGCCCAATGGCAGCCGAAGCGACCCTTATCCGGGTGGATGGATAGCGCGAGTAAATGGAGCGACTGTGATATTTGAGCGTCAGCTTTCTCAGGAATAGCTTTGTAAATCGACTTTATTATGAGTAGCGCTGCTATCGTTTTCCTAATTCTAATGTAACAATCTGTACATATTTCGAGCAGGCGCTACTGCAGCTTGCAGCAGTCAATCCGAATAAAACCAACTATTTTAGGCTTTTTGATTCACTGGCGCTGGCTGGTCAAAAACATAGATAAGCACTGAGCAGATACTCATTTAAAGGCTGAGAAGCTTTACAAAAGTAATTATCTTCGCTAACATTAATTTACAGGCGCAAGCTGATTTTTTTGCAGCTTCGCCCTTGTACCTAGATAACTAAAAAGGATTCATAATGACTACTACTCTACAGCAGCGCGAAAGCGCTAACCTGTGGGAGCAGTTCTGT
>ERZ1740058.1080-NODE-1080-length-14674-cov-3.637048_pt1 | contig 14674 bp, 12 predicted proteins | sample MGYA00581745_ERZ1740058 | MGnify/ENA primary metagenome ERZ1740058 (study PRJEB43018, sample SAMN04849742) | marine metagenome | isolation source: floating plastic debris | place: Pacific Ocean | collected 2008-08-30 | study: EMG produced TPA metagenomics... | reverse complement strand
GGAGGGCTAGCGCCGCGTTTTGTGAGCACACCGAAAGCTTGGGCGATCCCTTTAAGGTTCTTCAGCTTGTGGTTTCGCAGGTGGAACACTGAGACTAGGCCATTCGCGCCAGGTTTAGGGGGTTGAATGGCATCCAGTTCAGTCGGGCAGGGGAGTATGTGGGTCGACCTGCTGCGTGCCCCAAGATAGCCCTCAATCGTTTTCAAAGCCCATGGGGCAAATGGAAAGACGATCTGCGCATTGTGAAAAATTTCTCGGAAGACACTCCGCAAGTCGGGCCTTGCTCTTACAATTCGCGTGTCCGTGTTGCCTTGTATGGAAAGGCCGTAAGGTATGCCAAGCTGCCGGGCCACGCCCGCCGCGATTAACCCCTCGATCGTCAACTTATGCCCCAAAACAAGATCGGGCCGTCGACCCTCTCGCGAGACGCGCCGGGTGATCCATTTGGCGACTTCTATCAGCTTTGAACGGTGCAGAAGGCCGTGCGATGGAGCAAGGTACTCGATCGCCGTGCCGTAGTTGAACGCGGTCGAATGGATACGCAGCTTTCCATTCCCAACGAGAGTCTTTGTTGTCTCCCGGACCGTGGGAGAAGTCCTGTTTATCGAGACGACCTCATGCTCAAAATCGCTGCGTGTCAGATCAATGAGCGATCGAATGACGCCGGGTTTCTCCGCACGCAATGGGTCGGGAAAATCCCCTGTTATGTGGAGGATGTATGGCTTCATCCCTGTACGAAACCCCGTTGGTCTTCGCCGCTACAGCCCGACCAGTTCCGGTCGAAATGTCTGCCGATCAGCCTCTTCTATCGCTGCCGTATTGATAGTAGCGGTATTGGTAATGGTAGTCCGCGCCGGCTTCCAAGGCTCTGTATTTTGTGAGGATCGAGCCAGTGATCTCTGCGCCGACCCGCTGCAGGCGCTGGATGGCGGTTCGGGCTTGGGCGAAACTGGTGCGGTTTGCTTCCACGACAAACACCGTGGCGTCCACCGCCTGGGCGATCTCGGGCGCGTCCGCCAAACCGAGAACGGGTGAGCTATCGATCAAAATAATCGAGTAGGTTTCGCGGGCTTCTTTCAAGAAGTCGCGGAACCGTTCCGATGAGAGAAGCTCTACCGGGTTCGACGGTGTCTCAGCGACGGAAAGGATGTGAAGGTTCTGGTGAACGCCTTCAATCAACGCTTCGTTCAGGCTGACTTGACCGAGCAAAACTTCCGTAATGCCCTCCTTCGAAGGTTGGATGCCAAGCAGTGGGACGACGGATGGTTTTCGCAGGTCGCAGTCAATCAAGAGGGTTCGCCGCCCCAACCGTGCGAAGAGCTCGGCCAGAATAAGCGACGTCGTTGATTTGCCCTCACCAGCTTGGCTGCTGGTCAATTGTAAAACAGCACCATCGCGAGGGAGTGCGAAATCAATTGTCGAGCGAATGGAGGCGTAGGCTTCGACCAGAGAGCCGAACTGGCTCGCTGCTTGTCCCTCCATATCTTCCGCGTTGATGAACGGCGTGAGACCCAACACTGGGACGCCAAGACGATCTTCGAGGTCTTCGGCCCGGTGAAACTGATCGACGAAGACTTCGCGAACGAGGGCCAAGCTTCCGGCCAGACCCAATCCAAGCACAAAGGCCAAGATCAGGTTCCGCGTAAGGCTAGGCGATACGGGGGACTTGGGCACGACCGCGCCGTCCAAAAGCGTTAAGGCGCCTGACTGAATATTGGCGGCCGTGCGGATCTGATTATAACGCGTCAGCAGCTCGTTCAGCTGTTCGCGAAGGGCCTGCGCGGTGCGTTCAAGGTTTGTGTATTCTATTTTCTCGTCTTGTTCGATCAGCGCTTCATCCGTTGCGCTACCAAGCTCTTCCGTAAGCGCGGACTCCTGTCGTTGAGCGATCACGAATTCGTTTCGAATACCGGCCTTTATGTCCGACGCTGTGGTAGCCATTTGCTCGTCGATCAGATCGATCCGGCTCTTGATGTCGACAATCTCAGGAAACTGATCGTTGTAACGCTCTCGCAGGTTCTGCAGCTCACCATTGAGCGATGCCTTCTCGGCCGTAAGGAGTTGGATTGTCCCGTTGGATTGCACCTCTGGCAGCTGTTGAGCCGGCAGGTTTTGAACCGCGCGCCATCGTTGTTCGGCGGCGATCCGCTTGGCTGTGGCTTCCGCCACGGTTGTGTTGATGCTCGAAAGATTGGCGCCCGTGATTGTTACCCCCGCACCGCTATCCATTCCTACGATAGCCGGAGTGACAATCCCGGAATTGCGAGCGTACGCGTTCGCCGCTTTCTCGGCGTCGCCAAGCTGTCCGCGCACTGTCTCGATCTGCTCCAGAAGGAACTGAGTGGCGTAAGAGTTTCCTTCGATGGCGCGCTGTGTATCGGACTGGACGTAGGCCATCGCATAGGCGTCCGCCGCTTCGGCAGCGACCGCCGCGTCTTTTGAAGAGAAAACTATTTCAACGACCAGTTCATTCAAAGGAAGCGTGGCCGACACCCTGCTTTGCAGGACGCCAACAGCCATCTCCTGCTTTTCGGCAGTCCATTGCGCATCGTTGTGATCGGCGGGTCGCTTCTCTTCAACTTCCGGGCCAAGCAGCGTGTTCAGAGTTGCCGGTTCAAGATTGGCTGCCACGACGCCAGCAAGTTTACGGCTTTCGACGATTTTGCGCTGCGTCTGAAGATAGGCTCGAAGCTCTGCCGTGGTCTTTACCGGCGCCGTGGCTTCTTGGCCCTGGACAACCCAGGTGCTGCCGAACGGAGATATCCGAACGGTTGATCGCGCCTCATAGATCGGGGTGGCCAGCAAGGTGGCCACCACGCCGACGAGCATGGCGGCCAAGAGAGTTACACCGATAACCCATCTTTGACGAAACAGCGCGCCTCGCAACCAAGTTGCGTCAACCATCGAGAATGCCGGTTGTTGAGGCTCAGGATATGGCGATGGCAAATAGCCATCCACCCAGACCGCACGACCGGATCCACGTCCATCAGGCGGCTGAATGATGGGTTGATTGGTCATGTAAAAGCTAGATGGCGGCGTTCGCAAAGACGCCAAATGCCGGGAGCGCGATCAAAAGATCTTGCCAAGCCACGGAGAGACCGTCGGTCCCCATAACGACCCTATCACCGGGTTCCAAAATGGGATCGAGCATGGTGCCTTGTCGGACTTGAACATAGTCGAACTTTGCGACCATGATCCCTTCCGGCCCTTCGCGAAAAACAGCGACTTGATCGAGCTTCGCGGTGCGCCTTGGGCCTTGAGCAAGAGCAATCGCGCTGGAGAGCTTTGCGCCCGGCTGAAACGTGTAGACACCCGGTTGCTCAACCGATCCTTCGACAGTCACCAAGTGCGAAGCGTACTCCTTGATATTGACGCTAACCCTTGGTGTCTTGAGCCCCGCTGCAGAGAGTCGCCGGGTTACGTCTTTCTCAAACTCCATGGCTGTCATGCCGGCCGCTGGAATGGAGCCAATCATCGGCAGAGAAATGTTGCCTTCCACACCGAGCTGAACGCTCTCGAGCGAGAAATCGGGTTCACGGAACACGTTGATGGATATTTTGTCCGAGGCGCGCAGCAGGTAGGTCTGTGAAGGCTGATATGTGTAGCCTTGTTGACCGAGCTCAGCGCGTGGTTGAACCACAGCGGCGCCTATCACGGGCTCTGGGGTCGAAGCGCACGCGGAAAGGCCGGTTATCGCTGCGCTGCAAGCAATAAGGCGTAGGGCTTTGGCGGCTCCCAAAAACGTCACATTTGCCCTCCAGAACTAGGGAATAACACTAGCTTTGGACCTAGGGAGGCGCAACCGGCCGCCGAGTGCAGATAACCACTTTGGAAGTTGAAGTGGCGTTAGGGTTTGAAATCTCGAAAAGAGTTTTGAAAACAATCATGTGAATAACTTTCGGGCGGTTGTCAGAAGCGCACGTATTGCGCGGCTTAGGAGCGCGATGGCGCTTGCCAAATGAGTGTTGTTTTCGGTCTCGATGTGGCCATTTCGAAACCTAAGAAGAGGCGCTTAGAAGCGGCCTCTGGTTGACAGCCTCGACGCGCCGTCAAAAGAGACAAAGAAGAGCAGAAACGGACTTATAATGGATCAAGGCCCCTCTTTGATTAGCCTAACCGCAGCGGGCCTCTACGTGGTTGTCGCGCTCGTGGGCGTGTGGGCGGCAGGAGCAGCGGCTGAGCCCGGCGCGCCGAGCTGGCATCGCAGTTTTTGGGCGGCGTTGACCCTGGCGTTCGCTTTGATGGTCTTGATCCGCGTCTTGGCGCTTGAAGAGCCGATGCGAGATTTTCTGCGGGACATTCTGAAGGCGCAGATTGACTATGACGATCGGCGGTCGGTTCAAAGGTCCGCGATGATCTTCGTTGGCGTTCCGGGTGTTGCCCTGGCTATATGGTTGGCCCGTAAAGCGTGGCGCGGATCAAGGCGCCGGCGGGATGTGGCTGTTAAGCTCGCAGGCGCCGCTAGCTTTGCGTTTGTCGGTCTCTGGGCGCTGCGGTTTATCTCTTTGCACGCGATAGATGATTTCCTCTATGGGCCGCTTAAGCTCAATTGGTCTGGCGATATTGGCGCGAGTCTGGCCATTCTGGGGTGCGCGTTTGTCTACGCGCGATCGCCCAAGGCCCCTAACTGTGCGCAGCAGCCATGATTTCGGCGATCTTTTCGCTCGAAGTTCCATCGCCATAGGGATTGTGGGCTGTTGCCATGGCGCGATACGCCTCGGGATCGTCTAGAAGCCGCGCGGCTTCGGCGGCGATGCGTTGCCGGTCGGTCCCGACAAGCTTGGCTGTCCCTGCTGCTATGCCCTCTGGCCTCTCAGTGGTATCCCGCATAACCAGCACGGGCTTGCCGAGGCTCGGTGCCTCTTCTTGAACCCCTCCGGAATCGGTGAGCAAAATGTCCGAGGCTTCCATCATGGCGACGAAATTGGGGTAATCGAGGGCTCGGATAAGCGCTACATTCACCTGGCCATCCAGAATGGTCCGCATCGTTCCGGATACCTCTGGATTGGGGTGCAGCGGAAAAACGCTCGCCACATCGTCGCGCCTCGAGAGGTCTTTTACGGCCTCGGCAATTTCGCGCATACCGTTGCCAAAACTCTCACGCCTATGCGCCGTGACCGCGATCAGGCGCTTGCCACGAAACCGCTCCAAGATGGGCGCAATCTGCGCGCATAGACCCGGTTCTTGTTGCAACCGTGCCCGCGTCGCGAGAAGCGCGTCGATCACCGTGTTCCCAACGACATGGATCGTTTCGCTCGGCACATTTTCGGCGCGCAACGCCTCGGCCGCCGCGTTGGTCGGCGCAAAATGCATATCCGCCAATGCGGTGACCACTTTACGATGCCCTTCCTCGGGCCAAGGCGCGTATATATAGCCGGATCGCAAGCCAGCTTCGACATGGGCCACAGGCACGCGCTGATAATAGCACGCGATGGTCACCATCATCGTGGTTAGGGTGTCGCCGTGCACGATGACGCGGTGCGGGCGCTCGCTATTAAGCGTTTCGGTGAACTTCGTCAGGACTTGCGCTGAAAGCGCGTCGAGGCTTTGGCCGGGCGCCATCAGGTTGAGATCAATATGCGGGGTAACCCCAGCGATTGCCAAGACCTGATCCAGCATTTCGCGATGCTGGGCTGTCACCACCACTCGCACATCAAAGCGATCGGTGGCGCGCAGGGCTTTAACGACCGAGAACATCTTGATGGCTTCGGGGCGCGTGCCGAAGACCACAAGAATTCGGGAGCGCCCAGCCGTATCAGCCATGTTTAGACCGCCCCTTTCGCTGGTCGAAGCAATTAATCCGAAAGGGCCTGTCTATACGCCGACAAAAGCGGTTTGATCTGATGTAGCCAGTTCAGTTGGTCCTCGACCCGCGCTCGGCCAAACGCGCCCATAACCGCGCGACGATTGGGGTCGGCAACGAGCTCAAGGATCCGATCCCCCATGTCTCTGGGGTCGTTGGGGGCTGCGTAGAGGGAGGCCTCGCCCGCCGACACGCGCCCTTCGGTTACGTCGAACTGCACAATGGGCTTGCCGAACGCCATATACTCCATGATTTTGTTCATGGTCGATTTGTCGTTCATCGCGTTCACGCGATCGGGATTGACGCCGATATCCATGGTTGAGAGAACTTCGAAAAGCTCTTTGTCTGGCGCTCGCCCCGTGAAGGTGATGAAGTCTTCAAGGCCGGCCTTCCGTGTGAGGGATTTCAGGGTTTCCAAAGCGGGACCGCCCCCTACTAGTACAAATTGGATATCCCGGCGCCTGTGTTCGTGAACGAGGTAGTCCACGGCTTCGATCAGCAGATCAATCCCTTCTTGATCTCCCATAACGCCGACATAGCCCACCATATGCTGGCGACCATTCTTCCATTTTTCGACCGAAGGAACAGGGTTTAGACGCGCCAGATCGGGACCCGAGCGCACGACATGCACACGGCTGGAGTCCATTCCGCCGCGGTCGACGGCGATCTCTATGTAGCTATCGTTTGTGGCGATGGAGACGTTGGCAAACTTGAACGTGACCTTCTCTAGCGCCCTCATGAGCTTCCAGAAGAAGCCGCGACATTCAAACTTCGCTTCATAAAGCTCCGGATTGATCTCGTGGTGGTCGAAAATATATTTTACGCCAAACAGTTTGAATGGCGCGGCCACCAGAAAAATCAGATCGGGCGGATTGCAGCCTTGGATCACATCGAACCGGCGCGAGAAAAATATCTTCCAAGCGAGAACCGTTTCCCAGAACAGCGCCGCGCTGTATTCGATCAGGAACCCGATCGCTCCGCTTGCTTCGAGAGGTAAGGGATGACGGTGGATTTCGATCCCGTCGATGATTTCATAGCTTTCAGGGAAGTCGGCGGTCTTGGGGCAAATGATGGAGACGTGCGCACCGGCGGCTTGCAGGGTGCGCGCCTCTTGCCAAACGCGCCGATCAAACGGGAGCGGTAAGTTCTCCACCACGATCAAAACATGGCGACCGTACAGCGTATCGCCATCAAACGCTGCGGGAATGGCGCTATCAATTTCTGTGAAGGAAAGCTCTCGGGCAAGGAAGTTCATGCGTAGCTCCTTTACGGAATCCGGCTGGCGTCGATCACCTTTGTCGCCTTGACGTGAAGGTGATTGATCAGGTGGTTGGTCCCCACAACAAGATCGTAATCGCGGCTTTCAGCGTCATCGCGAGTGACAAGCAGGTCGTTGATTTGAGGAAGAAAAGCGTAGGCAAAGCCCAAATTCTGGCCGACCAGATTGCTTGGCTCGATCTTGGGATCATAGATATCGAGATCAAAGCCTGCTTCGATCAGCTTACGGGCCATGTCGACCGCTGGACTCTCCCGCAGATCATCGGTTTCGATCTTGAAGGCCAGGCCAACGAGAAGCACTTTTGATCCGGGTTCGACACCTTCGATCGCGTGATGGAATTGATGCCGTTTGTGCGCGTCGTTCGATGGCAGTAGAGCGCCTATCAAGTGGGACGCCGCGCCGACCTCTTCGGCGATATGTTCTAGCGCGCGGACGTCTTTGGGCAGGCATGATCCGCCAAAGGCCGCACCTGGCCTCGTGTAATTGGCCGATATGTTGAGCTTGGTGTCGCTTTTGAAAATCGCGTGCACATCGCTCGCAGAGATATCGAGCTTTTGGCACACACGGCCAATCTCGTTCGCAAACGTCACTTTTACCGCGTGCCAGGAATTGTCGACAAACTTGGTGATCTCGGCCTCGCGCAGACCGACTTTGAAGATCGGGGCCTTCAGTCCCTTATGCAGTTCATCCATCGTAGCTGATGGCTGCCCGCTAAGCGTTCCGATGACGATTTTCGGCGGGTCGAAAAAATCCTCAATGGCTGAGGCTTCGCGCAGGAATTCCGGATTGTAGACGAGTTCGACCGCCTTTGCCGCATTTGAACCCAGCTCGCTTTCAAAGATGGGCCATATCACGTGTTCGCAGCTGCCAGGCCGCATCGTGGACCGGTAGGCTAGGGTAAGAGGCGTCTCGCGTTCGGAGTCCACAGCCCGCGCAATGGCTCGGCTTACCTGCGCGATGTAGGTCATGTTGTGCGCGCCATCTATGGCGCTTGGCGTTCCGACACACACAAGCGCCACGTCGCAATCATCGAGTTCGTCGGTCAGCTTGCTTGTGGCCCGGATCCGTCGATCGGCATGCGCTTGGGCGATGAGTTCATTAAGACCCGGTTCGCACACCGGGGAGCGGCCCGCGTTGATAGCGTCAACCTTGGCTTGCACGACATCGAAACCGATCACGTCATGGCCTTGGCTGGCCATGCAGCCAGCGGCTGTGGATCCCACATAGCCAAGGCCGAAAATCGCAATCTTCAATCCGTGTCTCCGCCCTTCGGCGTGGTCCCCCGCTTACTAAGGGTAAATGCGTAGCAATCGGGATTCTGAGGAGCAACGCGGCCAGAGGCGATGTTCCCATCTCTTTGCGAAAAGCCGGTTGTCTTCGCGCTTTGGGCGCGCCAGACAGGCGCTCGAAAGAGGAGAGATCGCACAATGTCGAAAGCGCAAGGCCCGCTCGCGGGGCTCAAAGTGGTGGAGTTTGCCGGGATCGGTCCGGGACCGCATGTCGCGATGCTGCTTGCGGATTTGGGGGCCGAAGTGGTCACTATTGCTCGGCCCGGAAGCGCCGTCAGCAATCCCGTCGTTGAGCGCGCGCGCCACAGGGCTGAGGTCAATATGAAGACGCCCGAAGGTCTGGCCTTTGCGAAGTCCGCCTGCGCGCACGCCGACGTAGTGCTCGAAGGTTTCCGGCCTGGTGTGATGGAGCGGCTTGGGCTCGGTCCCGATGAGATGCTCGAAGCCAATCCGCGGCTGGTTTACGCGCGAATGACGGGTTGGGGGCAAGACGGCCCGCTGGCCCACGCGGCTGGGCACGATATCAACTACATCGCGATCACAGGCGCCTTGTCGGCGGTCGGCAAATCGGGGGAGCCCGCTGTCCCGCCTCAAAACCTCGTCGGCGACTTTGGCGGTGGGTCGATGTATTGCGCCTTTGGCATTCTCGCCGCGCTCTATGAGCGAGAGCGATCAGGAAGGGGGCAGGTTGTCGATGCTGCTATCGTGGATGGCGCGACCAGTCTGATGAGTTTCTTCTTCGGCGTGCGCGGTCGGCCCTTTATCACCACGGATCGCGGCCAAGGCATGCTGGGCGGCGCGGCGCACTTTTACCGATGCTTTGAATGCGCGGATGGCCGAGAGGTGTCTGTTGGGGCCATTGAACCGCAGTTCTACGCTGAACTAGTTGCCAAATCGGGAGCGGAAGACCTCGCGGATGGGCAAATGAACCCGACGAATTGGGAAGATTATACTGACCGATTGGCCGCTTTGTTCAAGACGAAAACTCAGGCGCAATGGGTCGAACTGCTTGAAGGAACGGACGCGTGCTTTGCCCCGGTTCTCGACCTTGAAGAAGCGCGCGATCACCCGCACATGAAAGCTCGAGGCGCCTATGTGGAGCACGACGGCGAATGGCACACCGCCCCCGCTCCGCGGTTCAGCCGCACACCGGGCGCTGTGCGTGCAAGCGATTCGGACGGTAAACAGGTTGTGTCCGACTGGCAGGCCGCGGGCTGATGGCCGGTAAGTTTTTCGACCAGTGGGAAGTGGGTGAACGCATCACCCATGACATTCGCCGCACGGTGACCGAGACCGACAATCTCTTATTCTCGACCATGACCCACAACCCGCAGCCGCTGCACCTTGATGTTGAAGCGGCCAAGCAAAGCGGGTTTGGCCAAATCCTTGTGAATTCGACGTTCACGTTCTCGCTTTTGGTTGGCCTCTCGGTTGGCGATACGACTTTGGGGACTCTGGTCGCCAATCTTGGCTTCAATAACGTGGTGACGCCCAAGCCGGTCTTTATCGGAGACACTTTGCGCGCCGAAACCGAGGTTAAGGAACTCAAGGAATCCCAATCACGTCCCGAGGCTGGGATCGTGACCTTCACCCACGAGCTCTTCAATCAGCGCGACGAAGTTGTATGCCGTTGCGAGCGAGCGGCGCTTCTTCAGCGGTCAGCCTGAGGTCTCAGGGCTTTCAAGACCCGAACCGCCGAGCGCCTGCCACAGCAAAACGCGCGCACGGCTTGCCCGGCCCACAATAACGGCTGCGCGTTCCCCGCTGAGATCGGCGGCGCGGCGGGCTTCGAGAACCTCGGAGAAATCGACGAGGCCAGCTCGAAAGCGGGCGTCGGCCAGTTTTGAGGCGCGTTCCAGTTCGACGTTCTCCTTGATCGCCAACTCGGCCTCGATGTCGCGCGCGGCGATTTCACCATAGGCCGCTTCTGCGTCGCCCAGCGCCTGGAACACGGTCCCGCGATACGCTTCGAAAGCGACGCGTTTGTTGGCCGCCGCGCCGTCAATTTCCGCGCTGATGCTGCCAAAGTCGAGGAGCGGCCCGGCCACGCCTGCGGCGAGGGAGCCGACAATTGAATCGTTGTCGAACAGATCGCTCGGATCAAAGGCAAGAAGGCCGATCACGCCGGACAGCGTGATGCGCGGAAACCGGGCGCGGGACGCGACCGCCAAGTCGGCGTCCGTCGCCGCTAGCTCAGCTGCGGCGGCCAGAACATCCGGGCGATTGGTGAGCAGTTCAGACGGCAGCGCTGGGGGCGCATCGGAGGATGTTAGGGCACCCCCCGATGCGGAGAGCGCGGCGCTGACTTCGCGCGCGCCAAGCCCGGTGAGGGTTACGAGGCGGCCCAGAACTCGCGCGCGTTCGCTTCCAAGGCCCGCAAGCCGCGAGCGCGCGGCGCTTGCTTGCGCTTCGGCGCGCACACGGTCAAAGCCGGGGGCTATGCCTGCGTCTTCACGGGTCTTGGCGAGCTTGGCCAAGCGCTCCGCCGCCGCAACATCGCTTTCCAGAGCGGCTTCGCGCGCGGAAAGAGTGCGCCAATCGATGACGCTTCCCGCGATCTCCGATAGGAGCGCGTTGCGCACCGCGCCCGCTGACGCGTTGGCGCTGTCGACACGGGCTAAAGCGGCGCGTTCCTGCGCGCGTAATTGACCAAAAATATCAGGGTCCCAACTGGCGGTCAGGTTGGCACCGTAGAAGGTCTGCGTGCTGGGGATGAGACCAGAAGCCCCCGCTTCGCCAAACTGGTTAGGGTTGATCCGGTTTTCGGTGACGCTGGCGTCCGCTGTGATGTTCGGCAATCGCTCAGCTCCCGCTCGTGCGGCTCCGGCGCGCGCGGCGTCGACGCGGGCCAACGCCTCGGCGAGACTAGGCGCGCTGATAAGCGCCTTTTCCGACAGATCCGCAAAGGCAGCGTCGCCATAAGGAAGCAGCGCGTCCACGCTGGCGGCGGTGTTCGTGCTTGGCGCGTAGAAATAGCTGGGCCCGAGTTCGGGAGGTGGTGTCGCGACTTTTGGCGCAGGGTTGAATACGCAGGCGCTCAACGTGGCGGCCAGCGAACACGCGATGGCTAGGCGCGATATCCGGGTCATGGCTCTTACTCCGCCGCCGGTTCGGCGCTTTCGCGCGCAGGGATAAAGGCGTCGACTTGCTGCCCGACACGGAAGAGATCGCTTTCGGGCAGCGCGTAAATCAGTTGCAGCACACGAACATCGACGCGCTCTGTTGCGCTGTTGGTCAACTGCCGCTTGGGCACGCCCTGCGGCTCCGCGCGAACAAAAACGGCATCAACCTGTTGATCGGCGGCGCCGCGCGGAGAGACAACGGCTTTCGCGCCCAGTTTCACCCGTGGGGCTTCGTTTTCATCCACGTCGATCCGCACGTGCAGGGGGTCTGTTTCCCCCATCTGGATGAAGGGCTGCGAGTTGCCGCCGCCTTGTGTGGAGACAAATTCGCCGGGGCGGATATTGACCGCCAAGATCTCGCCCGCAATCGGCGCGCGGACGGTCAATCGGTTTAGGTCGGTTTGCGCCGAGGACGTCCGAGCTTGCGCCGCTTTCAGCCGTGCGCGGGAGACCGCCAGTCGGCTGGTGGCAGCGTCATAGTCGCCTTGCGCCCGTATCACTTCAGAGCGGCTGACCGCTGCGGGATCATCGAGGTTGTTGTAAAGATCGAGCTGTTGCTTGGCCGTGTCTTGAGCGGTGGTGGCTTCGAGGATGGCGGCTTTTGCCTCGCCGATGGACGCGTTGGCCTCAGCCAATTGCGCGCGCACAGCCCGGTCATCAACCAAAAAGAGCGTCTGCCCCTTCGCTACGCGCTCTCCCGGAGCCACGCGCAGGTCTGTGATGAGGCCGGACAAGGCCGAGCCGATGTTGATGGTCTCGCTGGCCGGTTCAACCAAACCGGCGCCTGCGACGCGCGCTGAATTGGCGAGCGCACCGGTGGCCTTGGGCGGCTGGTTCTCCGGTTCGATGATTTCGCGCTCGGGAATCTCGCTGAGCACATAGAGTGTTCCGGCGGCGAGTCCGACGACCGCCAGTACTGGCAGAATCTGGCGCGAAAAGCTGAACGTGGAGGGAAGAAGTGCCATGGGAGCCTCTGGAAGAAAGGTGAAGAAGAGAGATCAGTGATCTTCCGGCATTTCGGTGCCGTCATGCGTAACGCGGCCATCCTCCAGAACGAGGATGCGGTCGGCGAGGTCGAAAATGCGATTGTCATGAGTGACGATGATGCAGGCGCGATCTGGAGCGACAGCCACGTCTCGGAGCAAATCCATCACTCGTCTCCCAGAGCGTGCATCAAGAGCCGCCGTTGGCTCATCGCAAACCACAAGCCGCGGCTCGTGCACCAACGCACGGGCAATCGCGACGCGTTGTTGCTGCCCACCTGAGAGCTGATTGGGGAGCTTTTGCGCTTGATCACCAATATTGAGCGCGTCGAGCAATTCGATCGCTTTTTGCCGCGCTGGCTCGATGGCCATGCCTTTGGCGATGAGCGGAACAGCGGCGTTGGCTGCCGCGTCAATGGATGGGATCAAATTGTATTGCTGGAAAATGAAGCCGATATTCTCAAGTCGAAAGTTGACCAATTCCGTATCGGACAAGGCGTAGATGTCCGTGCCGAAAACCTTCACCTCGCCTTCGGTCGGCCAGAGAATGCCGCACATGATCGAGATAAGTGTGGTCTTTCCCGAGCCGCTTTCGCCGACAACGTAAGTCATTTCTCCCGACTTTATATCGGTGTCGATCCCATGCAGGACACGAATGGTCGATTGGCCAGCCTGAAAATCACGCACAATGCCGCGCGCGCAGATCGCTGAGCTGGGGGCGCACCCGCCAAAAGCCGAGGTGTCCATCGTCTGCGCCTCCATCACCGGAACACCGCCGCTGGCTCAGTGCGAAGCACGCTTCGAAGACCAAGGTAACCTGTGATTGCAAGAATAACGACGACCGCAACGGCGCTGACAAAGGGTATTTGCCAAGGGATGTAAAAGCCCTTGAACGTGGGGTTGCCTGAAAAGCCCCAAATAAAAATCACTGTGCCAACGATGCCGAAAGCGTATCCGACAAATCCCACCAGTGTTGCTTGGGTCGCGACCATCTTTACGATCGACGAATTTGTAACTCCGATCGCCTTGAGCGCGCCGAACTGTTTGATGTTGTCGCGGATAAACAAACTGAATGTTAGGCCTACAATGGCGACTCCGACCACGAACCCGAGGGCCACGGTAATCCCGAAGTTCACTGGAATTCCGGTGTTTTCGATGATGAAATCCACACCGGCTTGCGCGATCTGGTCTCTAGTTTCCGCCTTTAGGCCTGTTTGTTCTTCTATCCGGTCAGCAACCTGCGCAGGTGTCTCCCCTTCAGAAACGCCAGCCAGAACAAAGGAAAGGCGATTGCGCGTGCCGGGCACATAATTGAGCGCTTGGCTGTACTTGGTGTAGAGCACAACTTGGCTGGTGAAGCTGGGAATAGAGTCGGCAATACCGCGGATGACAGCGCGTTGATCGTTGAGCTCCAACCTTTGGCCGATCGGATTTTCACCCTCTTCAAACAGGTTTGTGATGCCAACATCATCAATGATGACGGTATCGACTTGAGACAGGACGCTTTTGTCTTCTTCGACCATATTCTTTGGCAGGCCAATAAGGGTTGCGTCGTCTACTCCGATGATTTCGACGAACTCCAGATCACCCTGATCGGTGCGAACCGCTGCCGTTCCTCGAAGGTGGGGGACCGCCCACTCTACACCCTGAACGGAGCGCACTTCGTCCAAGGCGGTTGACGGCATTTCGTACCTTACTTCGGTGGTTCGGCTGACCGGGTCCATGACCCAGATTTCCGCTTCGGGAGAATTGAAGACGCCGCTGGCCCCGCGCTCGATCAGGTTCACGAAAATCGTCAGCTGCTGCGTGATCAGCAGCGTCGAAAACGCGATGCCAAACAGCAGGCCGTAGAATTTCTGCTTGTCGCCGGTGAGCATGCGGATCGCGATCCAGAGCATAGCGATTTGGAACCTTTACCTAGGGGCGGGGTTGCTTTCGTAGGGGTAGCAAGCTATTACTGTACGGCATCGTTTAATTGAACGCTTGCGTTCAGTTGGTCAACCGCCTTTTCGAGATCAGGTTCCAGTTCGTTGAAAAAAAAGCCCGGCCGCCCTTCCGATCAAGCCAAGCGCCATGCGATCATTGAAGCCGCTTCGTCGCGCTTCTTTGATGATGGCTTCGCGGCGACTTCGATCGAACAGGTAGCGGCGGACGCCGGCGTTTCGAAGGTGACGATCTACAATCACTTCGGCGACAAG
>ERZ1740058.1079-NODE-1079-length-14689-cov-5.977655_pt1 | contig 14689 bp, 7 predicted proteins | sample MGYA00581745_ERZ1740058 | MGnify/ENA primary metagenome ERZ1740058 (study PRJEB43018, sample SAMN04849742) | marine metagenome | isolation source: floating plastic debris | place: Pacific Ocean | collected 2008-08-30 | study: EMG produced TPA metagenomics... | reverse complement strand
CGTATACCACCTCTGAGTTAGGTGGGTCAATAGCGATCATCCCGATATGCTCCGAATTTTTCAATCCTTTATTTTTCCAACTCTTTCCACCGTCTACACTTTTATAGATACCATCGCCATAGCCTACACTGCGCTGGTTGTTGTTTTCGCCCGTGCCTACCCAAACCACTTTCGGATTATGCGGATCGAGCGTAATGCAGCCAATAGAGTAACTGCCCTGACCATCGAAGAGAGGTTCGTAGGTAGTGCCCGCATTCACGGTTTTCCATACCCCGCCTGAAGCGGTAGCTACGTAGTATTCTTTAGGATTGTCAGGGTTGACGGCAAAGTCGGCAATGCGCCCGGAAGTTACCGCTGGACCTACACTACGGAATTTGAGTCCGGCCAGGGTGGGCACTTTTTCTTCCTGCTTATCAGTGGTTTGATTTTTTTGCTTCCGGGATTGGCCCAAAAGGGAAGTCGAGAGAAGGAGTATGCTTATCAGACAGAGAGACGCTTTATTCATAATCTGGTGAGGTCAGGTAGGCAATAAATTTGGCTGATCAAGATAATGAATAAAAGCGAGCTTTCGCTAGACTTTAGGGCAATTATGCTAAGGGGTTTGGTATCCCTTGCTTCCAACTAAAACTATCTACGGAATCTTCTCGTTGGGTGAGAATCACCTTCTTAGTCAATTGAAACCGGATCGCCGGCCGATGGACAAGGGATAATTGACAGTTCATTACCTTAGAATATTTACAGATCCAATAAATCCAGCTTTCGGCTTTGTCTGTCGAAGCGGTAGATGGTCACTTCTTGGGCATTTTCCGGAATGAATAGGCTGCGGGATGATTGGGACAAATATCCGGCTCCGTAGTAGAACTCTTCGCGGTACAGTTGTCCGTTATTTAGTTTGATTTCAGCGTAAAAATCCAAAGGCTGAAGTTGGGTAAAGTAGCCTTTCGGCAGCACTTCGGGTTCACATACCATAAGTTCGCCTTGGTTTCTGCCTACCAGATAAATTTGTTTTTGCGTATTGAGCGTAAGAGACGCTAGCGAACGGGCATCGCCCGGAATGTTCAGGGGCTGTACACTTTCGCTTGTCGAACCGAAGTTAGCAATGGCGCCGGTGAAGGCATCGTAGGGACCTAGGGCTGTTTCCGGTTCGTAAAAGTTGCCCACCATTATGAGTTCAGCACCATTGGTTGAAGGGTAAGTTTGAATACTGGTGATGGGTGCCAACTGTAGTGAAGTTGATAATGGTTGAAAACGGTTATCCCCCTCCTCGCGAATAACCAGGGTATTTCGGAGCTCGGTAGTCTGCCATACCTGGGCACCTTCCCGCTCGTGAGGTAATAACACAGTGTTAAACGACGCCTGAGCGTAGGTATCGTAGCTACCGAAACGCTTACTCATGGCAATGATCTGGTCATTTAGCGCATCGCGGGAATGGTACACGTACTCAGTGTCGGCTTGGGTGAAGGTGACGATGGCGTCAGTTTCGTTGTTGCGATCAAAGTCTTTGGCGTACATTCGGATAGGCTCCGCCTCCGAAGCCCGGAAGCGGGAATTTAAACCCAGGTTACCCAGCACGTAATCAATATCCCCGTCGCGGTCCAGATCGCTACCGTAGAGGCTATTCCACCAGCCTGATTTACCAGCTAGTATTTCTTCCCGCTGAAAACGTCCTTGCTTGTTTCGGTAAGGCTGAAGCTCTTCCCATTCCGAAGCTACCAGTAAGTCTACCTGTCCGTCGCGATCATAGTCAGTCCACAGTGCGGCACTCACCATACCAAAGCTGGTCGGTTCGCCCATATCCCGTTCAGTCACATCGGTAAACGTACCGCCTTCGTTCTCCAGCAGATAACTCGCCGGAGGCATCGGAAAATCGGTAGGCCGAACCCGTCCGCCTACAAAAAGATCTAAATCACCATCCTGATCATAGTCAGCCGCCACTACGCAAGACCCACTGCTACTAATGGCAGGCAGAGCATCCTCGACCATCGTTTTCGTATAACCGATCCTGGTACATCTCAGATTTTGTGCCCCATTCTACTCCTCCGCTGACTACGTATAAGTCCAGATCGCCGTCATTGTCTTTATCAAACAGTAGGCAGCCAGTATCTTCTATCAGTGAATCGTAAGATAATTTGACTTCTTTAAACTGCTGACCTTCCTGCTGAATGAAGAAGGAAGCAGGTTGCCCCATTGAGCCGCTCACAAAAAAATCTTCCCGCTGATCGCCGTTTACATCGCCTACGGCCAGTCCGGGACCCAGGCTGGAGTATTTCCGTAGCAACAGTGGCGAGTTTTTGAAATCATCATAACGATTTTCCTGATGCTGATAGGCAACGTTATAGCTTTCGGAAGCATCCCGCAATAGCATCGGTTCTGGCGGTTGAAGTTGAAAGTCACTTCGGTTAGGTTCGTAACTGACGCTAAGCGTTTGAGAAGGAGCTACATCCTTTATTATTTGCGTTTTTTGATCAGGCCAGACAATAACCAGAGAATCAATACGAGTGGTATCGGCCAAGCCGAAATGAAGTGTGCGGGTCACAGTGGAGAGGTAGCCCTTTTGGGGAGAGAGAAAAGCGTATTGCTGCTTTCCATGCTGAAAGAGAAACACTTTACTGCCAATTCCCTGCGGGTTCTGCTCTTTACCTTTCAAATTAACTTTTAGGTACGGACGGGCCGAACGGTCGAATTGGTTCTCGTAGATCAGCGCCGGATCATTGATGTTATTGGTCACTACATCCAGATCACCGTCGTTGTCCAGGTCGCTGTAAGCGGCACCGTTGGAGAATGAGGGAATCTGGGCTCCCCAGTCGGCAGTGCGATCGGTGAAGGTAAGATCACCCTGATTCTGAAAAAAGTAGTTGGATATTTTTGCCCCCTTCATGTCGCGGGCGAGCTTCCGAATCTTTTCTTCTTTGGTTTGGTCGCTCCCAAACATACTTTGACCGCTACGGTAGATGATAAAGTCCAGGTCGGTCATGTCCTTCACGATGCCGTTGGAAACAAATATATCGCGCTGCCCATCCAGGTCAAAGTCTGCCATTAGCACTGCCCAGCTCCAGTCGGTGGCATCTACGCCCGACAGTTGCCCCACCTCGCTAAAGCCCCGCTCGCCCTGATTCAGATGCAGCATATTACGGATATACTGCCGCGAGTAACCACTTTCCCGACGCTTGATATCAGTGTCTTCGCTCAGCGGCGTAAGCATCATTTTGCGGCGGTAGTTATCGGGCGGTAGCATGTCTAGCACCGCAATATCAGGTCGCAGGTCGTTGTTGATATCACCCGCATCTACCCCCATACTGTTTAGACTCTGGTGGCGAAAGTAGCGCTCGGCTGCTTCACTAAAGCTGCCATCCTGCTGGTTAAGATAGAGGTAGTCGCTGTCCATGAAGTCGTTGGCCACGTAAATATCCGGCCAGCCATCGGCATTCATATCGTCAACTACTACCCCCAGCCCGTAGCCTTCGTGTACAATACCGGCCTGCTCCGAAACATCGGTAAATACTGGGTGCCCCTTAACGGTATCAAACCGGTTCTCGAAGAGTTTATCTGCATTCCGGCCCTTATTGGGCTTAAGCCGCCGGTCGATAATGAAGGACTTGTTAATATTGTTGATAATATTGGTCAGAAGGAACATATCCAGATCACCGTCCTGATCGTAGTCCAGAAAAGTAGCTTGCACTGAGTAGGAGGAATCAGCCAGTCCGTAGGCTTCGGCCTGTTCTTTAAAGCAAACCCGATCAGTCTCACATTCTCCCTGGTTGATGTAGAGCAGATTGCGACAGGCATCGGGGCAGCCGGGGCCACCCACCGAAAGGTAAATATCGTTCCAGCCGTCAGCATTAACATCAGTTACACTTACTCCCAGTACCCACTGCTGGGTGTTTAATCCAGAGCTTTCCGTAATATCTTCAAACTGCATATCTCCCCGGTTGAGGTACACCCGGGAGGCCACCTTATTGCCGGCAAACACCAGATCATCCAGGCCGTCATTGTTCAGATCAGCCGTGGCCACTCCGCCCCCGTTGTAGAGGTAGTAGTAAGTCATGATGTTGAAGGTATCCGAAACGTCAATCTGGTTGGTGAAATGAACGTTGGTGGCTCCCGGCGAGAGCACTTCAAAACCAGTACTGCGGTCTACCTGGCAGTTGCTTAGCAGAAAGCTGAGAGAGAGAAGAATAGAAAGAAGTCGTAGGTAACTCTTTCTCTGGGATTGGTAACTGTGTACTTCAATCCCCCTACCCCCCTTTTCAAAGGGGGATCGACTTCGTTGTGAAGTTCTCCCCCTTTGAAAAAGGGGGGTAGGGGGATTTACTGGATTATATTTTAAAGTATCCACGTTGTTAGAAAAAGATCGAGAGGGCATTTTGGATAAGCCCGATACTCCTGCCTGAATCAGCTTACTATCCAAAATACAAAAGCCCGACTAAAATAGTCAGGCTTCATTAAATATTTAGTTAGGCTATAGGTAGCCTGGATTTTGGGGGTAGAGCGGGTTGGTAGCAATCTCGCTTTGAGGAATGGGTAAGTACTCTCGGCCAGGTTGATAAAATACCCCGCCCGTATTATCCCGAAACTGCGGGTTGCTGGTAAATCGATCAGGTATTTGCCCCCAGCGCAGCAGATCGTAGTAGCGGGTCCCTTCCAGCGATAGCTCCAGTATTCTTTCGTTGCGGATAGCATCTCGCAGGGCATCTTGTCCTAGCCCGGAAATCGTGGGCATATTGGCCCGTTGCCGAACTTCATTAAGGGCGTCAAACACGGCGGGCGATGGACCATTGGCTTCATTCTCGGCTTCGGCATACATCAACAATACATCGGCGTAGCGCAACAGGCGCCAGTTGATTACCGAGGGAAAACCGGCAAAACCAAAATCGGATTGAGGCTTATCGGGAGTTTCAAAATCCAGGTACTTACGTCCACCCACAAAGTCCAGATTGGTAGCGTAGGCATCGGCGAAGTCTTCCTGATAGATTGTAGCATCCGGATAGTTCCAGATGAAAGTGGAAAAAGCCCGGACATCAATATTACCATCATTATCAGGTGTTTCTTAAAATTGCTCAAAGGCCCAGGCGTTGATTTCAAAGCCGTTCTGACTGGTAAACGGGGGTGGGGCCATATCCGGCTCCCAGGCCGCCGCTCGTAGCGTTTCGGGATTATCCGCTCCCCAGGCCAGACCGTTATTATCAAACTGAATTTCAAAAACGGACTCTGCGTTATTTTCCCCGGCAGCATTAAAATTATCAGCATAATTAGGTACTAGGCTGTACAGCCCAGAATCAATAACCTTTCTAAATTCGGCGGCAGCCAGAGTATAATCTCCGGCATTATTCTCAATGCCGGCTCGGTAGAGATAGGTTTTCCCCAGCAGAGCGGTAGCCGCTCCTAAAGTGGCTCGACCCGCATTATCTCCACTCCAGGTAGCCGGAAGCAGCCGCTGGGCTTCCTGAAGATCAGCAATAATTTGTTCCCAAACCTGAGCTGGATCAGACGGGGCGGCGGTTACCTCTTCCAACCCTGCCGGAGGTTGGGTAAGCAGTGGCACATTGCGGAACATAGTTACCAGGTAGAAGTACTGATACGCCCGCAGAAAGTGGGCTTCGCCCAGAATGGTATTTCGCTCTTCGTCGCTGAAGTTAGGATCTTCAATATTGGGTAGATTTTCAAAAATGAGATTCGTCCGGAATATCGTTTTCCAGAACTCTCCCCAAATTTCATTCAAGCGACCAAAGTTAGGATTAATCGAGAAGTTACTGGCATCAGTAGTCACTCCCTGACACGCGAATGGATCAACCACATCGGAGCTGTATACTGTGTGCAAGATCATCATGCGCCCCCAGCCAAAGACGGTAGATATAGGGCTATAAGCTCCTACAATGGCCTTGCGGGCATCGTCAGCAGACTGCCAGAAAGTATCGGGCGAAAGCTCGTTCTCGTTTACCGGTTCCAGAAACTCATCGTCGCAGCTACTAACTGTGAATAATATGAGCAGTACGGTAGCGAATATCTTTGAAATTAGGTTGTATTGATTCATTTGACTCAGTTTTTATCGCTTAGTAACTTCTTAAAAATTAATTTGAGCACCTATGATCAGCGTACGCGGAATGGGGTAAGTATTTTCGTCTACTCCGCGGTTGAACAGTCCGCCACCCCGACTGATGTTACGGCCTATTTCGGGGAAGAATCCGGAGTAGCTATCAATAACGAATACGTTTTCCATATTCAGGTACACACGAGCTCGGCTAAGCCCAATGGATTCTAGCAACGTAGGAGGAATAGTGTAGCCCACCGAAGCATTTCGTAAACGGAAATAAGAGCCGTCTTCCACGTAAAATTCTGACTCGCGGCGGTTTACCCCCGGATCAACACTGGTAGGTCGGGGAATATCAGTATTGGTGTTCTGAGGCGTCCAGGCATTATTAACAATCGCTAACTTGTTACCGTTCTGAGCGAACACGCCTTCAAACTTTCTTCCGTTCCAGATTTCGTTACCGGATACCCCTTGGAAGAATAACGATAGGTCAAAACCTTTGTACGAGCCACTCAAATTGAGACCGTACTCAAAATCGGGAATAGGACTGCCAATAAAGGTCTGATCGTTGATGGTCAGCTCACCGTCGCCGTCCAGATCTCTAAATTTCAAATCACCTGGAGTAATATCGCGTCCGGTTAGCCCTTCGGCATCAATTTCCTCCTGGGTTTGGTAGATACCATCCACCAGAAAACCGTAGAAACTAGCTACCGGACGCCCGGCTTCGGTGCGAGTCGCCGCAAACGTCTCGTCGGTGAAGAAACCCTGACGGATGGGATTAACCCCTTCACCCAGGTCTACCACTTCATTTTCCAATATGGTGAAGTTACCACTGATGTTGTACTTAAAATCACCGAATGACTCCCGGAAGGAAGCTAAAAACTCAAAGCCCCGATTGTCAATGGTAGCTGCATTTCGGATTACCGGTTGGTTAGTTCCGGAGGTGGGGTTAATATCTAGGTCTACTAAAATATCTTCTGATCTTTTGTTGAAGTAGTCCATGGTTAAGCTGAGCTTACCAGCAAATAGGTCGATATCAGCTCCAATGTTGGTAGTGCTAGTCTTCTCCCAGCGAACATCAGGGTTAGCAAAGGCCGTTTGAGATACCCCCGAAGCACGAGTTTGACTTAGACCAAAAGTGTAGGAGCTGTTAATATTAAGTACCGGAGTAAACTGAAAGGGGTCAAGGTTATCCGAACCTAGTACGCCGTAGCTACCCCGGATTTTTAGGTTATCGACCCAGCTAACATTAAAGAAATTTTCTTGCGCTAAATTCCAGCCGAGCGATACCGAAGGGAAGACCCCGAAGCGGTTATCCGGGCCGAAGTTAGAGGAGCCATCTCGGCGGATAGTAGCCGATAACAGATACTTACTTTGGTAAGAATAGTTGATCCGGCCGAAAACGGAGCGGATTCTCCGAGGTAGGGTTTCCCCACTACGTCCGGCAATATCGTTAGCCGCCGAGATTACCCGGAGGTTGTTATTAGGAAAATCCTGCCCTTCTACTTCTAATGTCTCCAGTCGGTCTTGTTGCTGAGAAGCGGCGGCCAATAAGCTAAAGTTATGATCACCAAACTGCCGCTCGTAGGTCAAGATGTTTTCTATGATGGTTGAAATATCGGTAAAGCGTCGGTCGAGTAAGTCGGCCACCGGATTTTGCCCCACATCTGAGTTGCTAATATTATAGGTAGGAGTGAAGAGGTAATCCTGTCCGTTTTGGTAGTCTAGCGATAGGCGCAGATTGTAGGTCAAACCCTCTATGATTTCGTATTCGGCGTTTAAACTTCCCAATATGTTGTCGCGAGTCTCCTCAGCATCCTTTAATAGAGCGATACCATAAAAATTAGTTGATCGGGAAATTCCGTGAAAAATAGTATTTCCTGCTGCAAACCCACCGTCCCGCGTTTCATCGAAAATGGGCGCGGTAGGAATGTGGCCAAACTCGCTGCCAAAGTCAGTGTTTGGATTATTAACCTGGTTAGAAAGAATGAGTGATTGACTAAGCTTAAACCTTCCCTTTTCCAATCCGGTGTTTACCGTTAACGCGTTACGTTGGAAGCGGGAAGCCACTACAATACCCTCTTGATCCAGTCGGTTGGCCGATATGCTGTAGGTCGTATTTTTCCCCCCTCCCGAAATGCGTAGCCCGTAATTCTGAACCGGGGCGGTGCTGAGCGACAAATCCTGAACATCAGAATCGATACTAGGATTAAACTCGGCGTCGTTAGCTGGGGCACGGGGTACACCATCGTTATCGTTGGCAATATTGCGGAAGTTAGCGTAGTCGCGGGCTCCGGTATAGCCTATCTGCCGGTACACCTGCTGCCATCCGTAGCTGGCGTTAAGTTCTATCTGTACCTCCTGGTTTTGCTTGCCTCGCTTGGTGGTGATGATAACTACTCCTTGTCCGGCCCGGGCACCGTAAATGGCTGCGGCTGAGGCATCCTTAAGTACTTCAATAGACTCAATATCCGCTGGGTTCAGAAAATCCATCGACTCCGAGAAAACCCCGTCAATAACGTAAAGCGGATTCACACTAGACAGGGTACCGGTTCCGCGGATAATAACGTTGGCGCTGGCTCCCGGCGAGCCGCCGTTCACTTCTACTCTAACTCCGGCTGTTCGCCCCTGCAAAGCCTGGGTAGGGTTTCCTGTCACAATATTGTTGATGTCCTCTGCCTTAATGGAGGAAACAGCCCCGGTCACATCCGCTCTCTTTTGAGTACCGTAGCCCACTACTACCACCTCGCTAAGTGATTGTATGTCAGGCACTAGTTCTACGTTAACCGTCGACTGGTTATTTATGGCCACTTCTTGCGTGATAAAACCAATAGAGGAGAACACCAGAGTATTTTGCCCCGATGGTACCGATATACTGTAATTGCCGTTTATGTCGGTAACCGTTCCTACGGTAGTGCCTTTTACCAGTACATTCACGCCGGGAAGAAGTCCTTCTTCTTCTGCGCTTACCTGACCACTTATTTCGGTATCCTGCGCTATCGCTGCGGTTAGAGGGATGCCAATAAGTAATACATAAATCAAGGGCTTTAAAAAATTGCCGGGGGAAAGGAGACTCATACGTATTAAGGTTTAGGTTGTTGAGACACCCCCTGGGTACCGGTAAATTTGGTACGAAGGGATCGGCATCTTCTTAATATTCGTAAATTATCTGATTATTCCATATTTTCTGCCAACAATTTTTTATTAATAACTCTTGTTTGTCGGCTATTTTTAAGAATTCTGTTTTATTAGGCGTAATTAATGAGTATGTTCAACGGCAAGTTGCTGCCTACTCGACTATCAGCCAAAAAATTCACTATGAGAAATTCCATCTGGGCCTTATGCTTCACACTACTATTAAGTATAGCCTGTCAACCAACAGAAGAAAGTAGTAACGAAGAATCAGTCGCTTCAACTACCACCCAGTACCAGCCTACCGACTCTTCACTGAGTCAGCACCCGCTGCCCGAGTGGTACCAGGATGCCAAGCTAGGGATTTTTATTCACTGGGGATTATATTCTGTACCTGGTTGGGCTAAAGGTACTGGTGCTTCGCTGGAGGAGATTCTAGCCGGGGGTAGTGCGTTGGAGTGGTTCACCAATAACCCCTACGCCGAATGGTACCTTAATTCCCTGCGCATAGAGGGAAGTAGTACCGCTAAGCACCACAATGAGACCTACGGTGAGGATTTTAGCTACTACGATTTTGTCCCGGAGTTTAACGAAGCTATTGAGCAGTGGAACCCTAATGAGTGGGCGGAACTCTTTAAGTCGGTGGGTGCGGGCTATGTGGTGCTGACTACCAAGCACCACGATGGTTTTTTGCTGTGGCCAAGCGAGCACCCCAATCCCCATCGGGAAAACTACTTCGCCAGCCGCGATCTGGTAGGAGAACTGACCGAGGCGGTCAGCAACCAAGGGATGAAGATGGGACTTTACTACTCCAGTGGGCTAGACTGGACGTTTAACGATTTGGTGATTAAAGACTTTCCTGATCTATTTGCAGCAGTGCCCCAACAGCAGTCTTACGTAGATTATGTTAATGACCACTGGAGCGAGCTTATGGAGCGCTACGACCCCTGGGTACTCTGGGCTGATATTGGTAGCCCGCAAGCCTACAATGCCCAAGCCGTTATCGCTGACTACTATAACCAGAAGCCTGAAGGTGTGGTCAACAACCGCCATAAGTTCTCACTGCCTAACGATACTATTCCGCCTATTCACCACGATTTTACCACTCCGGAATATCAGGTGCTGGATTCTATTGCTCAGAAGAAATGGGAAACCTGTCGGGGCATTGGCCTATCGTTTGGCTACAACCAGACTGAAGATGTAGAGGAGTTTTTATCAGTAGATGAACTGGTTGACTCCTTCGTAGACATTGTGAGTAAAAATGGAAATCTGCTACTGAATGTAGGGCCTAAGGCCGATGGCACCATTCCCGAAGGGCAGCGGGTGCGGCTGGAAGGTTTAGGTGTCTGGCTGGCTACTAACGGTGAGGCTATCTTCGACAGTCGCCCCTGGACCCAGGCCGAGGCTACTACTACTGAAGGAGGCCGGGTTAGATTTACTCAAAAAGATGGTACAGTGTATATGATTCTGCTTGATGAGTCTGAGAGCGGCAGTATAGTGATCAACGACTTTCCACTTGGCAGCATAAGCTCGGTTAATGCGTTAGAAGCCAATCAAGCGATAAATTTCCAACTAGAAGGAGGAACCCTGACACTGGAGCTACCGGAAATGGAAGAGACACCGGCTTACGCGTTTAAGATAGGTGTTTGATCATCTTCCTAAGAATGAATAGCTGCTAATACAATCTAATCCAACTTAAAAGTACGTTCATAGTTACTTCAGAATATCTGTTTATGCCTGTTCAAAAGTGATGTTTCTGTCAAAGATTTGCAAGTTTGTAACTGGAGGCTGACCAGGCTCTAGATTGATTCCCATCGACTCAATTTGTCGTTCTAAATCATCTAAGAGAGCAAATAGCTGGTCATTTACACAAGCTTCATACTGATCAAATATAGATTTCATTTGCGGAGACCGATAATCTTTTACTATCTCTCCTGACACACGTGAATCGATAACCCTATTAATCTTAATAACGAAAATTAAATTGCCGCCTTTATCAAATAGATTTAAATATTGTTCGTGCTTAGTCAACTTGTGTATAACATCTAAAAGAACAGAAGAAACCTTTCCTTATCTCCAATATGGAGGTTTTTCATCGAGACAAATAATAGCTCTTAAAAGCGGCTAGTTCTTCTTTCTCCTGTGCAACATACAGCGAAAACAGCTTCTCTCCAACGGTATCCCGTATAGCTGAAATACCTACGTCAATCAGACGAATACCCTGGGTGGTTAAGAAGATATTATCAAAAATTTCTCCCGCTTCGGTGGATGGACGACGCAGATCGCGGTGGACAAACCCGGCTTCGTACAGTTGCTTTAATTCTTCTTCGAAAACATCCATTTGTAGTACCCTCGCTTCGTACTCGTAGGTACGAAAGTCGAGTGGGTAGAGTCGCTCCATCACTAGCATCTCCCATTTTTTGGCTTCATCTAAATCGAGACGCACAAACTTAACCACCAGTTCGTTTATCCGATTAGCGTACCTCATCTTTTCGGCTTCCGAACCAATATCCGAACGAGTATCTTCGGTGAACAGCTTGGCTACCTCGGTAGACGATAGCGCAATCACGGTGTTGTTTGCGCCTTGGGAAAGTGTTTTAGGATAGCGTTTGTCCATCGTATTAGCGATCTTCAATCCACCCTTCTACTTCTTCTTTAGTGGGGTTTTTTACATCTTTGAGCTTCATTTTTTTGCGCATGCCGCATACATCGTTATGTAGCTTGTTGGGCGAGGCTTCTTGTAGCTGAGCCACCGTAGCAATGCCTAGCTTGTGCAGTATCGGTATCAGTTCGGGACGTACGCCTCGGTCAACAAACTCCTGATCAGACGACCCTTCTTTTCTAGCTTCAGGCTTCATCTGGGGGAAGAAGAGTACTTCCTGAATGGAAGGCTGATTAGTCATGATCATCGCCAGTCGGTCAATTCCAACTCCTAGTCCGGCGGTGGGTGGCATACCGTACTCCAACGCTCGGAGGAAATCTTCGTCCAGCGTCATCGCTTCTTCGTCGCCACGTTTGCCCAGTTTAATCTGCTCCTCAAAGCGTTCGCGTTGGTCAATGGGATCATTGAGTTCGGAGAAGGCGTTGCAGATTTCCTTACCGTTGCAGATGGCCTCAAAGCGCTCGACGAGTCCGGGTTTGCTGCGGTGCTTCTTGGCCAGAGGCGACATTTCCACCGGATAATCGGTGATGAAGGTCGGCTGGATCAGATGGGGTTCGCAGGTTTCACCAAATATCTCGTCAATGAGCTTGCCTTTACCCATAGTATCGTCAATCGGTACGTTCAGTTTCCGGGCAGTTTCTCGAAGCTGGGTTTCGTCCATCTCGCTAATATCCACCTCAGTATAGTGCTGAATGGCTTCAAACATGGTAAAGCGCTTCCACGGACGCTTGAAATCGATTGTATGTTCGCCTACTTGTACCTCTGTGGTGCCGTGTAAATCTAGCGCTACTCGCTCAATCATTTCCTCTACTAATTCCATCATCCACTCGTAGTCTTTGTAGGCTACGTAGAGTTCAATCTGGGTAAACTCAGGATTATGGAAGCGTGACATCCCCTCGTTCCGGAAATCTTTAGAAAACTCATAAACACCGTCGAAGCCTCCCACAATTAACCGCTTCAGGTACAACTCGTTGGCAATTCGCAGGTAGAGCGTCATATCCAGCGTATTGTGGTGAGTTTTAAACGGACGAGCGGCTGCTCCACCGTACAGTGGTTGTAAAATCGGGGTTTCTACTTCCAGGTAACCATAGTCATCCAGATAATTACGAATAGAACTCACTAGTTTGGTACGTTGCCGAAAGGTATCCCGCACCTTCGGGTTGACTATTAAGTCTACATAGCGTTGGCGATAACGCTTTTCGGGATCGGTAAAGGCGTCGTAAATTTTAGTATTACCTTCTTCATCCTGAACCTCTCTTGGTAATGGTAGCGGCCGTAACGATTTGGTGAGTACCTTCAACTCCTTTACGTGTACTGTAGTTTCGCCAGTTTTAGTGGTGAATACGAAACCCTTTATTCCGATTATATCACCAATATCCAGCAATTGCTTGAACACAATATTGTACAGACTTTTATCCTCGTCCGGGCTAATTTCATCGCGGGCTACGTAAATCTGAATGCGCCCGTTCGCATCCTGAATTTCGGCGAATGATGCTTTACCCATAATCCGACGGCGCATCAGTCGCCCAGCCAGGCTTACTTGCTCAAAGCGTTCCGGCTCCTGCTCAAAGTTCTGGTGAATATCTTGGGTGTTGGTGGTAACCTCAAATAACTCTGAAGGGTAGGGATCAATTCCTAAGTCTAGCAGCTTTTGCCGTTCTTCGCGGCGGTGTAGTTCTTGTTCGCTTAATGCCATAGATCTTTTTTAATAAGCCGACAAAGTTAAATAATTATAGACGGAAGTCCGAGGCGGGAAGTTGGAAGTCGGAAGATGGAAGTGGATGCTGCGAAGTTAGTAGTAAAAAACAGTCGATACTATTCAGAAACGTAAAAATCCCTATCTTCTGTCCTCCCACTTCCTAACTGAATTTTATCTCTCTCAAGGGCGTTACCTATCGGTAGAATCAAATCCTTAGCGGGTAGAGCGAAAATCTCCGCCGGAAAATTCGTAACATTGCAGCTTGAAAACTACTAAAAGATGACTGGGACTAGACCGGTGATATGGATAACCCAAGCAGTCAGTCTGCTACTGCTGGGTGGATTGATAGGTTGTGCTACTAGCAAAAAGGCAACCCGCAGTAACGACGATAATTTGCCCCTCTCGGAGGCAGTACTGTTCACTTCGGCCAATGACACTGTGTTTGCGGATGATTTTCTGTACGTATTTCATAAAAACCGAATAGTAGACAGTACTACGGCCCGTACATCCGAAAGTGTTGAACAGGCAGTAAAGGAATACCTGGATTTGTACGTTAACTTCCGACTGAAGGTGAATGCCGCTGAAGAAGCTGGACTGGATCAAAAAGAAAGCTTTCAGCAGGAGTTGGCCCAGTACCGCGAACAACTGGCTAAGCCTTACTTAATAGAGAACCGGGTTACCGAGCAGCTTATTGAAGATACCTACGAACGGATGAAACAGGAAGTAAGGGCTTCTCACATCCTGATTGAAGTACCCGAAGATGCCTCGCCCTCAGACACACTGAAAGCTTATCAATTGGCCGACAGCCTTCGTACCCTCGCCCTGAACGGAACTTCTTTTTCCATGTTGGCTGAACAGTACTCATCCGATCCATCGGCGGCCGCTAACGGCGGTGATTTAAATTATTTTTCGGCGTTGCAGATGGTATACCCTTTTGAGAAAGCTGCTTATAACACCGAAGTTGGAAGCATATCCCAACCCGTCCGTACCCGCTTTGGCTACCATATTATTAAGGTTCAGGACAAGCGCCCCTCCCAAGGTAAAGTAAAAGTAGCCCACATTATGATTCGTCCTGGCGGAAACAATGACTCAACTGCTCGCCAGAAAGCAAGGCAGGTGTACGAGCAACTGCGCACTGGGGCTGATTGTGGCGATATGGTAGAGCGTT
>ERZ1740058.1078-NODE-1078-length-14703-cov-12.214022_pt1 | contig 14703 bp, 3 predicted proteins | sample MGYA00581745_ERZ1740058 | MGnify/ENA primary metagenome ERZ1740058 (study PRJEB43018, sample SAMN04849742) | marine metagenome | isolation source: floating plastic debris | place: Pacific Ocean | collected 2008-08-30 | study: EMG produced TPA metagenomics... | reverse complement strand
TAGCCGAGAAGCTCTATGAAGACCGTCAGATTCGTTTAAGTCCAGGTCACCTCCGTGAGGTGCTTGAAAAAAGAGAGTGATTTGGAAGCGCACCCGCCAGAGTCATTGTCGTCTAATAGCCTGAGCTATGAGCTAAAGAAGTGAAGCGCTGGAAATTTCCATGTTGGCAGTTCCATCGCGGCTTCTGAAATCACTTCGGAACTTTGAGTTCAGAGATTCTACTAGCTCATTAGCCTTTGCTAAAAATTTGTCAAACTTAGCCCGGATTTCAGCAACAGCATCAAAAGGTTTTGAAACATCGGTTTTTGAAACATCGGAAAAACATATTTATTTGAAGCTCGGTCTTTCTTGCTTCTCCGGTCATTAAGGCGCAAGTAAGCGTATTCGTTTGCAAATTAATGTTATTTTTTATGGCTTCCGTACAATTACTAATTCAATCATGCGCTTTCAGCAGCAAAAGCAAAAAGACAGCAGATCTACGGTTATAGATAAATCTATATGAAAGATATAAACAAATAGAGAAGCTCTTTAATTTCATCGAAAATTGATGCAACACATAACATTCGATGCTGCTTTGCTGCTGGTACAAACTGTTCCCGGTGCCGCTGCGGTATTTGATTATGAGTTGAAATATCTTGCCCATAATCGCCGTTGGACATACGATTATGGGCTGCAAGATCAACCCAGTATCCTCAATCGTTGTCACTATGAGGTGTTTCCAGAGATTCCAGAACGGTGGAAAATACATCATCAAAGAGTATTGAAAGGCGAAGTATTATCGTCAGAGATAGAAATTGCTTCAAAGGACGATGCCTTCGCTCGACGCGCCGGAAATACTGAGCATTTGCGATGGGCACTTTATCCTTGGGTCAATGATGAAAGTATCATTGGCGGCCTCATCATGCTCACGGAGAGCCGCACCGAAAAACGGCAATTAGAAGACCAGCTAGAAGGTGCCCAGCACCTATTTCATGCTTTCATGAACAACACGCCAGCCGTGGCTTTCATGAAAGATAAAGAAGGCCGGTACGTTTACACCAATCGAGAAATGCACCGAATGTTCTCGATTGAACATACAGAGATCTGGGGTAAGACCGACTTTGATTGGCTCCCTAAAGACGTTGCGCGCATGGTGCGTGCAAGTGACATCAAGGTTCTGAATACTGGCCGCAAAAGCCAGCAGATTGAAGTTGTCCCCGCTCCAGATGGCGAAAAGCGCCACTGGCTTGTGCTTAAATTTCCTTTTAAGGATAGTCAGGATAAAGAATATGTAGGCGGAGTTGCCTTTGATATTACTGAACAGAAACGGCTCGAAGCTCAGCTTAATAAAGAAAAGGATTTTGCTCATACCACTCTTTCATCTATCGGTGATGCCGTGATTGCCACCGATAAACAAGGATGCATAGAGTACATGAATCCGAAAGCAGAGGAATTAACAGAATATACGCTTGAAGAAGCCTACGGCTATCCGATTACTTCTATCCTTAACCTAGTTGATGCCGATTCTCATCATCCGGTTCAGAGTCCTGTCCTTCGAGCCATAGAAACACGGCAACCATCTGGTATTCCTGAGAACACGTCTTTAATTTCGGCAACAGGCCAGCTACGGGGCATTGATGATTCGGCAGCCCCTATCTTCGACAATGAAGGAGAGTTAACTGGGGTAGTGATCGTATTTCACGACGTAACCGAAGCCCGGCAACTCTCCAAACGACTATCGGAAGAAGCTAGTCAGGATTCTCTCACTGGCATTATGAATCGACGTGCTTTTGAGGCTCATCTTGCAAGAGCCGTAGATAGTGCTCATGACAACCATGCTGTTCACTCGCTATGCTATCTAGACCTCGATCAATTTAAGGTTGTCAATGACACCTGCGGGCATGCCGCAGGTGACCAACTGTTAAAACAGATATCAGGACTGATTGAGTCAGGCTTGCGCCAAAGCGACATTTTAGCTCGCCTTGGTGGGGACGAGTTTGGCATTCTGTTGCTGAAGTGCAATGTCGATCAAGCCAGAAAAGTTATAGATCACATTCGGCAAATGCTGCTTGAATTTCGCTTCGTTTGCGAAGGCCACACATTCGGCGTTGGCTGCTCTATAGGTATTATCGAAATCAACGCTCAAGTGAAAGATGGGATGGAGGTGCTTGGGTATGCCGATTCTGCTTGTTATGCCGCTAAGGATAACGGGCGTAACCGTATCCAAATTTACCGTAAAGATGATCTGGAACTAGCAAAGCAGCGAGAACAACGAAGATGGGTGATTGATATTCAAGATGCCTTAGAAGAAGAGCGATTTGTCTTGCATTATCAACCCATACTATCAATTAGCACTAGCGAAAAAACGCATCATGAGGTGCTCTTACGTATGATTAGTCGAGAGGGCGAAATCATTCCTCCAGGCTCATTCATTCCTGCTGCAGAGCGTTATAACAAGATGACAGAAGTTGATCGCTGGACAATTAATCAGTTTTTCAAAGAGTTATCTTCTTATTCAGTTACAGGACATGACTGTATCTATGCAATCAATATTTCAGGCAGTACCATTAGTGATGAAAGCTTCCTTCAGTTTCTTGAGGCCCAGTTATTAGAATATCAAATCAACCCAAAGCAATTATGCTTCGAGATTACGGAGACTTGTGCAATTTCAAACTTTCATAAAGCGAAAAAATTTATATCTAATCTCAAATCATTTGGATGTCAGTTCGCTTTGGATGATTTTGGAGCAGGTATGTCTTCTTTTACTTATCTTGAGCATCTCAAGGCGGTTGATTATGTAAAAATTGATGGAAATTTTGTCCGTTCAATGAAGGATAGTCAACGTTATCAAGTCATTGTCGAATCGATTCATCGAATTGCTTCTATTTATGACATGAAAACAATTGCAGAGTTCGTTGAAGATCAGGAAATTCTGGCAAAAGTGGAGGAGATGGGAATTAATTTTGCCCAAGGTTACGCTATCGGTAAACCACAGCCAGAACTATCTTACTTTCCGACTTGCCATATATCCCTTTGAATTATCAGTTATTAGTTTCAACTATTTCTAGAAGTAAATACCTGCCGCCTGCTGTTCAGAGAAATTTATCCACGGAAATTCAACTAAAATTTAGGTCAAGAATGACAAAATAATTTGGAATTCAAGAAATGGCAAAAGAAATATCATAAAAGTTTCTTCCGCCAGCAATTATCTTTAGTCAGACTGATACTTTAAGACCTCAGAAGTTTCACGATAGGAAGTTGATATCAGACCATCTTGCCAAGCGAATTCTGTATCTATTTAAGATTAACAACGCTCAAATAGTTGCTTAGGGGCGCAATTACTCGGTTTTGTGTTTTGACAACTGTCACAAGAGGTCAGTTTGGGTGTTGCGATTAACAAAACCCTTGTGGTTAATGGATTCCTTAGTGGCCACTTGCTCAGCTGAAGTTGTAGACTCGCAGCTGCCCGGCCAAATCAACTGTCACACTCAGCAGTGATGCAGGGGTTTTACTGGCCCATCAAGCAGAAGCAGAGATTGGGTCTGTCGGCAGATGGCAGAGGTGATGAGCGATCGCCCACCTACCCAACCGGGCAAACTAACAACGATACTGACGTGGCTCCACGATGACTGCCATCCCGACTCGCCTATTGACTGTCCGAACTGCCGGCATCTCCATTCGCTTCAAAATTTTTGGCATTGCTATCAGTTTACTGGGGCTCATCGTTTTAGTGGTGTATGTTTTCACCAATCGTCTGCAACAGGTCAATGAAGAAGTCTCAGCCCTGGCCGAATACGTCATTCCCATCACCGATGAAGTGGCCGCAGTCAACGTGCATGCCCTAGAGCAAGAGCTGCACTTTGAGCGAGTTCAAAAGCTCTACGAAATCGAGCCCCTAGATTTAGACAGTATCGCCAAAGAATTTGCCGCGTTTGAAGAGCGGGACGAATTGGTTGACGCAGGAATTACTGAGGCGATCGCCCTGTCAAAAACGGCCCTCGAAGCAGCCAAGCTGCTACGTAATCACGAAGAGTGGAGCCACATCGAACCTTTGCTCAAAGACATTGAAATTCAACACCAGCAGTTCCATGACCACGCAGTAGACATATTTATGCTGCTGGAGGCCGGAGACATGGTCACAGCCCGCCGCCTCGAAGAACAGTTAATTGACGAGGCCAGCCATTTGAATGAGAACATTCACCATGTTTTTCAAGAGTTAGAAGCCTTTACTATCAGCTCTGTCCAGGCGAGCCAGCGCCACCAACAAACCGTGCAGCAGTTGAGCTTGACAGTCGCGGCAGCCGCCACGCTGTTTGGTCTGATCTATGCCACGATAGTCACGATGGAGTTGGTGCGACCGGTGCGATCGCTAGCGCGAGGCATGGCGGCCGTGCGAGCAGGGGATTTAGATGTCGAATTTGACATTACCAGTCGCGATGAAGTGGGCCAGCTAGCACAGGCATTTAACAGCATTGTCAGTGAATTGCGGCTCAAAGCCCAGCTGGAGGAAACCTTTGGTAAATATGTCGATCCGCGCATTGTCCGCAATCTGTTGGCCGAGTCTGAGGACGCGCAGCTGATCGGCGATCGCCGCATTATGACAGTGTTCTTTTCTGACGTGATGGGATTAGCAGCCATCTTGTCTACGCTCGCGCCCGACAATCAGATTCGCGGCATCAACGATTACCTGAGCCTCATGTCGGCTCCCATCTCTAGTCACAGTGGCGTCATCGATAAATTCATCGACACCGTCGTGATGGGATTTTGGGGACCGCCTTTCGCCCCGGCTGAGGCCTATGCCCGTCTAGCCTGCGAAGCTGCCCTAGCCCAAGCTGACCGGTTAGCAGAATTACAGCAACAAATTGCCGCGATCGCCCCCGCCGCCGCTGTCTCCAGCCTGTCCCTGCAGGTGGGTCTCGCTACTGGACCTTTGGTAGTGGGCAACATGGGCTCTCATGCGGCCAAGTCATATACCGTCATGGGTGACACCGTCAACACCGCCTCTCGCCTCCAGGGAATTGGGAAACAGTACGGCGTCGCCATTGTGATAGACGAAGCCACCCAACAGCAAGTTGCCCCGGTGATGGCTACCCGCGAACTCGATCTCGTACAAGTGGTGGGCAAAGCAGAGCCCGTTCGCATTTATGAATTGCTCGGCCCCCGAGACTCCCTCTCCGCCGCTAAGCAGGCAGCGTTAGCGGCCTTTGCCCAAGGGATAGCTGCTTATCGCCAGCAAGATTGGGCAACCGCCCGACAGCACTTTGAACAGTATTTAGCCATTCAATCAAGCGATCGTCCAGCTCAGCTCTATCTCGAACGGATCACCACTTTCGTAACCAACCCACCCCCGGCTGAGTGGCAGGGTATTTGGCAACTCACCCAAAAATAGCCCTCACAATCGCTCGCATTCCCTTAGGGTCTACCATTTCCATGAAATCCAGAGTTTCGATTCCTATTGGCGTCAAGATTTTTGGCGTTGCCAGCAGCATGCTGGCGCTGCTGCTCGGAGTCACTTATCTCAGCTACGTCCGCATTCGCCAGGTCAATCGAGAACTCACGAACATCGCTGCCTACCTGACTCCCATCACCAAAGATATCGCCGAAATCAACATTCACGTGCTGGAACAAGAGATTCATTTTGAGCGGACCGTGCGATATTACGAAACCGAACCCCGTAACCCAGCCCGCATCGCCGCCGAAATTATCACTTTTGAAGAACGCGGTGAGCTGGTAGATATCGAAATTGCAGCCACTAGGGCCCTGGCCGATGAAGCGCTTGAAAACGCTTACAAAACTGAGGACGTGCTGGAAATTGTGCGCATCCGACCGCTGTTGACCATCCTCGAAGAGGATCACCAAAGACTACATGAACATAGTGTCGAAATTTTGACCTTGTTAGAATCTGGTGAATTTGCCGAGGCTGAAATCCTCAATCGGCAGCTAGAAGAATTCAAAGATGACTTTGACGCTCGCCTGCAAGCCGTCCTATTTGAGCTAACCGAATTTATTGAGCATGCTGCCCGAGAGGTCGAAGCCCACGAACGGAGTACCCTTGCCATTAGCTGGTGGCTCGCAGGTATCGCCAGCGTGGTGGGTCTGACCTTTGCTGCGGTCGTGACCGCCGGACTCGTGCGGCCAGTGCGCCGCCTGCTAAGCGAGACTCACGCCGTCGAACAGGGCAACTTAGATGTCGAGCTACCGGTCTATTCCACCGACGAAGTCGGCAAATTGACTGACTCGTTTAACATCATGGTGCGCGACCTGCGCGAAAAAAAACGCCTTAAAGCCACTTTTGGCCAATATGTTGACCCTCGCATTGTGGAAACGTTGCTTGACCAGCAGACATCATCTCAAGGCGGACAGCGTCAGATGATGACCATGTTTTTCTCCGACATTGCTGGCTTTAGCAGTCTCAGTGAGTTGTTGACCCCAGCCAAGCTCGTCACCTTGCTCAATCAATATTTAACCCTAGCCTCAGTTCCCATCCAAGAGCACCGGGGCGTCCTCAACCAATTTATTGGCGATGCGGTTAGCGCCTTTTGGGGGCCACCATTTGTTGAACCCGATGACCATGCCAAATTAGCCTGCTTTGCGGCGCTAGAACAGTTTGATCAGCTGGCGAAGCTGCAGCGTAATCTGCCCGACCTGCTCGGTATTCGCAAGGGCCTGCCCGATATCAACATCCGCATTGGCCTGGCGAGCGGCGCCATGGTCGCAGGCAACATCGGCTCTGAAAATTTCAAGTCATACACGGTGATGGGGCCAGCCGTGCATCAGGCCGAAACACTAGAAGAGGCCAACAAACGCTATGGCACCTGCATTTTGCTCACCGCTCAAACTCGGGCTCTGATTGGCGATACGTTTGAAACCCGTGAAATCGATACGGTCGAGTTGTTGCCTGGAACCGGACCCGAACCTATTTTTGAGCTGTTGGGAGTTGCTGGCAGCACAGAACCATTACTGCTTGAACTGCGCGATCGCTTTGTCGTTGCCCTGACAGCATACCGCCAGCAGTGCTGGTCAGAAGCGACTGTCAAGTTTTTAGCCTGTTTAGAACTGGCCCCCCATGATGGACCGGCCAACTATTACTTGTCACGCGCTCAGTCAGAAAGCGCCCAACTTACAGGGCAAGCGGCGCATTCTTCATAAACCATTGCGGGCAACAGCACCTGTCTTGGTGAAATTGGGGCGATCGCCAACAGCCCGTGCGCAACATCTGGCTCTCTAGCGACTCTGCAGGCTGAGCACGGGATGATTACGACGGCAAATTATGATGAGACTTTTTGAATATCTCAGCCAGTTCGCAACAGCCGGAACCTTGCGGTTGGGCTAGCAGATAGCGGACGTAGAGGTTGATCGTGCAATGCGCTGTGGAAGGTTTTGTCGGAATACGCAACGGAATGGTTCATGCAACACCTTTGAATTGCCAACCATACAATAATCCCACTGTCAATGCATAACTCCTGTTAAGTAGGTACAGATAATTAATTCGAGGTAGGAAGAATGGCAGAGCGAGGGGTCTAATTGTTTTTATCTCGGTTTATTTACCGCAAGCTACTTAGATAGATAAAAGGTCCATCAATTTAGCCAAATCAACTCCCATAGAAATACTGAATGACTCTGATTGATGAATGGGTAATATGAATATGTAGTTGTGTTAATCATTTTCAGATAACTGCAATTATATGTGTACTCGATGCTGATTTCAGAGCTTGAAAGGCAATTTCTCTCTGTTTAAGCCTTCTGAACTTTCAGATAATTGATTCACATTATTCATACCAAATTTAAAATTACGAGGTGCAATCTATGATCTTCATGATGCAAATCGACAATATTTCGCTGCACTGGCGATTGTAAATCACTTCTAACGAGATCGCCAGATCACCTATTGCCCTCAATAACTTTGCCTGATTCAAACTTCTGAGCACCCATTGCTCAGAGCAATTTTTGGTGTTTATCACACGCGCTTTCTGAGAATTTCGATGCGTCGGAATTTTGATTGCGTTTGGTTAGTCATGCCAAATTTTTGCTGCGTTCAGTCCCTCCCTAAAGTTCGCAAATTTAGCTTTTTTCTCATCTCGATTCTGATTTTTCATCAATTTAATCGGTCACTATCATGTCGCAATACGCATTTTCTACAGGTACGAAAATCTTATTTGTCGATAGCTCTGTCCACGACTATCAAACCCTGATGGCGGGACTCAAGGCTGAATATCGATGGCACCTGATCGATGCGGCACATGACGGGATCGCGCACATTACCCAAACGCTTCACCAGTACTCTTCAACCAACAGCATTCAAGAAATCCACATTCTGACCCATGGCTCACCTGGATGTTTGCAGTTGGGCCATGCTCAGCTCAGCTTAGAGACTCTCGATACCTACAGCCAGAGTCTCAAGCAGTGGTTCGCCACTGCCGGCTCGGTCTTAGTACCTCAACTCGTACTCTACGGTTGCAACGCCGCCGCTGGTGATGCCGGGGCCGAATTTATCGAGCAGCTGCACCACCTCACAGGGGCCGAAATTGCCGCGTCTACGACGCTGGTGGGTAGCGCCGCCCTGGGGGGTAATTGGGATTTAGATTACTCAACCGATCGCGCCGCTACGGGCATGCCGATTCGCTCTGAGGTGCTGGCGACCTATGCAGGTGTGTTGGTCAACCCGCCCACCATTACCGATAAGGCGACGGCCGATCGCATTACAGCGGAAGAAACGGCACTAGCCATTACCAAAATCACGATTGATGACCCCGAGGCCAGTGAAGTTCAGACCGTTACGCTGACGGTCAATTCAGGTACCCTCGAACTCGCTTCAACTGATAACCTCACTGGCCTGACCGGCGATAAGACCGCAACGGTTAGCTTCTCGGGGTCGCTGACGGATATTAATGCCGCCATCGATGGCATGAGCTACACCCCTGATTTAAACTACAGCGGCGATGATAGCTTGCTCATTACCGTCGACGATGGCAACCAAAGTGCTATTAGTGCGATCGCCCTCAGCATCACGCCCGTTAACGACGAGTCCACGATTGCACCGACAAGTCTCACCGTGGCCGAAGGCAACCAAGGGGCTTTTGCTGCAGATAACTTTAACATCGTCGATACCGACAGCCTCGATGTTCAAATCATTATCAAGATCGCCAGCCTGCCCAGCAAAGGCGCACTGAAATTCGACGGCAGTTTTCTCGTCCCTGGCTCCACCTTTTCCTACGACCAGATCGACAAGCTGGAATATTTCCACGATGGGACGCAGACGACAACAGCAGGTGGCACCGAGGATAGCTTTACCATCACCGTTGACGATGGCGCGGGCGGCACCATTGCCGAAACCACCATTCCCATTACGATTACGCCGGTTAACCAGTTGCCGACGGCCACGGGCGACAACACCCTGTTTGAAGGAGAGGAAGATTATGCCGTCACGATTACCGTTACTGACCCTGACCAAACCGCTGCCAATTACGGGATTGAGATCGATTCGCTGCCCACTGATGGGGTCCTAAAGTTCGACGGTGGCACTGTCAAAGTAGGAGATACCTTTAGTTCTGCCGAGCTGACGAAATTTACCTACAGCCACGACGGCAATGACGAAGGGTTTGGTAACCCGCCCCCCGACAGCTTTGACATCATCGTAACTGACGATGGCGGCGGTACCGGCACGCCAGAGTCCACGACAGCGACGATTGACCTCAACATCAAGCCCAACAACGATGATCCGGTCTTGGTCAACAACAAAGGGCTGACGCTGAACACGCTTGATGGATTGACCAAAGTTATTACTAAGGATGACCTGAGCGTCAGTGACCCTGACTCCGCGACGACGCAGTTGACCTATACCCTCATAACGGCTCCCGACCCGACCCTGGGCAACTTAGAGGTCTTTAACAATGACAGTAAAACTTGGCAGAGTATCGGTGCCGGCGTCAGTTTTACCCAAGATGATCTCAATAGCAATCGCGTCCGCTATGAGTTCCACAGAGATTCGACCGGAGGTCAAAACTTCAGCGATAGCTTCCAGTTCCAGGTGCGCGATAGTGAAATTCGCGAATACCCATCTGAGCGCGAAGGCGGCATCTGGAAGGCCGATGGCTCTGACTTTGAGACGCTGACCTTTACCATCACCACGGTGGTGCCGCCTACCGGCAGTGGCGGCCCTGGAGGGACTCAAAATCCTGAAGTCACTGAAAATAATCCCCCCGTTACTGATATCAATACGGGCATTGCGGGCGTTGCCGAAGGTAGCGTGACGACGATTGACGCCACGCTGCTGCGTACAACCGATACGGACAATAAGACCAGTGAAATTGTCTATCGCCTGGCTAGTTTGCCCACCAGCGGCAGCGTCGAGCTGGATGGCAAAGCCTTGGGCTTATTTGGGTCTTTTACCCAAGCTGATGTTGACAACAACTTGGTGACCTTCAAACATGCAGGTGGTGAAGACTTTATTGACGACTTCCGGTTCACCGTCAGCGACGGTACCAATGTCACCACCTTTGAAGAGACCTTCACGATCGACGTCACGCCGATCAACGATGCGCCCACGATCGCAGCCAAAGGGTCGCCTTTCCTTAAAGAAGGTGACAGTCTCACCATTGATAAAACCTATATCACCCTCAACGATGTTGATGGCTCCGGCGAGAAGAAAGACAAAGCAACATTTTCGACGGTCAACAACCTGACCTTTAAGGTCACGGATCTCCCTGACTACGGCACGCTGAAAGTCGACCAGGGCAGCGGCTTTGTGGAGGTCACCACCGACACCATCATTACCCAAGCACAGCTCAACGATGGCAAGCTGCGCTACGACCACGATGGGGATGAGCAGTTTAAGGATAGCTTTAAGGTGCGGGCTAATGACAACACCACAGCGGCCAATAACCTCAGCGGCGAAGCCACGATTAATCTGGCGATCGCGTCGTTGAATGACGACCCGGAGTTCGACTCGAAACAGACGCTGACTGTGGCTGAGGGCGGTACCGGTGCCATCGGGGGTACAGATGCCAAGACCAACGGCGACCCCTACCTGCTCTATACTGACCCGGATAACAGCACGATTCAGCGGCAGTATCGTATCACCGATGCCACTGATTTCGGCACCCTGTTTTTGAATGGCAAGGCACTGTCGGTAAACAGTGTTTTTACGCAGGCTGATTTGGATGCTGGCAATCGCATCACCTATATCCACGATGGCTCAGAGAATCACCTGGATGGCTTTGATTTCAAAGTCAGTGACGGCGGTGGCGCGGCGGTGCCCGGTTCTTATGTGATCGAAATTGATCCGGTGAACAATACCCCTGAGCTGAAGGTGCCGGATGCTCAGATTTTTGATACGGATACGCCGCTGACCTTTAACACTGACAATGACAACCGCATCACCGTTGACGACATCGATTTAGAGACGCTGTCAGCAGATGAAACGGATGTTTTGCGGGTCACGGTTGATTTGAAGGCAGATGACACCATCTACACCGGCAGTACGCTAACCCTGGCGTCGACAACTGACTTGACGGTTACGGGCAACAACGGTGACCCAGGTGGTACCGTCACCTTTGAGGGCACTAAAGACGCCGTACAAGCAGCGCTAGACGGGTTGCAGGTGCAGGTGCCCACCGATGAAGACCGTGTACTCGACCTAGTCGTGACCGTTAATGACCTAAAGAACGGTGGGCCTGACCCTGACCCAGCTCCGGCGGGTTACACCACCACGGTGACGGAGACTATCAAGCTCTTTACCAGTAATGAGAATGACGCCCCAGTCGTTGATGCCCCAGACGACGTTACCGTCACTGAAGACATCAAGTTCAAATTTACGGGTGGTGACACCATCAAAATTACGGACGTTGATGCCTTTAACTCGACCAGCAATACGGTCACGCTAGAAGTCAACGACGGGACGATCACGGTGGGGAATCCCGGTCTGATTACGGGTGGCGCGAATAATAGCAGCACCGTCACGCTGACCGGTAGCTTAGATGACATCAATAATGCGATCGCCAACCTGTCTTACAAAGGCGACAAAAACTTCAACGGCACCGACACACTCAAAATTACGGCCAATGACCAAGGCAACACCGGCTTAAATAATACAAACGCCAGCGACCCTCAAGAGGCGATTAAAACCGTCGATATTACCCTCAATCCGGCTAACGACGCGCCCACGCTAGAGGCTCCTGACGACATCCAGACCATTACCGAAGTGAGTCCGAAGGTTTTCAGTACCGGCAATAAAAACGCCATCACCATTGATGACCTTGCCGACGCGCCGCCTCTTGGTACCGATAACTTTACCGTCACCGTGAAGGCGACGAATGAAGCTGATGGTCTGGCCTACGGCACCCTCAACGCCACCACTGGCACCGGAGCCGCAATCACCGGTCAGGGCACCGATACCCTCACCCTATCCGGCACCAAGGCCGAGATTAACGCCGCGCTAGACGGCCTGAGTTATGCGCCCGATAGCTACAACTCAGAGGTGTCCGTCAATTTGGCGGTGACCGTCGATGATGAAGCCAATGGTGGCCCCGGTGCGCTAACGGCGACCGACGATATCACGATTCAGGTCAGCAGCATCAACGATGAACCAGTGGTAACGAACCCGACTGCTGTCGTAGCCACTGAAGATCAGCCCTTTAGCTTTATTGGCGCAGATAAGCTCTTCATCGACGACCCGGATGACTTTGGGAATCCCCTCACCGTCACCCTGTCAGTCGGGGACGGTAAATTGACCCTAGGCACTACCGATGGTTTGACCTTCGACGCGGGCAGCAACATCAGCGGATCGATGACCATTACCGGCACCGAAGCCGACCTCAACGCTGCCCTCGCCACCCTGACCTACAAAGGAGACCAAGACTTCAACGGCGCAGATGCCTTGAGCTTCATGGTTGATGACTTGGGGAATACCGGCTCTGGTGATCCGGGCATCGTCAATAACACCATCGACATTACCGTCGATCCGGTCAACGACGCCCCTACCCGCAAGGACAACCAGGCTGTTCCCTTTGATACCAACGAAGATGCTGCGCCGTCGGGAACGTCGGTCGAAAACCTGTTCTTGAGCAAGTTTGTAGATGACGCTGACGAAGTTACTGGCGGTTCGACCGCCAATGATTTTGCGGGTGTTGCGATTTTTGATAACAACGCCACCACCACCCAGGGTAAATGGCAGTGGTCAAGTGATGGCACTACTTGGAACGATTTAGCCACCAATGTGTCTAATGCCGCTGCGGTGGTCTTGCCTCCCACGGCAAAACTCCGCTTCCTGCCGAATGCCGACTTTAACGGCCAGCCGGGAGATCTGCGACTGCGGTTAATCGACACTTCTCAGGGGGCAGTCACCGCTGGCGACACGGTCGATGTGAGAACCAGAGGCGGGAGCACTCAGTACAGTAATAGCGCCCTCAGATTAGACCCTAATGTCACTGCCATCAACGATGCGCCCATTGCCACCGGTACCTCGACGCTAGCAGCGGTAGATGAAGATGCGACGAATCCCCCTGGGGACACAGTCACTAACTTATTCACTGACCGCTTTGACGATGCCAAGGATGAGATGCCGGGCGGCTCTACGGCAAACACTTTGGCGGGGGTCGCCGTGGTTGGCAACGCCGCCACAACCGAAGGCATATGGCAGTATTTCAACGGTTCAGCCTGGCAGGACGTAGGCAGCCCCAGTGATACCAATGCGTTGTTGGTGGCGGCCTCAGATCGGTTCCGGTTTGTCCCCAGTGCCAACTACAACGGCCCTGTTCCAGCGCTCACCGTTCACCTGATTGACGATTCGGCAGGCGCAGTCACCACAGGCAATACCGTTGACTTAAGCGGCGTGGGCACCACGGGCGACACCACGGCCTACAGCAGCGCCACGGTGCCTCTCGACAGTCAGATCAACCCAGTCAACGATGCCCCTACCCTAAACAACTTGGGTGCCACCGTTGACTTTACCGAAAACGGCACTGCGGTCGTTCTTGATGGCGATGCCTCGGTTAATGACCTAGAGCTGGACTCGATCAACAATTGGGATGGATCGACCCTGACTCTAGAGCGTAACGGCGGTGCCAACGATGAAGATGTGTTTGGTAACAGCGGAACCTTAGGCGCTCTGACGGAGGGGAGTCCGGTCACTGTGGGTGGCACGGCGATTGCTACCGTCACCACCAATAGCAACGGCACGCTGACTCTGACCTTCAACAACAACGCGACAGGGGCTCTCGTCACTAGCGCGCTGCAGCAGATCACCTACAGCAACAGCAGTGAAGCTCCCCCTGCCTCAGTCAATATCGAATACACACTGAACGATGGCAACACAGGTGCTCAGGGCAGCGATGGCGCATTAACCGCGATCGGTAACGTCACTGTCGATATTGATGCCAATCCTGATGCAGTCAACGACACCTTTATTGGTCAAGAAAACCAACTCGTCACGGGCAATGTGTTTAACGACAACGGTAGCGGCGTTGATGACCTCGGCGACAACCCCGTCACTGTCGCCACCAGCGGCACTAGTACCAACGGCGTAACCGTCACAATCAACAATGACGGCACCTTTAACTACACACCGGCGGCCAACTTCAACGGCGTTGATACCTTTGATTACACCATCACGGATGCCGATGGCGATACCTCAACGGCGACCGTCACAATCACTATTGAACCTGGACCTCCCTTAACGGTCAACGACCTCACCGTCAATGAAGGCTCACCCTATGCGGTCTTCACCGT
>ERZ1740058.1077-NODE-1077-length-14715-cov-4.640109_pt1 | contig 14715 bp, 15 predicted proteins | sample MGYA00581745_ERZ1740058 | MGnify/ENA primary metagenome ERZ1740058 (study PRJEB43018, sample SAMN04849742) | marine metagenome | isolation source: floating plastic debris | place: Pacific Ocean | collected 2008-08-30 | study: EMG produced TPA metagenomics... | reverse complement strand
GGTATTCGCTACCGCTGTATGATTGACCTGGTCCTTTTCGCTCAAGCTCTCCAGTTTAAGATGGAGCGCTCTGTATCGAATGTTCTCTTGCGTTTTTATTCTTTATTGACCTCAAAAGGACAGAGTTGAAACTTTTTGAAGGAGGATATTGAAATTATTGTCAATAAATCACTTCATATAAGAAGCACTTGATTTTAAGTCATTAGAAAGTTTACATTCAAAACAAGAAGGATTTAAGGGTTACCAAAAGCTCGGAGATAATTGCTTTAGCACCGAAAAACCTTGGTTTTATTGAACAAGTAAGACCAACCTTCTTTTGGCCATTTCCATGCCATATAGACAATGGAAATGGTTATCAAGGCCTCGAGCAGTGCATAAAACGCATAAAAACCATACCAAGCACTGATGGAAGTGCTGCCCACCAGAACTACCACAAGAGTAAGCAAAGAACCGAAGATGATGTTCAGAGACCGATTAAATTTGGGTTTTAAAAGAACGCTCATGGCAATCATCAGCGCGGGAATGGCCAATAATAACGCTGCCAAAAATAGTTTTGACGGACTGTCCAAAATATTGTTGCTTTCTAATAGGTTAGGAACTTTGTTCGGGGTATACAGTTCAAAGTAATCACCATAGATATACAGGGCCATCAACGAAGCCCATAGTGCTGAGAGCTTTTGTTTGATATTTATTTTAGAATCCTCTAACTTCATTAAACATTGCCTTTAACTGGTTAAACGAACTTTGACGGACAACTTCATTGTTGATTTTTTAAGGGTTTGGAATTTACTCCTTGGTTGACTCTGTTCAAGGTAAAAGGACAGGCTCAATTTCCTGTTTTTTTTACCAATTTTGGATTTATTCTTGTTCCCAAGACCAACATCCAAAGACAGATTCCAATTTCACCGATACTGGCAGGCAGGGAGACATAGCGACGTATTCCCAAACTTGAATAATTTTCAAAAAGAAAACCTCCAAAGAAATTGGTAAGGTATCCAAAGCAGCCCATCATTAAAAGGATTCCCAGGATTTTGGGAAGGAACCCCGATTTAAATACCAGGTATCCAAACGGCAGCAGCCAAAGACCCCAAAAAATAGATATAATTTGAATGCCGTTATAGTATTGGTCCAGATTCAACATTACCGCTGCTTGTAAGCTCTCCGAATTTAAAGCTTGTAGATAGTCGGGCTTCTCAATCAAGGTAAGAACGTTGACCTTGTTCAACAAATTGTAAAGGGAAAAGGGCACACTGAAAATGGATAAGACCACCATCCAGACCGCGATTGTGTTGTTGACCCCATTGAGCAGTTTGTAGAGTACCACGGGCAGGAACAAAAAGGTAGTGTAACAAATAACCCCGGCAACAATACCTAGCCTAAAAAGAAATTCTGAATCTACGATGTTATTGAATGTCATTGCGGGGTCATCCCATACGATAATCTTTGAAGGCACGTACATCAGATCGAAAATACCGGTAAGCACTATTATCAAGTATAGTGCCCCTGCCCATCTGGCCGTTTTTTTAGGATTCATCATATTGCTTTCTTAGTATGAAGATTGGACCAATAAATTGTTACAAGGTTTAACTGTTTAAAAATTCCCCACAAGATTCTGAAGATTCATTTGGATATTAAGATAAGGGATTGGCTATGTTGAAAGAGGTCAATATTTAACGTTTGTCACGTGACCATTTTTTGCATTTTCATTATACGCCGGTTATGTAAGAAAGCATTTTTCAATATGGGAATTTCTCTAAAGCTCTCTCAATTGAAAAATAATATCCATGATTTCCACATCCGGTGTTTCACTGATAGCGTAGGCCGAAGGTATGCTTTTGGCCAAATCGGATTCTCGATAACTGTTCAGGGATTTTAAAGTGTCCCAAAGGTATACCCCGCCATATTCTCCTGCTTTACTTGTCTTAACATAAAATTTTTGAACAAGTCCGGGGATGTTCACAAAATTGGGTTCTCTTTCTTTTGCCCTTTTCAACAACTCATCCTCTGGTAAGCTCGATTTCAGCTTGATTATTTGCAATATCATATCAATTGGGTTTTTATTCTTGAAGCCCAATCTACTTGTTTTCTATGATTGAAAATTGTAAAAATCGGTCGTTATCGTTTTTGAACAATGCTTTTGGTGTGAAACCGGTTATTTTTTTTATTTCCTTAATAAAGTGTGATTGATCAAAATAGCCTTGCTGCGGGTATAATTGACCCCTCTTGATTTGGCCATAATTGGAGGCGCCCTTGCGGATACCGCAATATGTTTTTAAGGACAATCCAAAAGTTGATTGGAAATAGCGATTGATTTGTCGCGGCGACCAAGAAGCTATCCGTGAGTAATCCTTTATTGTCCTGTCCCCTTTTGTTCCATCTATTGATTTTAAAAGAGTGGATTGTCTTGAATCGATTGGATTGTGCTTTTCGATAAGCGACAGGAACTGTTTATTCATATGTTGGAAGAAAAAGGAGCCAATATTTTTTTCGAATTCATCGATTCCCAGATATGATTTTTCCAATTTTTTGGTCGAATTGAGCATCTCGGCAATACCATCTTGGATTATACCCTCGATTGCAAGCAACCTGAATTGCACTCCATATATTGTGGTTTTCGGTGCAATGACAACACTGGTTTTGAGATTCCACAGACCGGTTAGAACAACCTCTTCCAAATGATTCTCGTGATAACATATCAAAAGGTCAAAAAAGCCATCTGGAAATATGGTGTAAGACAGAAAACCATCGCTGTTATTTTCAAACTGCCAATAACACCTAATGAAGTCTTTTAGGTTTTGATGCACCTGTTGTTGAAAGTAAATCATTTAAGCCCCCTACTTACATTTGTTCTTACCCGATTTTTAATTTTCCCGACGACTTTTTACAACTTAAACGTTTGAAAGAAATCATACCTTGATAATCTGTATTTAAAAATAATACAAATCAATTTTGATGGGAAAATCAGGTGATTTGGAAAGTCCTGTTCAGGATTTCAATTAAAAGGATATTTAAAATTGTTTGGGAAAAGGTTGCTTTTAAGGCGCTATTGAATTTTTGACAAAGGGATTGGTATCTACACTTTGGAAAATCTATTGTTTTTCAGATAATGGCTCATAGAATAAAGGCCGCCCCTTTCTACATTAAATTCTTAGGTCCCTTATCGCTTTTTATCTAAGTCATTTTGTCAACTCTGTACCAGAATACCTTACCTCTATCTGTTGAGATTATAAAGTAATCACTGTTCAAAAGCGGCACTTTACACATTTCGCGGTCTCACTGGCGCAGTGGTCCTTTGTTATCAATTCTGTTTCCCAATAGATTTACAGGTGGAGGTAAATTATCACCATGTTAACCCTCCGGTGCTTCTACCAAGGAATGTAGTGCGGTTTCCCAACAGCTAAATCCTCGTCAACCCTTCAAAATCCTATATCGATAAACTCCCTATTTTTTCGGCCAATTACAATCGTTCATGGACCACGAACGTTCGGAAAAAGGCTAATTTTATACATATCCATAAAACTGTTGACCATCCAAGACACCTATATGAAAAGAGCATTTTTGACACTGGCAATAGCACTTATAACTACCGGAACATTGTTTTCTCAAGAACGGACTGTACAGGACACCGATACTTACGTTACAGATTCCTTGGAACTTTACAAACAAAGGAAGAACATTCTAAAATTGAGCCTCACGAGCCTTGCCTTTCGAAATTTTCAGTTTTCTTATGAAAGGGTATTGAACAAGACCTTTTCCGCATCCATTTCCTATAGTTTCATACCTGAGGGCAACGTGCCTTTTGAGGGCCTTATATCCAACTTGGCGGATGACGAGGATTTTGATGATATCCTGGATAGCTCATCCTTCAGCTACAATAGTTTTACACTTGAATTGAGAATATATACCAAGGGTCATGGGAGGGGACTTTATTTCGCCCCGTTTTACAGAAATGCAAATTACGATATCAAAGATGTCCCTTATGATTTCACCTCTGATGAGGGCACTTCCGAAGAGATAGACGCCTCGGGCGAGATAAAGACCAATACCTTTGGGCTCCTTATAGGGACCCAGTTCAAGTTGGGCAACCGAATGGTGTTGGACTGGTGGATACTGGGGCCCCATATAGGGACCTCCTCAGGGAACGTATTGGCCACTTCCAATGAAAGCCTTTCCATAAACGAACAAAATTCCTTGAGAAATGAACTTGAGGATATTTTCTTGGATATCGACCTTATCGATACCGAAGTGGAAGTCGATGCCAACAGTGCAAATGTGATAGTCGACGGACCATGGGCCGGCCTCCGTGCGGGATTCAGTTTGGGATATAGGTTCTAGGATAACCAGATAAAAGGACAATCCGGTAAATACATTTATTGGGCAAAAATGTCAAAGTAGGTCGGCTTGCCTCTAAACCCTATTTTAACAGTATTGGTTGAACCTTTTTTCACGTGGGGACCCAATTCCGCAAAGAGATACTTGTTTTATAGTCCGGACCGTGCAAACCATTTCGGAATACTGGGAACTCCATATACTGACCGTGGTCTTTTGATCATATGTCCTTGGCCATCGCATTCTCGATGAGCTCAAGGGTTACGCCCAATAAATCTTCCTGTCTTGAACTGTCCATCAAGAATTCGGAAGGCCCAAAGGCTCCAATTTTATTGTAAAAATAAGGGCGTGCGGACGAATGTTCCCCGTCCCCCAATATCATGGCCAATTGCGAAGCCACCTCATGGGGTTTTCTTGGCTTGAAAAACGGTTTCATCAACATTCTGGCCAGCTTCGGAAACTCACGCCGAATATTGGTCTCCACGCTTCCCGGTCCATAACTGATTGAAACCAGTCCATAACGGTCCGCAGCAATAATAGTATAGATGTCGTTGGCCAACTGTGCCTGGCCATGTCCCTTGGTACCCGTTCTTGCCTTGACCTTATCGATATCGTCAAAATCCATTTGGGCAAATTTTGGTACTTCCGGGGCTGAGGCCGCGATATTCAATAGTTTGGTATCCCCTTTGAAACGTCCATTATCGAAGAGAATCTCGTTCAAGAGGAACCTGGAGAGATAACTGACGGCAAAGTTCTTCTCAAGTCCCTCTACCGTATTTTCGTTTCGGGGCAACAGGATACCGACGCCATGGACAAGGAAATCGACCTTATCGATATCGACCATAAGGTCCTGTACCGTTCGTTCCACATTGCGCATCACACTAAAATCCGCCGTAAAAGCCCGTATCCGGCCATTCAGTTTAGTTGAGGCCTTTATCACGACATTTGCCTTTTCTGGCGAACGGCCCAAAATGGTAACGTTTGCGCCACGTCCACATAGTTCTAGGGCCATGGCGGCCCCTATACCGTCGGTACCGCCGGTTATGATTACGGTCTTGTTTTCAAATGGGCTCATAGGGACGCTTTTTCTTTTGTTCTTGTAAAAAAGTACAACACCGATGCGGCCACGACCAAATGCATCGAATTGAGCAGTAGGGCCATGCCGAAGGGTACGTTTTCTATTCCAAAAGGCGTGATGAACGATAACAGCAATACAACTACGGCAATGACCAAAAACCATCTTCGATGGGAAGCCATGAACAGGGACATGAGGTAAAAGAGCAGAGCTGCCACCAAAACGGGCACTACTGAAGCCAATACGACAGGCGGCAGGGCAAGTGCCTTGCCATCGGGTGAAATGGCAACCGTTTCTGGAATGACACCCGTACCGGTACCGATAAAGAAAAGTAATGTATTGACAATACCTCCCGATAGACAGGCATAAAGTACATTGGGCAGGAATTTGTTTGGTTCGATTCTTTTCATAACTAAGTTATATTTATGTTCAAAAATTTTTTAAGAAATGCCCTTGACGAAATTTTCTATCGAGACGCCCACAAAACGGACGACATCTTCTTTTGACATTCCCTTCATTTCCCTGGTGATTATGGCCAGGCCCGTGATAAGCGCATAATATTGTAAAAAGACGTGATGGGAATCCTTAACGTGCAAGGGGTCCACCAATCGTTTAAGGCCCTGGGCCACTTTCCTTTTGTTCCCCAATGCCATGTCATCGCAACTTGCCCCGTTCAAGGAGAACATCAGGTCATAAAGCGCCCCGTTCTCAATGGCGAACATAACATGTGCGCAGCTCACGGCAATCAACTTTTGGATAGTTCCATCGACCATGTTCGCAGCCTTGTCATAATCTTTTTCAATTTGCCCGAAACCTTCCTTTCTTAAGCGTGCCAACAGCCCTTCCTTGCTCCCGTAATCCGAATATATCTTTATGGTGCTGTACCCGATGTGTTCTGCGATGGACCTAACGGTCAGGTTCGACCAACCCTCGGATTCGGCAAGCTTGATGGTACGCTCGAATATCTGGTTTTCTGAAATCTTCACAATACAAATATAACAAAGTTATATCAAAGTTCAATACAAACCATATCCAAGGCCAATTCTTGGAACCTAATTTTCCCCTCACCTTTTACCCAAGTAATCATCAAAGTTCGGAAGTGGGGCATGTACCCATGTCCAAGTGTCCTTGTTTTCGGTCAATATGGCCATGACCAAAAGCGCCATGGATTTTGTCCAACGACCATTGGGTCAAAACGGGGTTCAAGACCACGGAAATACCTTGGAACGTCAAAGGGCCCCATGTATCAGTACTCCACAAGAACGATTTCCTTGGCAGTGCCGGAATCCACCGGGAAGCTACATTTTTGGAACCCCGGTGCCCCCAACCTGATGCGCTGGCCATTTGAAAACCCGACCGGCTCCTTGGGTATGGTAAAAAAGTTCCTCTTCAGTTCTCCATTGTCATCGATGTCATGGAACACGGCCGCGGCATAGGTGCCTTCGGGAACGTATTCGAAAATCAGATTCATGGTACCCTTTTCCACTTTTGCCCTTATCGACATAAAGGATGTCGACGGGTCCCATTTGGTACTGGCGTCATTGAACAGGCCCGCCTGGATGCTACCACCGGCCGCTGTATCGATTCCCTGCACGGTCAGTTCGACCTTATGGCCCTGGGAAAGGACCATTTGGGCCAACAACAACATTTGGCCCAATACGAGTTTTTTCATGATTCTGGATTTAATTTGGTTTCTTTTGTTTTGGTGAACCATTTATACAATATGGGCACCACCAATAAGGTCAACAAGGTTGAGGAAATCATCCCACCAATGAGGGTCCAGCCCAAAGGTGACCAAAGCGAGGTACCCTGGAAGGTTAGGGGCATGAGCCCCAATATTGTCGTAAGGGAGGTCACCACAATCGGCGTGAACCTCAGTTTTGCCGCGGTCTGTATGGCCTCCAATTTTTCGGAACCCTGTGCGATGAGCTGATTGGTACAATCCACAAGGATGATGGAATTGTTCACCACTATCCCTATCAAACTGATAAAGCCCACAAAAGCAAAGAAAGAAAAGGACCATCCCGATAGGAACAATGCAACGAAGGATCCACTGATGGCCAGTGGAATCGCGGAAAATATGATCAGGGGCTGGGTAATGCTCTTGAACTGCAATACCAAGACCGCAAAAATCAAAATCAGCGAGACCCCCAAAAGGGTTCCCAAGTCCCCAAAACTTTCGGTCTGTGTCTCATATTCACCGCCCACATAATAACGGTATCCGTCCGGCCAATCGAACTCGTCCAGTCTTTCGATGATATCCTCCGTGTACGACCTGGTGGCCTCGGGATCCTCCACATTCGCGGTTATGGCGGTGTTCCGTTCGGTATTGAAATGGTTTATCTGTGCATAATCCTGCTCAAACCTTACGTCCACCAACTGGTTCAGGGCAACTTGGTCCCCGGTAAGGTTTTGTACATATATTTTCTCCATGTCCGAGATGTTGCTCCTTTTTTCAAAGGGCAAGCGCAAAACCAGGGGATATTCCTCATCGTCCCTATCCAATTGTACCTTTGAAATGTCAAGACCGTTCAAGCCCGCTCGGACGGTCCTGTCAATATCGATGATGGGAACATTGTAGATGGCCGCTTTGTCCCTGTTGATTTCGATGTCGAGGTCGGTCTTCGCAATGGCCAATGGGTTGTCCACGTCCAGAACACCGTCCGTAGTATTGAGTATTTTTTCGATCTCATAACTTATCCTTTTCAATGTGTCCAGTTCCTCTCCGATGAGCAGTATCTCTATCGGTGCCTTGAAGGGAGCTCCGTTCTTGAGTTCCCTAAAGGAGATCTTTGCATCTGGATAGCTGTTGAAAACCTTCCTCAACTGTCCCAGTGTGGAATAGAACCTTGATGGGTCCCATTCCTTGAAGTTGACGACCACCTCGCCGTGGTAGGCCTTGTATTCCTCGGGTATCCTGTTGTAGTAGACCTGGGGATTGCCATGGCCCGCATTGGTGATATAGCTGTCCACGTACTGCGTTGTGTCAAGGACGCTTTCGATAAAGCCGAGCGTACTATTAGTGTGGTCGATATTGCTCGAATAGGGATGGTCCACATCAATCAGCAACAGCGGTTTGTCCGCTGTTGGGAAAAAACTCACCCCTATGCTGGGAAAGAGTGCTAGCGAACCCAAGAGCACCCCAAATCCCGCCAAAAGGACCACCCAACCTCTATTCAAAGCAAATTTTAAAAGACGTGCGTAGTGGTTGTCGATCAGGGATTGCATTTTGCGGACAACCACCGCAGGTCGTTCCATTTGTTTTTTTCCAAGGACCTTGCTTGCCATAATGGGCGTAAAGGTGAGCGCAAACATCAATGAGGCCGCAAGAACGAATATTACGGTCAGGGGCAATGTTCTCAAAAATTCCCCCGGACCACTCTGCAACAAGGCCAATGGCGCGAACGCCAGTACCGTGGTCACCGTGGAACTGATAATGGCATAACCCACTTCTCCCGTGCCTTTGGCTGCTGCTTGAACCAAGGAAATTCCCATCCTTCTGTAACGGACGATATTTTCGATGACCACGATCGCATTGTCCACCAAAAGGCCCAGGGCAATGACAAGGGCCGCAATGCTTATCTGTTGGAGCGCATATCCCGAAAAGTCCAAAGCCGCTATGGCGACCATGATGGATAACGGTATAACGATCATTACCACTAGGGCCGGTCGCCATCCCAGAAAAAATACAATGATCAATCCCACAAATACAATCCCCTGAACAAGATTGGAAAGGAAATCATTGATACGGGCTTCCACTGCAGGCGCCTGCTCAAAGGCCGTTTCAAGCTGAACGGCCGGGGGAAGTTCCGCCATAAAATCATCCGATACCTTTTCCAGGTTGTCGGCAAGCTCGATAATGTTCCCCCCTCTTTTCTGGGAGACCGTCACGAAAATCGCCTTCTTCTCATTGAATCGCGCCAGCCATCGCGGGTCTTCATATTCCATTTGTACCGTTGAAATGTCCTTCAAATACAGTGTCTGGCCATCAGAAGATGCCAAGGTCACATTTTGGATGTCATCCAAAGAATCGAACGTTCCAGAAGTCTTGAGGTTAAACCCCAGGTTCCCCGATTTCAAGTTCCCGCCGGGAACGTTGATGTTGTTGCTCTGTAAGGTCCCAATGACCTGGCCCAGGGATATTCCCAAGTTGGCCATTTTCTGGAAATCAAGTTCCACCCTTATCTCTTCCCTCGGGTCGGCCTCTAGCTCGACCTTCTTTACCCCGTCCACCTTTTCGAGGTCTTCCTCCAGGTCTTCACCAAAATCCTTTAAAATATTGTAAGGTACCACATCCGATACCAGGGCATATTGGTGGACGACCACACGGTCTTCCGGCTTGAATTGGTCGATATCCAACTGAATGATTCCCTCCGGAAGGTTTCCCCTGATGTTATCCACCTCTGTGACCAGGTCGTCATAGATTTCGTCATAATCAATCCCAAATTCCGCCTCAACTTCCAAGACGGCAAGTCCGTTGGCAATTTCGGTCCTTATCTCGGTGATGTCGTCAAGTTCGTCAACTACATCCTCAATGGGGTCGACGATCAATTCCTCCATGTCCTCGGGACTGGCCCCGGGATAGACCACTACGATCGTATAATTGGGCAATGACAGGAACGGGTCCTCGGACCTTGGCATCCCCGTAAAGGAACCGATACTTATTATGACCACAAGGACTATCGCGGTAAATACGAACAGGTAATTCTGTATGGCAATGTTGGGCAATCTCATTGGACAATGTTTATGGTGTCGTTATGCTTCAGGAAAGGAGCGCCCGAGGTGATCAGCCTGGACCCTTTGGGAAGTTGGTCGCTGGTAACGGTAAAATATCCATCCTCAATGGAACGTACCACAACCTTCGCCCGTTGGACTATTTTGTCGTTGGTGGTATAAAATACCGAGGCCACCATGTCGTTCCCCTCCACAAGGGCATCCATGGGAATCTGGTACATATCGTTACCGATGGATGGAAATAGAACGACCTTTCCTATGAATCCGTTCTTGATACGTCCGTCAAATCGGTCCAAGGTGACTTCAACCTCAAAGAGTCCTGTCCTCGGATTCGCCTCTTGGGCGACCTCGGTTATCTTTCCTGGAAATTCCAGGTTCGGAAGGGCATCAAAGGTTATGGCCGCCGGAACGTCCAGGTCCACATTGACAATGGAACGGTCCGGGAGACCAAATCGTAACAGTTGGGCTTGCCCTTTTCCTATTCCCGCCACTTTATAAATGGGCTGACCAGGGGAGACCAGCTCGCCCCGTTCAACATATCTCTTGAGCACCTTTCCCCGTACAGGGGTCACCACTTGGGAATATCTACGGTTGAAATTGGCCACTTGAAGATTGGAAGCAGCGATTTCCTTGGCGGTCTCGGCGTTTTGTTTTTGTTCCAACGTGCCCACGGTATCCCTGTAAAGCCCAGTGGCACGTTCCAGGTCCCTTACCGATTTGTCATAGGCATTTTTTGCACTGTTCACTTGGGCGTTGATCTCGGAAAGATCCAACCGTGCCAGAACAGCTCCTTTGGGGATGTCGTCCCCTTCGTCATATCTGAGGTACTGTACCACTCCGCCTATCTTGAAGGAGAGGGTCACCTCCCTATCGGAAGCAATCGTGCCGCTCGCTTTTATCTTGGGGGCCGCGGTCAACACATCGAGGATGACGGCCCTCACCTGTTTGGTCAAATTTTCCTCGATCTTGGTCTGTTCAGTATAGTCCTTTTTACAGGAAATAACCCAAGCCATAAGGACGATCAATAGTAATGCTCTTTTCATTTTTAAGGTATTTGAACTGTTTTCTTGAGGTTTGCCCGTGCTATCAGGATATCATATTTGGCAATGCTCTCGCTGAGCTGGGCGTTGGTCAATTTTGTCCTTGCGTCATTGAACTGTAGAAGGGCAACCTGGTTCTGCCGGTATTGCGCCCATACTATTTTGAAGTTTTCAAGGGCATTGGCAAGCCCTATGGCCCGTGATTCGTATATCTTTATGCTTTCTTGATATTGATAATAGGCGTCGGCCACTTGGAGCTGGATATTGTTGCGCAAGTCGGTGAGCTGTGTACCCAGCTGTCGTTCCTCCAGTTTCGCCTTTCTTACATTGGCCCTGTTCCTGCCCCCTTTGAAGAGGGGCCATACCAGGCCAACATTGAAAAGGATATAATCCTGTTGGTCATCAAATTCATACCCAAAGCCTTGGTAACCGCTTTCCAACAGTACGTTGACATCGGGAATGATAAAATTCTGGTTTCTTTTGACCTCGTACTCCTGCGCTTTTAAACTGCCCTCAACCTGCTTGACCTCACTGCGATTGGCAAGCGCATTTTCCTTAAGGCTAGTGAGGTCAGAATGCTCCATCTCATTCGGTTGGATAAAATCGAACTCAATTTCAGCTTCCAATTCCCTGTTCAAAAGAAAATTGAAGAAGATGCGCGATGTATTGATGAACCGCTCATTGACCGCCAATTGGGCGGTCAGGTCCGATAATTGGGCCTTCGCGTCGAGTACGGCGTCCTTGGTCGCCACATCGTATTCCACCAATTTGGTGTTTACCCGCAAGAGTTCCTTGACGACCAGACGGGTGCTGTCCAGGATGGTTCGCTGTTCCAAAAGCTTCAAATGGTCATAATAGGCCTTGCGTATCTGGAAGGCCAACTGGTTGCGATAGGCCTCTTCCTTGGCCACATTTACCGCTGTCAGTTCCTTCCGGGCCTTATAGCCAAAGTAAATGTCCGTGTTTATCACGGGCTGTACCAAACGAAGCCTTGTCTCGTGGAAATTATTGGGCAATAACTGCTCGCTGAAATCTCCCAAATCCGTGGGAAATTGGTTGCTCTGGGTGAGTTCGTTCAGCGTGCCAAAGGCCGGGTTGAAAAGGTCCCCAACGGGAAACCCTATGAGCCGGCCCCCATCGGCCAGGGTGTAATTGGCATTGAAGGTGATTTCGGGCAGGAAAAGCCCACGGGCAATATTTTGCTCCTCTTGTGCAATCTTGGTATCCAACTGCTCCTTGATATAGGACTGGTTGTTCTCAAGGCCCTCCATGACATATTTTTCCAATATGTCCTGCGCTTGCACAAGGGAAGTGCCCACCAGGAAAATGCCCAAGACCAGAATTATCTTTCGTTCCATTTTGATACGCTTTGGTTTTCTGTCTTTCTTTTTAGGGTCGATACCAATATGCGTGGTATGAACCCTTTGTGCGCAAAGGGCAGTGCCGGCCAAAGTAACTTTGTCCGGTGCCCTACGTTCAATGTTCCCCGTTTTCCCAGGTTTCTCAATATTTCCCTGGCAATGGCCCGGTCATGGTCGGTTTCCCCAAAGGCATTGCCCACCATACCATTGAAATTCCTGCCCACGGACCGTGGCAGGGCCATCAGGACATTTGTTCCATGTACGGCAAATTCTTCGGACAGGCCTTTCACCAGGTGCCGCAGGTAGGCCTTCGAGGCGGAATAATTGACGGTATTGGGAACGCGCTGGTGGGCGGGTATCGGACCTATCAAAACAATATTTCCCCTGCGTTCATTTTTCATCCTCGTACCGAATTCGTAGACGAGGATGGCGGTGGACACCACGTTGAAATGGAGCATGCCTACCTCCTTTTCTAAGGAACTGTCAAGGAAGGGTCCAGAGGTCCCATGTCCTTGGGCATGTACCAGGGTATCTATATCCAGTTCCTCGGTCTCGGTCAAAAGGTCCATGACCTCCCCGTACCTGGAAAGGTCCTTGGCCAAGGTCCTGATATCGGTACGATGGGCACCACGCCTCTTGGCTGACAGCCTGTTCAGGGTATGGCCGTCCTCTGCACAGAGCACCAATTTTTTTCCGGCCCTTGCGAGCAAATGGGCGCATTCCCGCCCCAGACCGGAGCTGGCGCCGGTGACCAAGGCCCATTTGTCGTTTTTTTCAATTTTTTTATTACTGTTCATATTTTGAACGTTGTTCATAACTAGTCAAAAAAAATTATATTTTGTCCAATATCAATTTGAATTCGTCATAGCTGCGCCTGACCAGTTCCATCGAATCCACATCCATTACACATTGTATCCTACCATTGCAGTTGAAATCACAGATACCATGGACGGTTCCCCATATCATATAGGTCAGTGCCTCCACATCGTGCCCCTTGAAATGTCCCTGCTCCGAACACTCCGAGACGGTGGACTTCAAAATATTGAAAGTGGCCTTGCCCTCGTCCCATTCATCTTCTTTTATCTTCTCCAAAAATGCGATAGGGGCCCTCATCGAAAACATGAGCCTGTACATCTCGGGGTTCTCGTTGGAGTACTCGATATATACCTTGCCGAGCGCCTTGAGCCGCTCCATGGGGTCACCGACCTGCATTAACGGCATGAACTGGGATTTTAGGGCTTGGAAGCCCATGGTATGGAGGCCACTGAGGATTTCATCCTTGTCCTTGAAATATACATAGACGGTACCGGGACTGTATTCTATCTCATCGGCTATGTTCCTGATGGTGGTCCTCTCCACTCCCTGTTCCAGGAACAGTTTCATGGCCGCCTTCAGGATAAGGGCCCGTAACTCCTGTTTCTCCCTCAATCTCCTGGCGGCTGTGGTCATTTCAGATTTTTCAGATTTTCAAATATACTGAACACTGTTCAATATTATAGGATTTGTTGTGTTTTAACTCTTTTTTAATATCAGCCCCTTGCCCTGGCTGAATACCAAAGTGAAAAATTGGTTTATTCGAATAGGTTAAGAAAAACAATTATCATATGGGACTTGTCTCAGATATGAAAACAAATACCGGGTTGGGGACGGTAAATTTGAAAACATTTAGGGAAACAAGACCGGTCGGTTGGCTAAATATTTTTGCTGCCATTGAATAATCGTCACAAGGATTGATACGGTAAGATAACTTCTTCAAGAATATGGGCGAGTTTATGAGACAGATTTGTGAGGAGAGGTAGAGTCCCAAAATATGTTCCTTAGAAAGGACAAACATCCAAGGGTCTAAGCCAATTTTAAATCAATACTAAGTGATAAGATATGCATCATTTAAAATTTTGGTTTTATGGCTATCGACCTCTTGTGAAAATCAAAAAATGGGAAATGGAAAATTGATTTTCTTATTTGTCAGCTCCAGCTTTTTTTGAACTATCTGAATTTCTAGCAATCAACTATACTCAACTCCAGGTGGACATTTTCCTGGCTTCGACTACGCTAAGCCTATACAAAAAGTCCGTGACTAATTATAAAATAGGGTTTTGCGGAGAATGGTGTTAAATATTATTTGAACTCATTTAAACTTTTTTGGTTTGAACTTTTTCAATGCCAATACTATGAA
>ERZ1740058.1076-NODE-1076-length-14715-cov-14.183629_pt1 | contig 14715 bp, 9 predicted proteins | sample MGYA00581745_ERZ1740058 | MGnify/ENA primary metagenome ERZ1740058 (study PRJEB43018, sample SAMN04849742) | marine metagenome | isolation source: floating plastic debris | place: Pacific Ocean | collected 2008-08-30 | study: EMG produced TPA metagenomics... | reverse complement strand
CAATTGCCGCTTTGTCGGCTTCAGTTTCAACCTCTAACCGCACCACAAAGGCATCTCCTTTGCGTTCCATACCTTGAATCGAGATGTCTTCGTTAGGCCGATGATCCCGAAGCGCCTGGAAAGATTGAAAAAAGGCTTGCCAGTCAATGCCTTCGGTAAAGGTAATGTCGATGGTTTCCAGAGCACTGGCGATGATTTGAAAGCGCTGCGTGAACTCTCCTGGAGCAAAGGTGCTTTCAGAATCTACTGGAAGACGTCCTGAGAACTTTTTTTCTTGCTCATCATAGGTACGGAAAATATACTCGCAGGTAACGTCTTTCAGGATAGTGGAACTGCCGATTTGCCAGTCAGCAATGCAAGCCCCTGTAAGTATTGCCTGGGTAAAGTTCGCATAGAGTACCTGCGATTCTTGAAGATTGACATTACTTACATTGGAGTTATGAAGGTCAACGCCGCTGAGATTGGTTTTGCGAAGGTCGAAACCACTAAGGTCGACGCCGCTGAGGTTAGCATGGCTGAATTTAACATTACTGAGGTCGGCATTGTCGAGGTTAGCGTAGCTGAGGTCAGCGTAGCTGAGGTTAGCGTTACTGAGGTTGGCATTGTCGAGGCTAGCGTAGCTGAGGTTGGCATTCCTTAGGTCGGCGTAGCTGAGGTTTGCGTTACTAAGGTTGGCATTACTGAGGTGGGCGTTACTGAAGTCGAAACTGCTGAGGTCAACGCCACTGAAATTGGCGTTTCCGAGATTGGCATTGTCGAGGTTAGCGTTGCTAAGGTCGGCGTTTCCGAGATTGGCATTGTCGAGGTTAGCGTAGCTGAGGTCGGCGTAGCGTAGGTCAGCGTTTCCGAGGTTTGCACTGTGGAGGTCTGCACTGCGAAGGTGGGCGTTGAAGAGGTCAGCGTAGCTAAGTTTGGCATTCCTTAGGTCAGCGCAGTGGAGATTAGTGTTGCGGAGGTTGGCGTTGCGGAGGTTGGTACTGCCAAGGTTTGCACTGCGGAGGTCGGCGTTGAAGAGATTGGCATTGAAGAGGTCTATCTTAGTATGAAGATTTTTTTTCTCCAAGCATTCCACATCTCACTCCCTTGCCAGAGCAAAGTGAGCTGTTCTTCATTTGCCATAGCGGTTAAGCCGGTTTCTTTATATCACTCTAAAGCCAAGCGTTGGGACTGTGTCTTTTGTATCGTCAGTTGCACCAACAGTCGCCTGTACATCATGATGCCAGCTCAGCTAAGAAGGTCATAGGTGTGAGTTTCTCAAAAACAACCCCGGCTGTGTACAAATCTCCTGTATCTAGCGATCCCAGGCATAGTCGGAGAGTTGGGGTCAACAGGCGTGTTCAACTATGAGCGCGATGGCTGCTGCCGACGCCACTGTGGTTTGAGCCAACCTGTGGTCATCTTCAGGCGGTATCGGGCATTTCATTGTGAGCATTGCGATAATCGCTACGGCTCGCAGGCACGCCTACGGAGCCTCTCCCTGCAAAAACTGTTCAGCCAGTTGCTTTTTCGCTAGGTATCCCAAAGTTTGCATCGCCCGCTCAATCGGGGCTGACCAGGGCTTAGACGTATTCAGCCGCAAACAATTGCCATAGCATTTGCCCGAGGCAGAGAACATGACACCCGGCGCAATGCCGATTTGCTGGGCATGGGCTTCTTGGTAAAGCCGCAGCGCGTCAAAGCCCTCGGGCATCTCTAACCAGATAATGTGGCCGCCGGTGGGTCGAGTCACCCGCGTTTCAGCGGGAAAATAGTCGCTAATAGCCTGGTGCATCCGCCCCATCTGAGTTTGATACGCCCGCCGCAAATGGCGCAAATGGCGATCGAAGCCGCCATTGGTGAGAAAGGCCGCCGTCGTGAGTTGCGGGGCGATCGCGTTATTCATGTTGATAATGGATTTCAGCTTGGATACCTGGGGGTAATAGCGCCCCGGAATACACCACCCGGTCTGCAGTCCCGGCGACAGCGTTTTACTGACCGACGCACAATAGAGCACGCGACCTTCTGTATCAAACGCTTTGATGGCTTTGGGGCGGTTGCCCTCAAAATTTAGCTCGCCATAGACATCGTCCTCAATCAGCGGCACATCGTATTGGTTGAGCAGGTCGACCAGGCACTTTTTCTGCGCATCGTCCATACAGCTTCCTAGCGGATTGCTGAAGTTTGAGACCAGCAAAATGGCCTTCAGGTCGCCGGTTTTGAGAGCCTCTTCGAGATGCGAGAGGCTCATGCCCGTGCGGGGATGGGTGGGTAGGGTCAGCACCTTGAGCCCGAGGATTTTCATCGCCTCCAAAATGGCAAAATAGGTCGGTGACTCGACGGCCACGGTATCACCCGGTTGGGTGATCGCCTGCAGCGCGCAGTACATCGCCTCGTTAGTGCCATTTGTCACAATGAGCTGATCGGGCGCGATCGAGCAGCCACAGTTCAACATGCGGCGGGCGAGTTCAGTACGGAGTTCGATGCACCCCAAGGGGGGACCGTAGGCATGGGCCATTTCGGGATCTTCGCGCATGATTTTGCCCATCAGCCGATTGATCTGCGCCAGCGGCAACAACTCCATCGCCGGAAACGCGGCCCCTAATTCCACCCGGTTTTGATCGCGAACTGTGCTGTTGATATGAAAGCCGAGGGTGATATCAACGTCGTGGGCCTGCCGCGGTGGGGCTGTCGGTGCAGGCTCTTGCAAGAGGCTCAATGCCGCCTGCTTAACGTAGTAACCCGATTGCGGCCGCGCCGTAATCAAGCCGCGATCTTCGAGCAGTCGGTAGGCTTCTAAAACAGTAGAGGTACTCACCGACAGCTGCTCTCGCAATTTGCGCACCGAGGGCAGGCGATCGCCGGGCTTCAGCGTGCCCTCGGTAATCAGCGCCTGTAGTCGTTCGGCTACCTGCTCATACAAAACCTGATTTTTCTCAAGGGCAATGGGAGAAATATTCATAGCCGCGCCTCAGACCGCCAGCAAAATACAAAACCGTCTGGGGTAGCCAGGTCTGGCGGTGAACGGCAAGTTGCCTGCCAATGCCGCTGCGCACTGTGACGGTGTGGTTGCGGGCAAACGTTTGAGGTCGATCGACGAGCCTGCGCTGCAACGCCTCCACTAAGACCGACGTTGAAGCCTCAACACCGCATCCGCAACTGCCTCTGAGTATACCGGGTTCAACACCGCAGGCGTTTGGACACCACAGTTGCCGCTTCAGTCGCAAATTTGGGTCAGCGTTCTCAGCCGAGTGCACGCTTGATGCGGGACTGTGTGGTTGCTTGCTATATCACTGCGACTTCTGCATTCCGAACACCAAAATACGACAACTCCCCGCCGTTGCCCTCAGTAGGAGAACGACAGGGAGCCTTACCGTCAATCGATTAACTAACTGATGGCGCTACCGCCCAGCCAGCCGCTGGATCAAACTAGGCGCGCTTAGCCACCTGCTGCCAAATGAAGATGGCAATCAACGCACCAATCACAGACAATACAATGCCTAGAATGTTGAAGCCAGTAGACGCGATCGCCAGACTGCCAGTGGTAATCAACGTCGCGAGGGTGCCACCAATGAACGAACCGACGATACCTAAAATCAAAGCGCTGACCCAGCCACCGCGCTGATGCCCCGGATAAATCGCTTTAGCGATCGCACCCACAATGATACCGATGACGATCCAGATAATGATGCCAAGCAAGGACATGACGTTTCCCCCCAAAGGGTAATTGAATCCCTCAAGTATCTAATGATGAGCTTTGAAGATCCTCTATCTTAGGGGTTGTAACCTTATATCTTTAGGTAGATTCAGCCCAGGTTTCTGCCTGAAATCATTTATCGCTATCAGTAGCGATCGCTGCAGCAAATCTTGATCAAACATCGCACTCTTTTGATGAGTCAAGCAAGGCCGCGATCGCCCTTTTGGGTAAGCTTCCTACTGGCTCCTTTGACGGCAGACCTTTGCTTTTTGTGACAGGTGTTCAAAGCCCGCGCCTTGGTAGTTTTTTTGCAGAATATTTGCCGATTTTTTGGCAAATCGTTGAAAAACCAGCATTCTAGCGAAAATCTCCAGGTTGGGACGATCGATCAGACAATTAGAGAAAGGGAGGCCGAAGACTGCAACAGTCGGGCTGTTTTGATCAGGAATTGCCTGCTGGGCAATTGCTCAAACCAGCTCTCCATAAACTATATGCTCACGTCCATGCCTAGGCGAAACCAGCTATCCTGGCAAGGCTGAAAACTGTCAAAAGCCTCGAAGTTTTCAGCCTCTTTTACAATTTTGCTTAAGCTATCGTTGAAACAAATCTAGAAATTGGCTGTGTGTTGCGAACTCATGAAACTTGGGCTTAAAGGAAACAACAACTTGATTTCAATAAGGCCCTTATGTTGGCTTTAATTTTCTAGAAAATTAAAGCCAATTCTGCCAAAAATAAGCCCTGCGGAAGATTCAGAGACTCCCGAATTCTCAGACCCTAGTTGAATCGCTGAAAAACTTAAGAGAAAAACACCGATGCGCCACACTACCTCCTCAGACACTGTGCGTTCATATCTCAAATCCATTGGTCGAGTCCCTCTTTTGACGCGAGAAGAGGAGATTGTTTTAGGCAAACGAGTAAAAACAATGATGGCGCTGCAGGCTGAGCGAACTGAGCGACAGGCAGAGTTAGACAGTGAGCTGACCTGGGAGGAGTTTGCTCAGGAGAGTGAGACCCCCCTGTCCACGGTGAAGCAGATCATTCGAGCCGGTGAACAAGCCAAGCACCAAATGATTCAGGCAAATTTACGGCTAGTCGTTTCGGTCGCCAAAAAATACACCGGTCGCGACTTAGATCTCTTAGACCTGATTCAGGAGGGCTCGATTGGGCTGAGTCGGGGGGTCGAAAAATTTGATCCGGCCAAAGGCTATCGCTTTAGCACCTATGCCTACTGGTGGATTCGTCAAGCGATGACGCGGGCGATCGCCGAAAAGAGCCGAGTAGTGCGGCTGCCAATTCACGTCACAGAAACGCTCAACAAAATTAAGAAAGCTCAGCGCGAATTGACTCAAAAGTTAGGACATGCCCCCTCAGTTGATCAGGTTGCTGCCCACTTGGAACTCACCACGACCCAGATTCGTGATTACCTGCAACATTCGCGTAAACCGCTGTCGCTAGAGGTGCGGGTAGGTGACAACAACGACACTGAACTGGCCGACCTCCTACAGGTTGAGGGCGACACCCCGGAACAAACCGTGACCCGCAACCTCTTGCGCGCCGATTTAGAAAGGCTGATGTCTTCTCTCACCCCGCAGCAGCGAGAAGTTTTGAGTCTTCGGTTTGGCTTAGAAGATGGCCACGCGCTGTCTTTAGCCATGGTGGGGCAGCAACTCAACATCAGCCGCGAGCGAGTCCGACAGATTCAGCATCAGGCGGTTTGTAAGCTGCGATCTCATTGCAGCCAATTGCGGGAATATCTGGCGGCAGTTTAATGGCCAATCCACTCAACGATCAGACAGGCATCATGCCGTTGACTCTTGCCACATAGTGCTCCCGAATTGTACTGATGTAGGCTGGGTCAGGCCTCAAATCATTCCTCAAAACGCCTAACCAGCGAGCGGTTCGACCCACCGCCGTCAATGGGCCTGTCGTCACACCTTGTTCGTCTTTTCGCGTAGCGCGATCGCGTCGTCAGTCGTTGCCCTGAAAACAGCGCCAAAAACCTCGGTTTCTTCGGTATCACCAGCCCATCACAGGTTTTCTCCGACAGAAACCGGGGTTCTGAAAATTTGGAGTGGCGCGCCCGCGTCATGAACTGTTGCGCTGACGACAACACTTCACACCTTCTCCACTTTATCAGTGGAGCAAGGGAGCGAGGAAAAGGCCAGTCTCAAGCACACCATCCTTAAAAACAGCAACGCCTGCTCGGGTTTTGGCCATCAGGATTGGCCTAAAAGTCAGCCCCTCATAGGATGATGAAAGCATTGCTTGGGAGTGGAAAATTATCATGACTGCGCTGATTGTCTTCACCGACCTCGATGGCACGCTACTGAACGGCGAAAGCTACGCCTATGACGCCGCGTTGCCAGTGCTCGAAACGCTTAAGCAGCAAGGAATTCCAGTCATTCCCGTAACCAGCAAAACGCGGGCTGAGGTGGAATCTCTGATTCAGCAAATCGGCCTCACAACGCCCTTTGTGGTGGAAAACGGCAGCGCTATCTACATTCCTCGCGACACCTGTCCGTTTGAACTGCCCGAGGGCGAAGACGATGGGCCTTATCGGGTGATTGCCCTGGGAGTGGCTTACGTCATGGCTCGGGCTGGGTTGAAAGCGATCGCCCAAGAACTGGGACGCCCCCTCAAGGGCTTTGGTGATTTGTCGATCGCTCAGGTAGAGCAGTTGACGGGGCTCTCGGCCCAAGATGCCCAGCAGGCCAAAACCCGAGAGTTTTCTGAACCGTTTCTAACCCCCAAAAATACCCCCGCCGAACAGCTCACCGCAGCGGTAGAAGATATGGGCTTCAAAGTCGTGGTGGGCGATCGCTTTTCTCATCTCATTGGGGGCAGCGCTGGCAAAGGACGAGCGGTACATCAATTACTCGACCTCTACGGCCCCACTTTTCCCGCTGGAGAGGCGGTGGTCACGGTGGGCTTAGGCAACAGCCCCAACGATCTCGACATGCTAGAAAACGTTGATCACGCGATCGTGCTGCCAGGCACAGAGGGGCCGCATCCTCAACTCAGCGATCGCGGCTGGGTTGTTGCGCCCCAGCCCGCTCCTGAAGGCTGGGCGATGGCCGTGACTCAGGTGTTAAAGTCCGTCGGTGTGGATTAGCCTGTTTCAGGGCAATGGTTCACGACACTCCAGACCATGAAAACCATCGGGTGTCATTCCCGCAGCGATGCACCGAATCCAGAGTATTGTCTGACAGTTGGCCATCCAGTCTTACCAGGCTAGAAACCAGGTGCGCTGTTCCCAGAGCATCATGACGCCGCTGACCGCCACAAAGGCGTAGACCATCTGCCGAAACTGATCGTTGCTGATGCGCTCTAGCACCCATTTGCCTAGCCAGTTGGCCGGTACCGCCCCCAAGCCAATCAGCAAGCCGTAGCCCAGGTGATTGGGCTGCAACACCCCCAGCGCGGCATAGCTTAGAAGTTTAAAGATGTGCAAAAAAGCTTTATTAGACGCTTTGGTAGCAATCATGGCTTCTTTTTCTAACCCGTAGGCAAAGTACATCGGGTTCATGATGGGGCCGGTGCTGCCAATCAGCGCCGAACCGACCGAGTTGAGAAACGAAACCGGCAAAAAGTACCACGGTTTGACAATAAACTGTCGCTCAGACAGCTTGAGTGTCTTGTTGAATCCATAGTTCACCACCATGCCCAGCAGGGCTACCCCAATCAGCACCTGCAGCCAGTCGGTTCGCACCCAAGTGAAGATATAGGCCCCCAGAACCGCGCCCGCCAAGCATCCCGGCAGGTACCAAGCGGTGACACGCCAATCAATCTTGCGCCAAAAGAAAAGGCTGCGTTGCGTGTTGCCAATCAGCAGGCCAGTGGTGATGACAGGGGCTACTGCCGATGCCCCCAGCAATACTGATAGCAGGGGAATCAGGACAAGCGGACTGCCACCGCCGGCCAACATGCTAAGAAACCAGGCCACAAAACTGGTGCCCGAGATTAGCAAAACAATAATTGGGGTCGAAAGCTCCGTCAGGTTCACGCCGCCGCAATCCTTCTACAAACATGTAAATTAAGCTTAACCAAATTAAGCATTCTTTACACTAACTTAAGAAGTTTATTCGGCGCTGGCGTTGCCAGCTGTGACTATTAACTGCGATCGCCCCTATCCCAGCGATTCGCGATATTCCGCCAGGAGCTTAGGCAAATAGTCGTAGCCATCTACCCCAATTTGTCTTAAAAAGGCGGTGCGGTAGGTTGCGAGCGCGGCTTGATAAGCGGCGGCTCCCATCTGCCCATACAAGATGCTGAGGGTGCCTGCAGGCTGATGCCATTGCTCAGAGTTGATTTGCCACAGCAGATACATGCCCATGGCCCCGCAGAAGACCGACATTTCCGTGTTTTCCAGATTCTGGTAGGCGATCGCCAAATAGCTGTAGTTCATTCCTTGCAAAAACACGTCGCCAATCGCCTGAGCAATCTGGAGGCCTTTTTCTAACACGGTAATGGCCGCGTCATAGCGCCGCAGCATCACCTGCGCCACGCCGAGACTGTTAGCGCAGATAGCTTCACTGGGGCGGTCTTGAATCTTCTCCGTCAGCGTCAGCCCCTGCTCTAAATAGGTCAGCACGGATTCGATTTGTTCCGGTGCCAAGGGGGTGACCTGGGCGCGGCTGACTTCGCTGTAGCCAAAATTAGCCAGCGCATTGGCTTCGCCCACCTGATCGCCCACCTGTCGCGCCAAGATTAAGGCTCGCTGGCTGTGGGCGATCGCCGCGTCAAAGTCTTGTTCCATCACGGCGGTGCGGCTGAGATGGTTCAAATTGGCGATTTCGCAACGGCGATCGCTGACCGCGCGGGCACTCTCCAACGCCCGCTCGTGAAACTGTCGGGCTGGGTCATAGTGCCCCAACGCTCGCTGCGAGTAGCCCAACAGCGTCAAAATGCGGGCCTTGGTATCGGTATTAGGTACCTGTCGCAGGGGCTGATCTAAATAGTCCAGCAGGGTGCGCAGGGATTCGCCCGATAGCGCGGTAAACAACCCACCATAGAGCGGAAAGTAATCTTGCTGAGCAAACTGCCGTAGGCCCTGCAGCACCATCTGAAAACAGCCCTCCGCGAGCAGTGGCTGCTGCAGCTCACTCAACCGGCGTGACAGCTGGCTCCACACCACGGCAAACGTCAAAAAGGTCGAGATGGAGAGTCGTTTGCCCGCTTTGGCATCATAGGGCTGTTGGTCAAACCAGGTCACGAGCGCCATCTGCAATCGCTGCACCGCGATCGCCAACTCGACCCAGGTGCTCACTTCTAGTGGCACCGGCACGCCTGTCGAAGTAATCGCTTGCTGTTCGGCTAGATCACTAAAAATCCGTTGAATGCTGGCCGTTGTGACTTGTTTCGCCCAATAGGACCAAGGACCTTGGGGCGTAGCGCTGCCAAAGCCAAGCGAGCGCTGGCCTTGGTCATAGACCCAGCTAATCACATGCCCTTCAAGCTGTTGCCAGGTCGCGAGTCCCTGGGTGAGCCCCGCTGCCAGCTCATGCAGACTGGGTTGGGCCGTGATTTCAGTTTCGAGCTGACGTAACTGCTGGGCCAGGGTTTGAATTTGGTCGCGGGTCAGATGTTCGCTTTGGTTGGGGTCGAGGGCCTGCAGCAGGGCGGTGAGTCGTTCCTGATCGGCGGTGCGAATCAGGCGGGCGATCGCCCCCGATAACGCCGCCACCCCTTGATTTTCCTTCTGCCAATGGTCAAATTCACTTTGAATCGTGACCAGCGCTCGCTGCTGCCGGGTGGCCTTAGCCTGCTTCATCTCATCAGCAGTTTCTGCCAAAACCGTGCTGACTGCTGTCATCCGCGCCTGCAGGCATTGCTCAAACAACTCGCCGTCGCCCGGTTCGATGTCTGACTGCAGTTGCTTAAATACCTGCGATTTAGAGCGAATCTGCCCCTTGAGCGTCATCGTCACGAGGCGATCGATGAGTTCAAAATAATTGTCAGCCGCTGGGTCGGCAGTTGAATCAGCCATAATCAATATCGATTAATTTCTGTGAGCCTACCCCAAACTGGGTCAGCTGATAAAACGCATTGCTGTTCATCCTAACGAGACTGGCCAGGGTTGGAAGGTTGAGCTGGAAGGCGACTGCTGAGGGCGCGGTGCTGGCACCATACGCCCAGGACAATAACATCTCAGTCAGGATTTAGCCTTGCAGGCAGCGATCTCGGCGGCGATTGTGGACGCCGCCTGAACCCACAAGTTATCCGAGTGTCGTCTTCAAGCTGTTGCTCTACTCACTTTGATCTCTAACAGCCTTCCTCCCGAAGTTCGCCTAGAGCGCATTACTTTGAGAAATCATGAATTCCCACTCTATTTCAGAACTGGGAGCCTCAGAGTTCTGAAAAATCAGGAAGGTAAACTGACTGATTTAGGAAGTGCTAGGAATAGGTTTAAGCAATAGCTTGAAATAATAAACTGAGTGGAATTACTGAATCCGATGCAACCAAGTAAGACCCTTAATTCTCTCAATCATTTATCTTTCTGACCTACTCATCAACATCACACCATACTTGACCCATCCATCAATTGTGATGACTGTGACAAAGTGGCATAACCCAGATTCACCGACACAGATTCCTGAAAAGCCGGTAAATTCAAAGCCGAGGAAGATTGTTTTACGTTGATAGATCGCGTTCAAAGTTGTGATGAGTGATGACGAAACCCTTTGAATGATCAGATGAACCAGTATTTTTGCTGAGATATAACCTGCTGAGAACAGGCTGAACAGCAAAAGATAAGTGATTCCTCAAGGATGATTTCGGATTAGTCTATGCCTCTCAGTAAATCACCTCAGACTTGATTTTTTGAAGAGAGATTTTCTTCATTTAATTCTGTTCATATCTTGAAAATACATTTATCTAAATATTGATTAAAAAGGGGTAACTTGTAATCAAGGGTAAAGAACTGTCGTAAAAAAGAGGATTTCACCATGTTTAGCAAGGCTCAACTCAGTAACAAGCTCACTGTTCTCGCTGGCGTGACTGCGATCGCCGTAGGTACTGCAACGTCTGCTCAAGCGGCCTCCTTCGTTGACTTTGAAGATCCCGGCGCACTGGGTCTGGGCGACAACCAGTCAGTGACTGACCAGTATCAAGCGCTAGGGTTTACGTTTGGTCTTGACAATGATCTTGATGGTCTTGCTGATGAAGGCATTGCCCCCGCTCTTGAGGCCAAGGGAAAAGGCGGAACGGATGGGTTCGTGAATGGTGGCGCAAGAACTAACGATGTTGGTGCAGATGGTTACTTCGACGAAGCTAACGGTGTCACCTATGCCGATCGCCTAGGGGATTATTTCTTGCGGACCGGGGGATTGGGCGGCAACGGTGGCAATTTACTTATCACCTATACCGAGGGCACCTCAGCTGCTTCGGGTGAACTGTGGGATATTGACGGTAACAAAGATTGGTGGAGCAAAGGGCGCGATCGCACTGAGCAATGGGAAGTTCAGGCTCTAGGTGCGGACAACAACATTTTGGAAACAATGCTCAGCCCGCTCGGTGATCGCTCCACTGGCGGCCTCGATGGTAAGCCCTGGATGTGGTCATTTGATCGCGACAGCAAAGACATTCAAGCTATTCGGTTTGTGTTCACCGGCGATAGTAAAGCTAAGAATGTTGGCCTCGCCTTCGACAACTTTTCCTCTCACTCTGTAGAAGGCCAGGATGTGCCCGAACCGGCCTCGGCGCTGGGTCTGCTGGTGTTAGGCATGCTGGGTGGTGGCTCAGTGCTGGCTAAGCGTAAAGCTCAGTAAGAGCAGCGGTTGTCCATCAGTGAACTGGTTGGTCACAACTGAACCAGAAAACACAGTGACGCACGAGCGTCATGCTTGGGGCGATTGGGTTCAATAAACCCAATCGCCCCTTTGTTTATATTTGTCAAACGTTGGTCGAATTGCCACCGACTATTTGCAGCCAGCGCGCTGGCTGCAAATAGTCGGTGGCAAAGGATTGTTCTTTGATTGACTAAATATGGGGCTGGGCAAGTTTGGCCGCCAGTGCTGGCTCGCGATGATTGAGAACCAGCATCAGTTAACAGCCATGACTCACACCTTTGAGGTCAGGCATTACCGTTTTCGCTTTTGATGCTGGCGGATGGTTTTAGACATCTGTTTCCAGCGGCGTTTGGTGTTGAGTCGCGTCTGGGTATCCTGGCGCTGCTCGATCCACTGTTGTTCACGCTGCAGCTTTTGGTAGCTGTGCAACCGTGCGGTCGTGAGTTCTCCCGCCGCGATCGCCGCCTGTACGGCACATCCCGGTTCGCCCTGATGCTGGCAGTCGCGGAACTTACAGTCAGCGGCCAACGCTTGAATATCGCCAAACGTTTCCTCCAGCCCGGTGTTAGCTGACCAGAGCTGCAGCTCTCGCAGGCCCGGCGTGTCAATCAGCAGTGCGCCCCCCGGCAATGGCCATAATTGCCGATGGGTGGTGGTATGCCGTCCTCGACTGTCATCCAGGCGGACGGCTTGGGTGGCTGCTTGCTGCTCGCCTAGCAGGTAGTTGGTCAAGGTCGATTTGCCTACTCCCGAAGACCCAATCAGCACCACCGTTTTACCTGGTGACAGGTAGGGCGTGAGCTGATCGAGTCCGTCGCCCTGGGTAGCGCTGATGACATGAATCGGCACTGCGATCGCCACCGTCTCAACCTGGGCGATCGCCGCTGGCAAATCAGCACACTGATCGGCCTTGTTCAAAATCAGCACCGGGCTGGCTCCACTGTCCCAAGCGGTGACGAGATACCGCTCAATCCGCCGCAGGTTGAAGTCACCATCCAACCCCGACATCAAAAACACGGTATCCACGTTGGCGGCGATGACTTGCCCTGCGGTCAGGGTGCCCGCCGCCTGTCGCACAAATTGACTCTGGCGCGGCAGCACCTGATGAATGGCGATCGCCTCGGCGGCATCCTCCTGAGGATCTACCACCACCCAATCACCCACTGCGGGAAACCCGAGTGCGTCTTTAACCTGATGCCGAAAGTGTCCTGTCACTTCAGCGTCCTGCTCGCCCCACTGGGTATAGACCCGATAAGCGCCGCGCTGCTCTGAGACGACGCGTCCCACGGCAAAACCGGCCTGCGCCAAAGGCGCAAAAGCCAAATCCAGGCTGCTGCCAACGCACCAGCCAAAATCAGATAAATTCAATGTCTTGTCCTCAAAGAAACCTAGTCAGGGCAAGGTTCTAAAAGGCTTAAGCGCAATGCTTCAAATAGCAGTCTTAGACCTTGCCAATTAAACGGATGTGGTGAATTCCATTACCGACACAGTCATAAGACATCTCCTACTGTTTTGATGGGACTTCTCAAGTATACTGCCCTGAAAATTCCTCTGTTCGTCAACAATTAGGCCCGCTGGCCTCAGCAACTATCTGGCCAAGATTTTATCGGTCACCTTCGAGCCCAAGCCAGGATGGATTCCTGATGATTAAGGGCATCTGGCTTTTTGGGTACTCCTCAGCCCACTTCGGTAGAATAAATCGAGAACAAGCCCTCGATACACCCTCAATCTATCGAGGCCACTGCAAACCGCATGAATCGCGACTTAAGCAAGGTCAGTTTATTGATATGCCTCCAGCCGTTTTAATCGAAGGCTTACAAAAGCGCTACGGAGACGTTGACGCCGTTAAAAATGTCTCCTTCACCATTGAGGCGGGTGAAATTTTTGGTTTGCTCGGGCCGAACGGAGCCGGTAAGACCACGACGATCCGCTGTCTTTGCACTTTGAGTACGCCCGATGCTGGCCGCGTGGAAATTAACGGCAGCTCCGTGCTCGACAATCCGGCTTTAGCACGCCAGCAACTTGGCTACATTGCTCAAGAGGTGGCCCTTGACAAGGTGCTCACGGGTCGCGAACTGCTGCAGCTACAGGCGGCGCTGTATCATATGCCCGCCAAGGTGGCGCGCGATCGCATTCAGCAGATGATTGAGTTGTTAGAGCTAACCGACTGGGCCGACAAAAAATCAGGCACCTACTCCGGCGGGCTCAAAAAGCGCCTCGATTTGGCTTTGGGACTGCTGCACCAGCCCGATGTTTTAGTGCTGGATGAACCGACCGTCGGCTTAGATATTGAGACTCGTTCTGCCGTGTGGCAGTTTTTGCGACAGCTAAAAGCGGCAGGCACCACGGTGTTGCTCACCAGCCATTATTTGGAAGAGGTCGATGCGCTGTCAGACCGGGTGGCCATTATTGACCAGGGCAAGGTCATCGCCTCGGGCACCCCGAACGAACTCAAAGACCGGGTGGGGGGCGATCGCATCACCCTGCGGATTCGCGAATTCACCCCCGATGACGAAGCCGACAAAGCGAAAGACCTGCTGCAAACCTTACCCTGTGTCGAAGAGGCGATCGTCAACGATGCCCAAGGCAACTCGATAAATCTGGTCGTAACCGCCCAGTCTGACGCGCTAATGACTGTGCAGCAGGCGCTTAAAGAGACTGGCTTGCCCATGTTTGGCATCTCACAATCGCGCCCTAGCCTTGATGATGTCTATCTGGCCGCGACGGGGCGCACCCTGATGGATGCCGAAATTGCGGCTGCCGGCAGTCGCGACCTCAAAGCCGAACGCAAGCAAGCGATGAAAGGGACTTAGGCCAATCATCATCCGCTGCTGCGTTAGAGACTTTCGCCTGAGAGACTTTAGTGCCGCCCCTCTCGTCCCATCACTTCACGATATGTCTCCTCTACTCACCCAATTTTCCTTACTCTGATAGCTATGAGCACCACCCTGACCCCCAAACCCAAACTCTCTCTCGATAATCCTGACCTGCGTCAGTGGAAGGCGGAGATCAATAGCAGCAGCACGACCGCGACGCCAGGGCTGTTTTCGGCAGCCTTTTTGCAAGAAACGATCGCGATGACGCGGCGGCTGTTCATTCAATTACAGCGCCGCCCCTCTACCTTAGTCGCAGGCGTGATTCAGCCGGTGATGTGGCTGATTTTGTTTGGTGCCTTGTTTCAAAACGTGCCCCAGGGGCTATTTGGTGAAAGCCAAAATTATGGTCAGTTTTTAGGGGCGGGCATCATCGTGTTCA
>ERZ1740058.1074-NODE-1074-length-14746-cov-11.969914_pt1 | contig 14746 bp, 12 predicted proteins | sample MGYA00581745_ERZ1740058 | MGnify/ENA primary metagenome ERZ1740058 (study PRJEB43018, sample SAMN04849742) | marine metagenome | isolation source: floating plastic debris | place: Pacific Ocean | collected 2008-08-30 | study: EMG produced TPA metagenomics... | reverse complement strand
TCATACCACATCCGAGGGTAAGCATTATTACTCATTGCATAACTGGGATGCACTCCAGGCTTCTCCCAGACCTAGCAGCATGGGGACTAGATGACCTGAAAGAACTCCAGATGGCACTCACTGGACTCGTTGAGGCACTAGAGTCGGAGCGCAAAGAGACTGGCTCAGGCCTAGCAGAGAACGACGCCGAAGACTTCGTAGACCAGCCTTTACAACAACAGGTACGGGGACATATAGAGACGAAGTACATCAAACGTGGCGATAAGGAGTACGGGCCTTACCTATATCTGCGCTACAGGGAGGAAGGGAGGCTGCGTTCCAAATATCTAGGTAAAGGCAAGCAACAGTAACGGCGTTTAGCTAGCTATGGGGCACGATCGAGAGACCAGAATTTGAGCATCATAAAAAGCTTGCTCCGTAGTCTGTAGCTGAAACCCTCCCAGCAATAGGCTCAACCAGAGTTGCACGAGAGGCCACTGCAGCGCCTGCCGCAGTTCAAGCAACGCTATCGGTCGCGGATGCTGGTCAAACCAGGCATGAATTTCTGCAACCCATTCTTCGATGCGCTCCTCATGAGCCGCCGCGATCGCCGCCGCCTTTTGCTCTGCTAGTTCAACCTGATCCAGCATTTGCAAGATATTTTCTTTAGGCACCTCACCAACAACCGTACCCTGCGGCTTCTTTTGCTTAGTAGAAGCGGTGCGGGGTCGCCGCTGAACTGGATTAGTTAATTCTGTGAGGTCAACATGCTGGCTCTGTCGTACCAAACCTTGTAGCCAGTCTCCCGGCACATTAGGGTCTTGGGGATTATGGGCATTCTCCCAGTCTTCTAAGAGCCATTCAGCCTTAGCGTGATAAATACCTGTCAAGCGCTCGATCGCGTCACTTCCTCGCCGCAGTTGCTCCTGTACTGACAATTGAGCTGAAGCGACCTCAAACTGGTGGCATAGGGCTTTGAGGTCAGCCAGAGCGGGGGTTTCGGCAGCATCTTCTAGAGCTAGCTCCAACTGCTCATAGAGTTCAGTCATAATCCGCACCTTCACTCTTTTCGGGACTAAGCGGACAGGGTTGAATCGGACACTCCATTGGCTCAAGGCGAACCTCAGGCTCAAACTTGGTGATACCAAATCGTTGTTTTAGGGCGTTGAGGACTTCCATTAGATAGCCCTGAATCTGCTGATTTCGCATTCCCGCACAGTGAATCGGCTCGACCTCTAGAACTCGCTGATTGCCTTCCCACACGGAAACAGCAATGGCATGGAGTGGAGCATCCTGGCGTTTCTGGCGGTAGAGATACAGGTAGGCAACCGGCTTAAGTGTCAGCGACACCGTCAGGGTTTCAGGGACATTCGTGCTTTTTCCCTGCTGGTATTGACTCCGCCGAGAGGCGTTATTGTCACGCCGATTGCGATAGTGCGATCGCCTGCGATGGCAACGGCTGTCATCCCAGCAGCCATCCCCCTCTGGCCCATGCTGTTGACGCGCCTCAATTACAGATAACTGAGCACACTCCAAGCACTTAGGGTCAACTCTTCGGGGCACAACATCAACCTCGATATTTAGTGTAAGTTTTAGCGTAAACCTTGGATTAGTGCAAACGATCTATCTTGAGCAAAGAAGATGGATTACACTACAAATTACACTAAAATTCAATCAGCTTTCATCAACTCATCCCAACCGGTTGTGTACCGGGACGTTCGTGCAACGTTTCCGAAGGCGAATCGCTGCTCCGCCCGTGTCTACCACTCTTGCGCTCTTCCTGCCGCTGCACTGTGCACTGTCCCAGGGCCAAACCGACGATTGAACTGATCCATCAGATTCAACATAATCTTCCGCTGGCGACGGAAAGCCAGCCGGAACAGAAACGATGAACAAGAGCGGTACTGCCAAATAGGGCAGGGATAGTGCAGCTTGTTGTCCTGAAGAATTGCAGTGCCTGACGGATGCTGACGAATATGGGACAAACGAACCCATAGCGGCGGGTAATCCATAGACTGCCAGGAAAAAGCCCACAGGCTCGTTCACGTTAGGCTAATGAGTGACCGAGTAAGCACTTCTTTAACCCTTAACTAGGCCGAAAGCCCGATTCGAACGACATTTATGGAGAATCTGCCCCTCCTATCACAGCCGTTGCAGCAGCTGCGAGCATGGCTACCTCCCCTAAAACGAGAAATCTGGATTCTCTCTTTCGGTCAACTCATACTGTTCATTGGTCAAGGCTTTACTCTGGTCTATGCCTCAATTTACTTCGTGAATGAATTAGGCTTTTCCCCGACCCAAGTGGGTCTGGCTCAGGGCAGTATCGGAGTCTCGGGTCTCATCGGCCGGTTTTTTGCGGGCAATGCTCTCAACTCTCCCAAATTGGGGCGTCGCGGCACGCTACTGTTGTCAGCTGTCATTGCCGCTTTAGGCAGCTTCCTCCTGGCCTCTGCCCACACGTTTGCCGTATTGGTGGCAGGCAATTTACTGTTGGGTTTGGGCATTAGCCTGTATTGGCCTGCAACATTGACGGTCACCACTGATTTGACGGAGCCAGAACATCTCACTGAAGCGATGGCTCTGGCCCGTCTTGCCGATCATTTAGGCCTTGCGGTAGGCGCATTGATAGCGGGGCAATATATTGCTGCTGCTGGCAGCTATCCGGTGCTTTTCATCGGTAAGGGAATACTCTATCTCTTATTTAGCGCCGTAATCTGGTTCACAATTGCGGAAACCCGTCACCCAGACGCCCCGTTGACGGCCTGGGCCGATTGGGGAAAAGCCCTGCGCGATCGTCCCTTTGCACTCTATCTCCTCGCCAACCTGTTCTTTCCTATCTATGCCGCGCAATCCAGCACTACCCTACCGCTTTATTTAGCTAACTTTATGCCGGGGGGCAACACTGAGACCGGGTTCTCAGGGCAGTTTATTAGCTACTTCTTTGTTTGGCATGTGGTCCTTAAAATCTGCCTGCAATTACCGTTAACTCGCATGTTCCGCTCGCGCTCGCATAGCAGTTTGTTGATCGCTGCTCTGATCGTTTGGTGCTTGGGGTTTGTCATGATTTGGCTGCCCAATGCCATGCCCCAAGTAGCGCTAGTGGCCGTTGTGAGCGCACTGGCCTGCTTAGCGATCGCCGATGTCCTATATGCCCCGTCCGCGTCGGCTTTAGTCGGTGACTTAGCACCCGTCTCCCTGCGGGGAATTTATTTCTCGTTAGAGTCGCAATGCTGGGCGATCGGCTTCCTCATCGGGCCGAGCCTTGGCGGTTGGGCCTTAGACCACCCCACGGCAGCTGGAGCAAAGCTCTGGTTGTACTTCGTTTTAAGCGCGGTAATTGCCCTGGGGCTGTTAATCCTTTTGCAACGAGAGAGCGCTCGTCAGACACTATCGGTGGAGGATTAAACAACAGGATCGATCGCTTGAACAGTGAGCCCAAGGTCATCCAAGTCATCGACCTGCAGGTCTTCAAACCTCCAGGTCAAACTCTGTCACTCAATTCAAGACTCACCCAGGGTGGCGAGATTGTTGATTGACGGCGACATCAACAATGCTGGAGCGTAGTCAAGGTTTCCCAATCCCTTTTTCCTATACCCGTGTCAAGTGTGACCGACTCTCACGTTAAGTGCAGATAACCCCTTTTGAATAGACATGGTTTATTTGTACTATATTGTGGAATGCTGGTTGCTGCTTTTATGGCAAGGAATGCGATGAGATGGCAAATCTATTACTCATTGAAAGTCCAGGAAAAGTGAAAAAACTGGGTCAAATTCTGGGTGCTGGCTGGATCATCAAAGCCAGTATGGGCCATATTCGCGAGTTAGCAAACGATGGCTTAGATGCGCTCGGCTTCGATATGGATGCAGGTCATATTGAATGTCGCTACCAGCCTCGTGATCCTCGCTCAAAGAAAGTGTTGTCAGACCTCAGGCAGGCGGTGAAAAAAGCTGATCGTGTCTATATCGCCACTGACCCTGACCGTGAAGGCGAGACGATTGGTTGGCACCTGCAACAAGCACTTCACCTAAAAAATCCTCAGCGTGTCGTCTACAGCGAGATTACTCCTCAAGTCGTCAGAGCCGCGATCGCACAGCCCCGTCCCCTCAACCAAAGTCTGATTGCCGCAGGCAGGGCGCGGGATTGCCTAGACAAGCTCGTGGGCTACACCGGCAGCCGTCATGTCGTTTGGCCGTTGAATAATGGGGCCAAGTCGATGGGGCGGGTTCAGAGCGCTACCCTACATCTGCTTTGTATGCGCGAGCAAGCTATTCAAGCCTTTGTTCCCCAAGACTATTGGAGCGTTGGAGTAAGTTATCGCGAAGGCTTTAAGGCGTTCTATCGCAGTCGCCTTCAGCCCCAACGCAAAGCGGCTAAAGATATTGCTGACGATAACCGTGCTAAGCCTGAATCAGAACAGGTTACGTCTCAAGAGCAAGCTGATGCGCTGGTGGTGATCGCGCAGACCCATCCTCATACTGTCGTTCGAGTCGAAGGCAAGCAAACGACCCAATCACCACCGCCCCCTTTTGTGACCTCATCGTTGCAGCAGGCCGCTGGCTCCAAGTTGCATTTGAGTCCAGAGCAAACGATGAAGGTCGCTCAGTCGCTATATGAAAAGGGCTATATCACTTATATGCGAACCGATTCGGTGAATCTCTCAGCTTCCTTCTGCGAGTCAGTGCGCCAATACCTTCAGCAGCATGACCCCAGCAATCTGCCCAAAAAGACAACTCGGCATCGAGCCGTAAAAGGATCTCAAGAGGCTCACGAAGCCATTCGACCTACAGATGTGAATCGTCAACCTGATGCACTGCAGGCAGAGTTAGCCTCAGAATCCGCTCATCTCTACACGCTAATTTGGAATCGAGCCATCGCCTCTCAATGTGCTCCGGCTCGACTCCGTAAGACGCGCCTCGTCACTCAGTCTGGCGAGGCATACTGGGAAGCCCGAGGACAGATACTCGAATTTGCCGGATACACCCGCTACTGGAACAACATCAGCGCCGACTCTGTGTTGCCTGTACTGATTCAGGGACAAGGTTTGCAACTGGAGCAGGTCCAGGCCGAGCAGAAGCAAACCCAGCCGCCATCGCGCTATGGTGAGCCGAAACTGGTCAAACTGATGGAGCAACAGGGAATTGGTCGTCCCAGCACCTATGCGCCAACAATTAAAACACTTCGACAGCGGGAATACGTACAGGTGGTGAAAGGCAAGCTGCAACCGACGGCATTAGGACTGGCACTGGATAGCTCACTCGAAAAGTTACTTCCAGACCTGATTCAGCCTGAGTTCACGGCTCAGATGGAGACCGCACTGGATGCGATCGCCACTGGAGAGCAGGACTGGCAGGCGTATCTGATTGGTTGGAATCAAAGCTACTTTGCCCCGGCGATCGCGAAAGCTAAGTCTCAGCTGATGTCCCGACCCACCTCTATTCAAAAAACACCAGCATTGGCAGTGAACAATGCGAGACAATCTTTAACCTCTGAGACGACACCGACCCAGGGGCAACCGACCAAGACAAAGTGCCCAAACTGTGGCGAGGCCATGAACAAAGTCCCGTCTCGTTCAAAGAAGATGAAAGCCAAGCACTTCCTAAAATGCTCTGGTGCAAGCTGTCGCACCGTGATGTTTTGGAATGCTAAGGTCAAGCGCTACGAACTGCCCTATGCTCAGCGGCAAGCGCTCAATCCACAAATGTTTGTTGACAAGCCCTGTCCGGTTTGCGGAGCGATGCTGGAGCGCTACATTTATACCAAAGCGGATCAAGAGAAGGTGATGCTGCGCTGTTCAATCTTGGAGAATCGTCGAGGCAAGTGTCAGAAGGTCGCTTTCTTTCAGAGCCGGGGGGAGTTTTGGTCGCCCAAGTTCGGCACATTACAATTGTCAGAGTCAAAGCTAGCCACGTCGAAGTAAAGAAGTTAAGCGAGCGCTGGGCCGACTTAGTGTAAAGTGATCGCCTGGCCCACTCCTTTTGGATTGATCTGCTGGTGTTCTGGCCGTTCCAAGGCTGGCTGGTGCCGGATGACATGGCGCGGCGACATAGGATCATTGAGCACTCCATCAATCCAAGCCCAGCGAGCCATGAATAAACACATTGTGATTACCGGGATCAGCCGGGGGCTGGGGCGGGTGATGACAGAAGCCTTCATCGCGCAAGGGCATCGGGTCTCGGGCTGTGCCCGCAATGTTGCCAAAATGGCCGAGCTCACACAAGCTTACCCGACAACACACCGATTTATGGCAATTGACATCGCCGATGATGCCAGCGTCAGTCAATGGTGCCAGCAGGTCTTAAGTCACAATGGGGTGCCTGATCTGGTGATTAACAATGCGGGGCTAATCAACACACCGGCCCCGCTGTGGGCCGTGCCCGTAGAGGAATGTGAGGAGGTGATTAATGTCAATCTCAACGGCATGATCAATGTCATTCGTCATTTTGTGCCGCCGATGCTGGAGCAGCGGTCGGGCCTCATCGTCAATTTCAGCTCGGGTTGGGGACGCTCGACCTCGCCTGGAGTGGCTCCCTACTGCGCCACCAAATGGGCAGTGGAAGGGTTAACTCAGGCGCTCGCTCAAGAACTTCCAGACGGCATCACAGCGGTGGCGTTGAACCCAGGCATTGTCCATACTGAAATGCTGGAAACCTGCTTCGGTGAAGCAGCCGCAAACTATACGCCTCTGAAAGCATGGGCAAAGGCAGCAGTGCCCTATATTCTCGGCATTCAGCCTCAGGACAATGGTCGTCAGCTATCGGTGCCAGGGTGACAATCCCGGCCTTAGAAGGGCGAGGCTTATTGAGGTGGGCTGAATCCAGCAAGAGACAACTTGACCTGTGGCAGCGCCTCTAGTCACTCCACTGAGGTCAATCCCCAGGGTAATGGGAGACATTCTTCGCCTCATGATTCCTGCCGCATCTGCGAGACCGTCTTCACCATTACCTGAAACTGAAGGAAATATACGAGCTGCGGTTTGGGGCTTCAAACCAGTTGGTAATTTGTTGTGCATGTCATCTCTGGCTGTAGCAAAAAACTTCTTGCAAGCCCATTCGCCCCAGAAGCATGAGGGAAATTGAGCAGGCAGCGATCGCGTTCCAATTTCCCTGCATCCTACACATGTATACAGTATGCATAAGTGAAATTTTCTGTATCACAAGCATCAACCCTTGGGTGATCTGCCCTGCATAATCGCTTTGCGCAGTGGTTTTCCTGAGGGGACAGACATGGCTCAAAATTTTGGTGATCGCACGCTGTTTAAGCGACGGCAAATCATCCGTGGGGCGGGCGGGTTTGGGGCTGCCCTACTGCTGTCAAAAGTGGCCGGGTGTGCCACCACCACTGATAGTGGTGCTGCCCCTGCAGACTCCGAAGACACCGTAGCCGCCTCTGATGGAGAGCCGATCAAACTAGGGTTAGTTGCTGCCATCACTGGGCCTTCTGCCGTTTCTGGAGAATCCATCACGCGCGGTTTGACCCTCGCCATGGAAGAAATTAACGCCAATGGAGGCGTTAATGGCCGACCTTTAGAACTGGTCATTCGCGATGATGAGTCCACCCCAGCCAAAGGGGTAGCCGCTGCCCGAGAACTGATTGAGAAAGAAAAAGTTGCGCTGGTATTCGGCGGTCTGGATTCGCCCGTTTCCCTGGCGATGCTGCCGGTCTTCCACGAGCTGGAGACGCCCTACATGGGGGTGTGGGCCGCTGCCACGGGCATTACCCGCAATGGCAACGACCCCAACTATGCCTTCCGGGTATCAGCCAACGACAACATTGTCGACAGCTATCTGTTGCGCTACGCCCAAAACGAGCTGGGGGCAACCAAAGTGGGCCTGGTGCTGATCAACAACCCCTGGGGCGAGTCAAACCAGGTGGGTTTTGAGGAATGGGCTCCCAAATACAACATGGAAATTGTCGGCATCGAAAAATTCAACGATGGCGACACCGATATTTCGCCCCAGCTCGGCCGGTTGCAGGATGGCGGTGCCGAAGCGCTCTTGATGGTTGCTAACGCGGCCCCCTCGGCGGTAGCCATGAAATCATTGGTACGGCTGGGCTGGGATGTGCCTGTGGTTTCCCACTGGGGGCCAACGGGTGGCCGCTTCCCCGAGCTGGCGGGGCAGGAAGCGGCAGATCGGGTGGTCTTTATGCAGACTTACAGCTTCTATGACGATCAGTCTGATCTGGGCCAGTCGCTCATGGGCAAGCTGCAGGAAAAATACGACGTTTCGGGTCCCCAAGATGTCATCGCGCCGGTAGGTACCGCCAACGCCTATGACGCCATGAATCTGGTGGCTCTGGCCCTGGAGACGGCAGAAAGCCTGGATGGGCCAACCCTACGGGAAGCATTCTACAATTTACCCACCTACGAAGGGCTGATCAAAACCTACGACCAGCCGTTCTCGCCGAATAATCACGATGCGCTGAGCGAGGACGATTACATTCTGGTGCAATGGAAAGATAACCAGCTAGTGCCCTTTCAGGGATAAGTGCGATGTGGTCTCAACTGATTTTGTCGGGCATCGCCGTCGGCAGTTTGTACGGCCTAGTAGCCCTGGGCTTTCAAATTACCTACGCGGTTTCCAACACCATGAATTTTTCCCAAGGGGCATCGGTGATGGTGGGGGCGGTGCTGTGCTACAGCCTCAACATCACCCTGGGCATCCCCGCTTGGCTGGCGGTCCCCATGACCCTAACAGCCTCCTTTGGACTGGGACTGCTAATTGAGCGGTTTATTGTGCGCCCCTTTGCTGAGGGGGGCTCCAACAGTTGGTTGCTCACCACCATTGCCTGGGGCATCATTCTCGAAAATCTGGCCATGGTGATCTTTGGCAAAGAAACTCGGGGCTACCCCTCTACCTGGGCTGAACAGCCCATTCAGCTCTTGGGGTTTGGGGTGTTTCCGGTGGAACTGCTGATTCCGGTGGTGGGACTGGCGGTGGCGATCGCCCTGCGCGTCCTGTTCACCCGCACCCTGCTGGGCAAAGCCCTTCAGGCGGTGAGCGAAAGTCACACCACGGCTCGGCTCATGGGCATTCCGGTAGAGCGCATGATTGCCCTGACCTTCGGCATTTCTACCGCCCTGGCCGCCCTGGCTGGGATGTTGATTGCGCCGGTGAGTAACGTTTCGTCCACGATGGGGACGCTGCTAGGGCTAAAGGCCTTTGCCACCGCCATTATTGGCGGGTTAGGCAACCCCTGGGGCGTGATGATGGCGGGGATTATTTACGGCCTGGTGGAATCTGCCGCCGCCGGACTGCTGGGGGGCAGCTATCGCGAAATCCTAGGCTTTGCCGTGGTGATTTTAATGCTGGCACTGCGCCCCTATGGTCTCTTTGGCCAGGCCCAGGTGAAAAAGGTTTAGAGCCACACCGGAACCGCAGGCGGGCCGATGCTGGATACTCGGGTGCCGCCAGCAAGACTTAAAGCGAAGATGTCATGATCACACTGCGCGGTTGGATTGGGCTGGGCCTGTTAGTCGCTGCCATTGCGGCCACCCTACTGGTGCCCAACACCTACTATCTTTACACCATTGGCATGATGGCCATCACCACTATGGTGGCTGTGGGGCTGAATATTTTGGTGGGACTTTCTGGCCAGGTCTCCATCGGCCACGCCGGATTCTTTGCCATCGGCGCTTACGTCGCTAGTCTCCTGATGCTGAACCTGAACTGGTCATTTCCCCTGGCGGCAGGGGCAGGGGCTGTCGCCACCATCGGCATGGGAGCGGCGCTGGCGGCTCCGGCCCTGCGGGTTACAGGACCTTACCTGGCCATGGTGACCATTGCCTTTGGCATTATCGTTGAGCGGGTGCTGATCGAATGGGTCGGGCTAACGGGCGGATTTGGCGGCATCGGCAGCATTCCAAAACCCGTCTTATTTGGCCTGCAACCGGCCCTCAAGGATGTCGTGCTGATTGCCGTAGTGGTGGCCTTCGTTTGCCTGTGGTCATTTGCCCAGCTCATGCAGCATCCCTGGGGTAAAACGTTTCAGGCCGTGCGCGATGACGAAACGGCAGCCCTTTCCCTAGGGCTCAATCCCCTCATGGTGAAGGTAATGGCCTTTGCCGTCTCTGCCGCCTTCACCGGTTTGGCTGGGGCCTTTTTTGCCTCCACCCTGGGCTTCATCAGCCCTGACAGTTTTACCTTTCATCGATCAATTCTATTTTTACTGGCGATCATTCTAGGCGGCATTGGCACTGTCGAAGGGGCGCTGGTAGGAGCTGTGGTCCTGGTGCTGCTGCCAGAACTGATTAAAGACTTTGCCACCTACCAACTTCTCGTGTTCGGTGTGCTGCTGCTGCTGACCCTGTGGCTGGCTCCAGGCGGGCTCACCAGCCCCCTCAGTCGCTGGTTCAACCGTAAATCTCCTGTGTACCCACTAGAGACACCGCCCGATATGCCCGCCCTGATTACCCGTAATCACGCTGCCGCCATTTTAGACGTGCATCAGGTGGGGATTCAGTTTGGCGGCGTACGAGCAGTCAACGATGTCAGCCTGACGGCTCAGCCCGGTACGGTCACTGCCGTTATCGGTCCCAACGGGGCGGGCAAAACCACCTTGCTGAACCTGATTGGTGGCTTTTACCAGACCCAAACGGGCCAGATTCGCCTCGGCCAAACTGACCTCACTGCCCAGTCGGGCCTGGACATTGCCCGGGCGGGGGTGGGCCGCACTTTTCAGGCAACCCGATTGTTTGACTCCCTCTCGGTGATTGATAACCTGCGGGTGGCCGCTAGGGAGGGACATCCCGGCTCGATGCTGGCGGCTCTGATCGGCCGTGAGAAAGATCCGTTGCAGCCCGAAAAAGCCCTGCTAGAGGTGCTGTCCTTCGTCGGCTTCAAAGGTGATGTGCATCAAATTTCGGCTAACCTGCCCTTTGTCGATCGCCGACTGGCCGAAATTGCCCGCGCCCTGGTGCTTGGCCCCCAATTGCTGCTGCTGGATGAACCCGCTGCCGGACTTAGCAAAGACGACAAACAGGGGCTGGCCAGCCTGGTACGTCGCATTGCCAGCAGCGGCATTCCCGTGATTCTGATTGAGCACGACATGGATCTGGTGATGGATATTTCTGACCAGGTCGTGGTGCTGGATAGTGGCGATCGTATCTGTGTCGGCTCTCCACAGCACGTGCAGAAAGACCCCGCAGTGCTGGCAGCTTACCTGGGCGTCGATTCCCCCGATCTGGCCCGACCGGCTACGCCCCATCCGCGCCCCCTGCTAGAGGTGCGTCAACTCGTGGCGGGGTACGACAAACTCAGGGTTCTCAAAGATATTGACCTGACGGTCAATGAAGGCGAACTGGTGGCCGTTATCGGGGCCAACGGAGTCGGTAAAAGCACCTTGATGAAGGCCATTACCCAGCTGATTCATCCCTGGTCAGGAGACATTACCCTGCAAGACCAATCTTTGGTGGGCACTCCGGCCCATAACATCACCAAACAGGGCATTGTGCTAGTCCCCGAGGGGCGTCAGGTGTTTAAGGAACTAACGGTGATCGACAATTTGCGCCTGGGCGCTTTCACCCGTCAGGATGACGAAGTTGAGGCCGATATCGCCAGGGTATTGAACCGTTTTCCCCGGTTGCAGGAACGGCGAAACCAGAAGGCCGGTCTTCTATCGGGAGGAGAACAGCAAATGCTGGCCATCGGCCGGGGGTTGATGGGACGCCCCCACCTGCTGCTGCTGGATGAACCTTCTCTGGGGCTGGCACCCAAGCTGGTCACCGACCTCTTCGCCACCCTGGCAGAACTGCGGGATGAGGGCATGACTATTCTGCTGGTTGATCAGATGGCTAGCCTGGCCTTGGCCGTAGCTGATCGTGCCTATTTGCTGGAAACTGGACGAGTGGTGCAATCCGGCACCGGCAAAGAAATGCAGCAGGATGACCAGGTGATGAAAGCCTACCTGGGGGCCTGAGGATAGAAGACGAACTATGGACGCTAAGATGCTCTCGTTTGTGCCGTCTGAAATGGCAGACCCGGCCCCGTACCATTTGCTCACCAGTGTTGTTGCTCCCCGCCCCATTGCCTGGGTGTCGACCGTCAGCGCTGAGGGAGTGCCGAATTTAGCGCCCTATTCCTTTTACAATGCCGTAGCCGGGTTTCCTCCGACGATTATGTTTTCAGTGTCTTACCGCAGGCGCGAACCCAAGGAAAAAGACACGCTGCGCAATGTGCGGGAAACCGGTGAGTTCGTCTCTCATATTGCCGATGACGCGATGGCCGAAGCGATGGTCAAAACGGCGGCTGAATTTCCTTACGGCACAAGTGAGTTTCAAGCCTTAGGGTTGGATTCGGTTGCTGCTGTCGATGTACAACCGCCCCGCCTAACCGCAGCCCCTGTATCTATGGAATGCAAGGTTACTCAAATTGTCCCCGTCGAGGGGGCAACCAACGTCATGGTGTTGGGGCAGGTATTAAGGTTCCATGTGCGCGAAGATCTCTATCGCCCAGAACTGGGACTCGTGAACACCATTGACATGCAGCCCATTACCCGCTTGGGAGGCCCTCGGGAATACACTAAAATCGGCGAACTCTTTCACCTGGAAATTCCCTAGATGCCACACCCCATTTTCGCCCGCTTTTGCAGCTGAAAATTCCATCTTCTCTTCCGGGAGGGGACGCCCGCTGTAGTGAAGCTGAGCAGTGAGAGGAATCCTGGACAGTCCTTACAACACCTTCTCCAACGCCCTCTCAATCCGCTCCACAAATCCTGACCGCCGATCGCACGTCAACACCAACACCTCAATCGCTCGGGTCATCGCCACATAGAGCAACCGCGCCTCTTCTGCCACTGATTGATGCGGGTTCGGCAGATAGCCCAGTCCCGGAATAAACACCACCGGAAACTCTAGCCCTTTGCTCGCGGGCATCGTCATCAGCTTGATGCCCTACTTGGATGGATCAAAGTTGCGGCTGTCGCGATCCTTGTTAATCCAGTCCACCGGCAGTTCTGCCTTTGTCAACTCCCGAAAGAGCCGCTCTCCCATCCATTTGCTGCGGTAGAGAATCGCCATCTCATTCCAGGGAATGCCCCGCGCTTGCAGCTGCTGGGCGCGATCGCGAATCCGCATAATCTCCTGCCCAAAGGCGGAGTCGTCATTCCCCCCTCCTCTCCGGATGGTTGAGGCTGCCGTGTGAAGTGCAATATAAATGAACTACTAACTCAGGTAATCCTATGGGGTTTCCAGTTCCGGGGGACGCGATCGAACAAAGCCTTGATCTCAACCGTCATCTAGTTCACAATCCGGCAGCGACATTCTTCATGCGGGTCGAAGGCGATATGGTCGCTCATGCTGAAGTACATCCCGGCGATCTGCTCATTCTTGATCGCTCTCTAGCGGCTCAGCATGAATCGCTCGTGGTGGGCGTCATTGAAGGCCAAATGAGGGTTCTGCGCGTCCAGAAGTCGGGCACACAGTTGATGCCAATATTAGAGGCGGCAGAGGCCAGAAGTGACTCGTTAGAAATCTGGGGGGTCGTGACCCATATCATTCGTCAGGTCTAACCCAACATGTTTGCTTTGGTGGACTGCAACTCGTTTTTTGCCTCCTGTGAAAAGGTCTTCCGGCCAGATCTGGAAGGGCAGCCGGTCGCGGTGCTCTCAAACAATGACGGTTGCGTCGTGGCTCGATCGCCGGAGGCCAAGCGGATTGTCAACATGCAGGCAACCCTCTTCTCAATCAAAGACTTGGTGGAGCGGGGGGAGTTGCATGTTTTCTCGTCTAATCCGGTGCTCTACAAAGACATGTCCCGGCGAGTCATTGAGACCCTGCAGCACTTCAGTCCGGAGGTCGAACAGTATTCCATTGATGAGGCATTTCTGGGTCTCCACGGGTTTACCCATCAGGACCTAACGGACTATGGCCAGCAGATTTGCGCCACGGTCAAGCAATGGACGGGCATTCCCGTTTCAGTGGGCATTGCCAAGACAAAGACCCTGGCCAAGCTGGCGGCACATGTGGCTAAGCGCAATCCGGATATCGAGGGCGTGCTCGACTTCGAGACGGTAGAGGCGATCGATGCGATATTGGCAGCGATCGACATCGGCGAGATCTGGGGCATTGGCAAGCACCTACGGACCAAGCTCAATGCCCTCGGCATCAAGCAGGTGCTGGACCTCAAGCAGGCCAACGAGGCACTGATCAAAAAGAAGTTTGGCATCTTAACGCTGCGGACGGTCATGGAACTGCGAGGGATCCCCTGCTTTCCCATGGAACCAGTGGCGGCCCCCAAGACCATGCGGATTGTGTCGCGCTCCTTCGGTCATTTGGTCACTGAACTGTCAGACCTCAAAGAGGCGGTGGCGACTTACACCACTCGCTGTGCGGAAAAGCTGCGGGATGATGGCTTGGTGGCTCATCAGTTTGCAGTTGCGATGCGCACCAGCTATTACCGAGAACGTGACCAGTACGCAGCTGTCCGCTCCGTGGAACTAGACCCACCCACTAATGACACCGCTGTGCTGATACAGGCGGCAATGCTGTTGGCGGAGGCGGCGTTCCAGCCGGGGTATGAATATCTCAAGGCAAAAGTGATGGCCACTGAGTTATCCCCGGCTGGAGCAGTCCAGGGTAGTCTCTTTAGCACTCCGGTCAACACCGAAAAGCGCGATCGCTTGATGGCTGCGATTGACAGCTTGAACCGTAAGCTACAGCCAGATGCGGTGAGGTTTGGGGCGATGGGCCTCAATCCGTCTTGGCAGATGCGATCAGAGTATTTTTCGCAGCGCTACACCACCCATTGGGATGAGATTCCCACGGTTAGCA
>ERZ1740058.1073-NODE-1073-length-14759-cov-4.974837_pt1 | contig 14759 bp, 8 predicted proteins | sample MGYA00581745_ERZ1740058 | MGnify/ENA primary metagenome ERZ1740058 (study PRJEB43018, sample SAMN04849742) | marine metagenome | isolation source: floating plastic debris | place: Pacific Ocean | collected 2008-08-30 | study: EMG produced TPA metagenomics... | reverse complement strand
TGGCAGCGCAAACGACGCAAAACGCGATTTCTTTGTTTGCGCTCCCACGGACTAGTGACCGAGAGGTTTCTAGTCAACCGTAGTCAAGCTGATGTTTGAGACGCTTTTGGGTGACTTAGGTAAATTACGGAGCGTATTTTTCGAGAGAATAGGTGTTGACAAATGACTTAAAGTGCGTTCTTTTTTGCTAAGCTGAGATGAAGTATGACAAATTGGCAGGGAGAGTCTTGGGGTTAATGTATTGCTGCTGTCTGAAGCCGTTATTGAAATTTGACGACTCATCAATCTTCTAGTGATTTAGCGTTAGATGCTTTCACATTCATTATCGTTCAGCTCTTTAGAACAACCCAAGCGGGATCGAGACTTAGTGTTTTGGATTTCATCAAGCATATTCAATATCATCGGTCACTGGCTTGCCAGTGCTGATCTTTATTAGCCTTTGACATTCCTTCTGCAAGCTAGAGGGAATCGTTTTGCTTGGAATGAGCTTTTTTTGTAGAAACTGTAGGGTTTTTCCGCCTGAGGAGACGCATGACCGACCAAATCGCCACGGCACCTAACTTTACACTGCCTGATCTAGTCGAAATTCAGCGATCAAGCTTCCGTTGGTTTTTAGAAGAGGGATTGATTGAGGAACTCGACGGCTTCTCACCTATCGCCGATTATACCGGCAAGCTGGAACTTCATTTTGTGGGCAAGGATTACAAGCTCAAGAGTCCCAAATACATGGTGGACGAAGCGAAAAGACGCGATGCCACTTATGGCGTCCAAATGTATGTGCCTACTCGGTTGATTAACAAAGAAACAGGCGAGATTAAGGAGCAAGAGGTGTTTATCGGCGACTTGCCGCTGATGACTGACCGGGGAACCTTTATCATCAACGGTGCCGAGCGGGTAATCGTCAATCAGATTGTACGCAGCCCAGGCGTCTACTACAAAGCTGATACGGATAAAAACGGCCGCCGCACTTACAATGCCAATCTGATTCCTAACCGTGGTGCCTGGCTGAAGTTCGAAACTGACAAGAATGACTTGGTCTGGGTGCGCATCGACAAAACGCGTAAGATTTCTGCGCAGGTTTTACTGAAAGCCTTGGGATTAACTGATGCAGAAATCTTTGATTCGCTACGTCATCCAGAGTATTTCCAAAAGACCATTGATAAAGAAGGGCAGTTCAGTGAAGATGAAGCGCTGCTCGAGCTATACCGCAAACTTCGTCCTGGTGAACCGCCAACTGTTTCCGGTGGTCAGCAGCTTTTGGAGTCTCGCTTTTTTGACCCGAAGCGCTACGACCTGGGTCGAGTAGGGCGTCATAAGCTCAATCGTAAACTGCGGCTGAGTATTCCTGACAGTACTCGCGTACTTACGCCAGTAGATATCTTGTCGGCGATTGATTATTTGATCAATCTTGAATTCGACATTGGCATGGTTGATGATATCGACCACTTGGGGAACCGCCGAGTGCGCTCTGTCGGCGAACTCCTGCAAAATCAGGTGCGCGTTGGGTTGAATCGCCTGGAGCGCATTATTCGTGAACGCATGACTGTGTCTGATGCGGATTCTCTGACGCCTGCTTCTTTGGTTAATCCCAAGCCTCTGGTGGCTGCCATTAAAGAGTTTTTTGGCTCTAGCCAGCTTTCGCAGTTTATGGATCAGACCAACCCCCTGGCTGAGTTGACGCACAAGCGACGGCTCAGTGCCTTAGGGCCCGGTGGTCTGACGCGTGAGCGGGCCGGTTTTGCTGTACGCGATATTCATCCTTCTCACTACGGCCGCATCTGTCCAATTGAGACGCCTGAAGGACCAAACGCCGGTCTGATTGGCTCCCTAGCCACGCACGGTCGTGTTAATGATTTTGGCTTTATTGAGACGCCTTTCTACCGAGTTGAGAATGGTCGGGTCCGGCGGGACATTCCCCCGGTGTATATGACTGCGGACGAGGAAGATGATTTGCGGGTGGCTGCAGGTGATTTGCCGACAGATGCTGATGGCTACATCTTGGGCGACTCCATTCCAGTTCGTTACCGTCAAGACTTTGCGGTTTCAGTTCCTGAAGAGATTGATTACGTAGCGGTCTCTCCGGTTCAAATTATTTCAGTTGCAACGTCTCTTATTCCCTTCTTAGAACACGATGACGCTAACCGGGCTTTGATGGGCTCTAACATGCAACGCCAAGCGGTACCTTTGCTCAGACCGGAGCGTCCTTTAGTGGGTACTGGTTTAGAAGCTCAAGCCGCTCGTGACTCTGGGATGGTGATTGTTAGCCGTACTGCTGGCACCGTCGTCTACGTAGATGCTGACTTGGTACAGGTGCAAGATGCTGAGGGTAAAGTCCATGACTATCCGCTGCAGAAGTATCAACGTTCTAACCAAGACACTTGTCTGAATCAGCGTCCATTAGTTTTCCACGGTATGTCCATTGAAGCTGGACAGGTGTTGGCTGATGGGTCGGCAGCCGAGGGCGGGGAAATTGCCTTGGGTCAGAATGTCATTGTCTCCTACATGCCCTGGGAAGGTTACAACTATGAAGACGCTATTCTCATTAGTGAACGCCTAGTGTTTGAGGATGTTTACACCTCAATTCACGTGGAAAAATTTGAGATTGAAGCTCGTCAGACTAAGCTTGGCCCTGAGGAAATTACGCGCGAGATCCCCAATGTTGGTGAAGATTCGCTCCGTCAGTTAGACGAAGGTGGCATCATTCGCATTGGTGCCTGGGTTGAATCTGGAGACATTCTAGTCGGTAAAGTTACGCCCAAAGGTGAGTCGGACCAGCCGCCGGAAGAGAAGCTGCTTCGGGCGATCTTTGGGGAGAAGGCGCGGGATGTGCGGGACAATTCTCTGCGCGTACCGAATGGTGAAAAAGGCCGGGTGGTCGATGTTCGAGTGTTCACACGTGAACAAGGCGATGAGTTGCCGCCTGGAGCCAATATGGTCGTTCGCGTCTACGTGGCGCAAAAACGCAAGATTCAAGTCGGCGATAAGATGGCTGGCCGCCATGGTAATAAAGGGATTATTTCTCGCATTTTGCCTTTGGAGGATATGCCCTACTTGCCTGACGGTAAGCCGGTAGATATCGTTCTGAATCCCCTGGGCGTGCCCTCACGAATGAATGTGGGACAGGTGTTTGAGTGCCTGCTGGGCTGGGCTGCTGACAATCTTGACGTGCGGTTTAAGATTACGCCTTTTGACGAGATGTACGACAAGGAGGCGTCTCGTAACACCACCCATGGGCAGTTACAAAACGCTCGAGACACAACCGGTAATGATTGGGTGTATAACCCGGATGATCCTGGCAAAATCCAACTTTACGATGGTCGTACTGGGGAAGCCTTCGATCGCCCAGTGACAGTGGGGATTGCCTACATGCTGAAGCTAGTTCATCTAGTGGATGACAAGATTCATGCGCGGTCGACTGGGCCGTACTCCTTGGTAACCCAGCAGCCCTTGGGCGGTAAGGCGCAGCAAGGTGGTCAGCGATTTGGCGAGATGGAAGTTTGGGCGCTTGAGGCCTACGGTGCTTCCTACACTCTGCAAGAGTTGCTCACAGTGAAATCGGATGACATGCAGGGGCGCAACGAAGCACTGAATGCGATCGTTAAGGGTAAGGCCATTCCCCGACCAGGCACGCCTGAATCCTTCAAAGTGTTGATGCGTGAGCTGCAATCTCTAGGCCTAGATATTGCAGTCCATAAGGTTGAGACTCGCGAAGACGGTACGAGTCAGGATGTCGAAGTTGACTTGATGGCCGATCTCAGCAACCGTCGGACGCCTTCTCGTCCGACCTATGAGTCTGTTGTCACGCCCTCCGAGGTCGTTGAACAGACCGAAGAGTAACTTTACGCCTTGGGCTGAGCACGACTCAGCCCAGTCGACCACTGGTAAGCACTAAGCGCATATCTACACATCTAGAGGAAAGAGCTGAGCATGGCAAAGCTAGAGCAGCGTTTCGATTACGTCAAAATTGGGCTGGCATCTCCTGAGCGAGTTCGCCAGTGGGGAGAGCGCACCCTCCCTAACGGCATGGTGGTGGGTGAAGTCACTAAACCAGAAACGATCAATTACCGAACGCTCAAGCCTGAAATGGATGGCTTGTTTTGTGAGCGGATTTTTGGTCCGGCCAAAGATTGGGAATGCCACTGCGGAAAATATAAGCGAGTCAGACATCGGGGCATTGTCTGTGAGCGATGCGGCGTTGAGGTGACCGAATCGCGGGTTCGTCGTCACCGTATGGGGTACATCAAGCTGGCTGCGCCAGTCGCCCATGTCTGGTATCTCAAGGGCATTCCTAGCTACATTGCCATTTTGTTGGACATGCCTTTGAAAGATGTTGAACAAATCGTCTACTTCAATGCGTATGTCGTATTGGATGCCGGTAACGCTGATAATCTTTCTTACAAGCAACTGCTGACTGAAGACCAGTGGATTGAGATTGAAGATCAGCTTTACGACGAAGAGTCGCAGTTAGTTGGAATTGAGGTTGGAATTGGAGCGGAAGCGCTGCAACGATTGCTGCAAGATCTCAACCTGGAAGAGGAAGCAGAACAACTGCGAGAACAAATCGCTGTCTCCAAAGGGCAAAAGCGAGCCAAGTTAATCAAACGGCTGCGGGTGATTGATAACTTTATTGCCACTGGTTCAAAGCCTGAGTGGATGGTGATCAATGCGATTCCGGTCATTCCTCCTGATTTGCGTCCGATGGTGCAGTTAGATGGGGGACGGTCTGCGACCTCTGACTTGAACGACCTTTACCGTCGTGTGATTAACCGTAATAATCGCTTGGCCAGGCTGCAAGAGATTTTGGCACCCGAAATCATTGTGCGGAATGAAAAGCGGATGCTGCAAGAAGCTGTAGACGCTTTGATTGATAATGGCAGGCGTGGTCGAACGGTGGTGGGGGCTAACAATCGTCCTCTCAAATCTCTATCAGACATTATTGAGGGCAAGCAGGGGCGGTTCCGGCAAAACCTTTTGGGTAAGCGGGTCGATTACTCGGGTCGTTCAGTGATTGTCGTTGGCCCTAAATTGAAGATTCATCAGTGTGGTTTGCCTAGAGAAATGGCGATCGAGTTGTTTCAACCCTTCGTGATTCATCGCTTGATTCGCCAAGGCTTGGTCAACAACATTAAAGCGGCTAAGAAGCTGATTCAACGCAACGATCCCAGCGTGTGGGAAGTATTGGAAGAGGTCATTGAAAGCCATCCAGTGTTGCTAAACCGAGCACCAACACTTCACCGTTTGGGGATTCAGGCCTTTGAGCCAATTTTGGTGGAGGGGCGAGCGATTCAGCTGCATCCGCTGGTTTGCCCGGCGTTTAATGCCGACTTTGATGGTGACCAGATGGCTGTGCATGTTCCTCTGTCATTAGAAGCACAGTCGGAAGCTCGATTGTTGATGCTGGCCTCTAACAATGTGTTGTCACCTGCGACTGGGCGCCCCATTATTACTCCTAGTCAGGACATGGTGTTGGGCTGTTACTACTTAACGGCGGAAAACCCTTATGAACAGAAGGGAGCAGGCCAGACTTTTGGCAGCATGGAAGATGCTATCTTAGCGTTCGAACAAGGGATGATCGGCCTCCACGCGAAGGTTTGGTTGCGGTTTGACGGCCCAGTAGAAGCTGATGGTCCAGATGAGCTTGTTGAAGAAAAGACCGAGGTAGATGGCACGGTTCGCCGAGTATATTCTCAACGTCGAGTCCGGGAAGATACTGACGGCAACCTCATTTCTCAGTACATCAAAACGACAGCAGGACGCATTATCTACAACAAAACGGTGCACGAAGCATTAGCGAACTAACGGCATCTTTATCGGATGCGGGGAGGGCGCGATCGCGTACTCCCCACGAGTTACTTGAGCAGTCAATTTAGAGAAAAGGTCAGAGAGGGCGACATGGCAGAGCAGGCAACAAACACATCCCCAATGGTCTTTCGCAACCGGGTGATTGATAAGAAGCAGCTGAAGAAGTTGATTTCTTGGTCGTTTGAAACATTTGGGACTGCCAGGACCTCGCAAATGGCTGACCAGATGAAAACTCTGGGGTTTCATTATGCAACTCGCGCAGGGGTTTCCATTAGCGTAGAAGACTTACAGGTTCCTTCTGAGAAACGCGGCTTGCTAGACGCTGCCGACGAGGAAATTCGCACGACGGAAGAGCGATATACCCGTGGTGAGATTACTGAGGTAGAGCGCTTTCAAAAAGTAATTGACACTTGGAATGGTACGAGTGAAGAACTTAAAAATCAGGTTGTCAAAAACTTCAAAGAGAACAACCCGCTCAACTCTGTCTATATGATGGCTTTCTCGGGGGCGCGCGGGAACATCTCTCAAGTGCGTCAACTTGTTGGCATGCGAGGATTGATGGCTAATCCTCAAGGGGAAATCATCGACCAGCCAATTCGTACCAATTTTCGTGAAGGATTGTCAGTAACGGAGTATGTGATTTCTTCTTACGGTGCTCGTAAAGGGTTGGTTGACACAGCCCTGCGGACCGCTGATTCAGGCTATTTGACCCGACGCCAAGTGGACATTTCTCAGGATGTCATCATTCGAGAAACTGATTGTGGAACTGAGCGGCGGATTCCGATGCGAAGTATGACAGCGGGTGAAAAGGTCTTGATCCCACTGTCAGATCGGCTGCTGGGTCGAGTGTTAGCGGCAGATGCCATTCATCCTGAAACTGGTGAAGTTGTGGCTCAGCGCAACGAAGCTCTTTCTCAAGCAAGAGCCGATGAGATTTACGCCGCCGGTGTTGAAGAGGTGATGGTGCGGTCTGGTCTAACCTGTGAAGCGACTCGTTCAGTGTGCCAGCGCTGCTATGGCTGGAGCCTAGCACATTCAGAAATGGTCGACCTTGGTGAAGCGGTCGGCATTATTGCCGCCCAGTCCATTGGCGAACCAGGCACGCAGCTAACGATGCGGACTTTTCACACTGGGGGGACCTTTACAGGAGAAGTAGCTCCCCAGGTACGAGCCAAGCGCGATGGTGTAATCGAGCTGCCAGCTAAACTTAAGAGCCGGGCCTTTCGGACTCGTCACGGTGAAGATGCGTTGGTGCTTGAGAACCAAACCAAGCTTGTGGTTCAGAGTGATACGGGCAAAAACCAGTCAGAGACGCTCCCCCAGGGGGCCATCTTATTCGTGCAGCCAGGGGGGCGGGTTGCTAAAGACCAATTGCTGGCGGAAATGCCAACGTCTAGCCGTATCCGCAAAGTCACTGAAAAAGCTACGAAAGACGTGAATAGTGACCTTTCTGGCGAGGTCAAGTTCGCCGGATTAGTGCAGGAAGAGAAAATTGACCGACAGGGCAATACGACTCGTCTAGCTCAGCGAGGCGGCTTGATTTGGGTGCTTTCGGGTGAGGTCTACAACCTGCCGCCGAATGCTGAACCCGTGGTGAAAAACGGCGATCGCATTGCCCCCAGTAGTGTCATTGCTGAGACGCGTCAGGTGAGTGAACGGGGCGGTCTGGTCAGGATTCCTGAAATTCCTGAAGGTAAGGATGCGCGCGAGGTAGAGGTGATTACAGCTTCCGTCTTACTGGACCAAGCTGAAGTCAAAATGGAGAGTGGTCAGGGCGGTGAACACTACGTGATTGAGACCGCTAATGGTCAGCGATTTTCCCTAATTGCGACACCCGGCACTAAGCTTGTCAATAATGGCGTGGTAGCGGAGATGGAAGAGACCGCTTATCGCACCAGCACGGGCGGCATGATCAAGTATTCGGGAGTCGAAGCCGCTAAAAAGGGCAAGGGTAAGCAAGGCTATGAAGTAACCAAAGGTGGTCAGCTTCTATGGATTCCTGAGGAAACTCACGAAGTCAATAAGGATCTATCCCTCTTATCGGTAGAAGACGGCCAATATGTTGAGGCTGGGACAGAAGTGGTTAAAGACATCTTCTGTCAGAGCAGCGGGGTGGTTGAAGTCACTCAGAAAAACGACATTCTGCGAGAAATCGTGGTCAAGCCCGGCGCTTTGCACATGGTTGATAACCCGGAAGCAGTGATGGAACGGGACGGCACCATTGTGCCACCAGGTGAAAAACTCATGGATGGGCTCACTACGTCTGAACTGTCTTATGTGGAGTTTGTCGAATCGCCTGAAGGGCCGGCTCTCTTACTGCGTCCAGTTGAAGAGTTCAACGTTCCGGATGAGCCCGCTGTGCCTAGCCAGGATTCTACCAGTGACTCGGGTTGTCATATTCGTCTGAGAGCCGTTCAGCGCATCTCTTTCAAGGATGGCGATCGCGTTAAATCTGTAGAAGGTCAAGAACTGCTACGCACCCAGCTGGTCCTGGAAATCGGTGAAGAGTCTTCGCATTTAGAAGCTGATATCGAGCAAGTGCCGGACGAAAGCAATCCTGATGTGATGCGTCTGCAGTTGGTGATTTTGGAGTCGATTGTTATCCGCCGTGATGTTGTCGCGGACCAGACGCAGGGCAGCACCTTGACCCGCATCTTAGTCGAAGAAGGCCAGCAGATTGAGCCTGGTGCCGTCGTTGCCCGCACTGAAATTCAATGTAAAGAAGAGGGAGAAGTCCGCGGAATTCGAGAGGGCACTGAGGCCATTCGCCGCATCTTGGTTGTGCGCGCTAACGATTTAGTTCAGATTGAGCTAAATGGACAACAACCTAGTGTTGAAGTGGGTGACTTAGTTGTTGACGGCAGTGAAGTTGCCCCTGGTATGGTCTTGGCAGAGTCTGGTCAGGTCACCGGGGTGTCAGAGACTCACCTGACTTTGCGGATTGCCCGTCCTTATCGGGTCTCGACGGGGGCGGTTTTGCATATTGAAGATGGCGACCTAGTACAACGGGGCGATAGCTTAGTGCTACTCGTATTTGAGCGGGCCAAGACCGGTGATATCATCCAGGGTCTACCGCGAATTGAGGAACTTCTAGAGGCCCGTAAACCTAAAGAAGCCTGCATCCTAGTTGAGCGGCCAGGTACCGCAGAGGTCATCTTTACTGACGATGAAGCGGCCAACATTAAAGTTGTCGAAGCTGATGGAGTCGTCACAGAATATCCGCTGAGTCCGGGACAAAACCTGTTAATCAATGATGGCCAGTATGTAGAAGCCGCTGAACCATTGACCGATGGTCCTGCGAATCCTCACCAGATTCTGGAAATCTTCTTTGAGTACCATAAGTCTCAGGGCGAAGGTATTCACTCAGCCGCGATGAAAGCTTTGCAGGAAGTGCAGACTTTCTTGGTGAACGAGGTGCAATCTGTTTACCAATCGCAAGGGGTCGATATTTCGGATAAGCACATTGAAGTGATTGTGCGACAGATGACCTCTAAGGCTCGGGTCGAAGATGGGGGTGACACCACCATGTTGCCGGGTGAGCTAATGGAGATTTATCAGATTGAGCAGGTTAATGAAGCCATGGCGATCACTGGCGGTGCTCCCGCAGAATACACCCCGGTCTTGTTAGGGATTACGAAGGCTTCTCTGAATACGGATAGCTTTATCTCTGCGGCTAGCTTCCAAGAGACGACTCGGGTTTTGACTGAGGCTGCGATCGAGGGTAAGTCTGACTGGCTACGTGGCCTTAAAGAAAACGTGATTTTTGGTCGCCTGATTCCCGCCGGTACTGGCTTTAACGCATACGAGGAACCGACCCCGACGCTGGAAGCGGACACGGGTGCCGGGTTTGAAGGTGCCATGATGAATGATGCCTTGTCTCGTGATGTGGTGCTTGATGATGAAACTGCTCGCAGCTATCAGCTAGATAGCGGCTTGGGTAACATCTTGAGAGATGATGAAATGGTGGGGTTTGTCGACAATGGCGAAAACGCCTCTGACAAAACGGGTACCCCTCCACCGGCTCAAAATCCGATTTTGGACGATGACAACCTGCTGATTGATGACAACAGCGACATTATTTAAGTCGCCGGAGTAGCTTCACTCTAAAATAGCTAGTCCTCATATGAGGACTAGCTATTTGCTATGAAAGCGAACAGGCCGATGAGAATTTGCCTCTCCTATAGCGATCCGCAATCAGGTCAGGACAGTTGTAATTTCTGAAAGCACCACACAGCAAATGTTCTTATTCCGAACTCCGCATTCAGAATTCCGCATTCAGCGATAGATAGGCCTCATCAACCCTCGTAACACTCAGCTAGCAGATCTAGTTCAAGCCACCGATGCGGCTAGGTGGCCAGAAACGCACCACGGCTTTACCAATGATGTTGTCTTCAGGCACAAAGGAATCAGGTTGCCAGGCATGGCTATCGAAGCTGCTGTTACGGTTGTCACCAAGCACTAAATATGACTCAGGAGGCACGGTTTCTGGCCCCCAAGTGTAGTTAGGTTCAGCTTTAATGTAGTCTTCTTCCAGCGGAATGCCATCGATTAAGACAGCACCGTCACGAACTTCAACAGTGTCGCCAGGCAGCCCGATAACGCGCTTGATAAAGGCATCTTTGCGCTGCTCTTCTTCGGGAAAGAGGCTGTCAGGAGGCCAAAATACAATGATGTCACCTCGTTGCGGAGGATTGAGGTGATAGCTGATTTTCTCAACGACTAAGCGATCATTAATCTCTAAGGTTGGTTCCATTGAACCAGAGGGAATGTAGCGCGCTTCTGCCACAAAGGCACGAATGCCAAGCGCCAGCACAATGCTGAGGCCCAGGGTTTGAATGCCTTCAACTATGGGGTTGGTTTTATGGTCTGTACTTTTATTAGCAGGGTTGTCCGGTGTATGCGGAGGCTGAGGAAAATCAGTCATGTTGGGCACAGCGTCCGTTGCAAGTCTGGGTAAATAACCTATCGATCATACTCGATCGCAAAGTCTTTCAATGCGCTTAAAAGACGAAGAGACTGTATAAGTTAGTTTCTCAAGCGTTGACTGGGTGCTCGATCAGGATTGAAAATTTAACTGAATATCGGTTTTGAGGCTGTGAGGTGGCTTGATTCAACGATGCCGTGGGTTCAAGGGGCACGATGAGACGACTTCAGTGGCCATGCACCCGTGGAAGCGTCAAGGCCGTGCAATGGCATTGGCATCTATTGATGAGAAATCTCTCTTGCGAGTAGACAATCGTTAAGATCAATCCATCGTTATTCTCAAAATTGTCTCTTGCTACCTCCTATTTTAAATGAGTCGCTAACCACCGAGTATCTTACGATCGCGATCGCTGATCTGCCTGAACGATTACAGGGGACAACAGTGGTGCAACTATCTGACTTTCATTTTGATGGTCGCAGCCTGTCCGTCTCAATGCTGCAAGAAGCGATGGCTCGATGTAATGACATCAATCCTGATTTGGTCGTCCTGACAGGCGATTTCATTACTGATGAAGCTAACGACATTGAAAGACTGTTGCCTTATCTCCAGGAGCTTAAAAGTCACAAGGGAGTTTATGCCATTTTAGGCAATCACGATAATCGATACCTCGATATGCGTGCCGTCGTTAGAGCTGGGCTGCAAGCAGTTGGAATTCATACCCTATGGAATGAAATTGCTTATCCCCTTGGAACTGACTTTCCGGTGGTGGGCTTGGCTGATTATTATTCGAAGGCCTTTCAACCAGAGTCACTGCTGGAACGACTTGATGACCAGATGCCGCGTCTGATTTTGTCTCACAATCCGGATAGTTTTGTCGTGCTGCAAAACTACCGAGCCGATTTAGTACTGTCAGGACATACCCATGGTGGTCAGGTAACGATTCCTGGTTGGGGCCCTCTGCCTGGCATTTTGCAGGCCTGGAGTTCGGGTATACCGACTTGGGCCAGGTCTTGGATTCCTTTTTTGAAACAAGATTGCGATCGCGTGTTCCGTAATTGGCAGTGGGCCTCTGGGCTGCATCAAATTGGGCTAAATCAACTCTACGTGAATCGTGGACTCGGCAGCTATTTTCCGGGCCGACTGTTCTGTCCGCCGGAGGTGACCGTGATCCGGTTAGTGTGTGAACTCACAGAAAGTGAAAGGGATGGCGTATGCACAAAGGACGCTATTGGCGATAGCGATCAATCGCCTGCTGAATTACCGTAATGTGTTGTGTGAGGCGATCGCTGTCAAGTAAATTTCGAGCTTTATCGATGCCGTCCGCTAAATTGCTGGTCACGCCACTGCGCCAGAGATAAAAGCCACCATTCCACAAAGCGATGGCTTGCAGATATGTCGGTTTGCCCGCCAGGGTGTTTTGCAGCGTTTCTAGATACGTCGACTCCGGCTTTAATGGCGTTTCCCTTTTATCGCCAACACCATAGTCACGGGCATGGAGCACCAAACGTTCTTCACTGTTAGGGGCGTGGAGGCCGATGATAGCGGCCCGAGCTCGGGGGAGATCTGGGCTCCCTTCTAACCCCTTGACCGTAATGAAGTTAGAAACCCCAATCGCGGCTAGGGTCCCTTTGGCCAAACCTTCGGTAGGCGGATGCACATAGCCGACAATGACCTGGCAGTCGCCAGCATAAGGACACCACATTAACTCTAAAGTAGCTTGAGGCGGCCGCTTGCCAATTTGTTCGCGATAGGGCACTAGGCTCTGAGCTTGGGGAAAATGATCGGGCAGGTGTAAATAGCCCAGTTTGGTTTGCTCAAATATGTCTTGAATGGCGGTGAGGGGCAGACCTGTCCAGTTGATGCCAAGCGCTTGCCAGGTATCGATCAGCGGCAGGCCATATTTAGTCGGCATGCGATCGCCCCCGTGGAGCACCACCGGGCAACCACATACCGCCAGCATCAACGCTACTAAGGGTTGCGCCGGAGCCGTCCGGGCACGACCGTCGTAGGGTAAACAAAACACCAGTGCCGGATAGTCGGCCGCAACCGGGTGTAACGTTGGGCCGAGTTGCGCGTAGGCATCTAAAAACCCCGCCAGTTCTATGGATTTTGGGCGCCTGATGCGATGGGCAATCATAAAGGCCCCAATCTGCGCTGGGGTCGCCTCTCCTAGCAGCATCAGTTGAGCTGCCTGAGCCGCTTCGCTGCGGGTCAAAACGTCAGACGTGTGCTGACCACTGCCGACTTTTTTCAGGAGATCACGAAAGACGGTACTCATATCAGTTAAGCTTTGTCTGGCATTAGTTCAGCAAGAGAGGGTTGCGGCAAGAAAATGGTTCCTCGTTCTAGCACTAACTGACAAAATGTTTGAATAATTGGAATCAGTAGGCGATCGCCCGTTGTTACTAACACCACCTTACGAGTGAGCTGGGGTGCCTCAGTGGGACGAATCGCCAAGGTCGAATCTCGTCGGCTTTCAGTGAGGGCTGATTGGGGCAATAAAGCCGTTAAATTGCCCTGGCGCACCACTCCGCGAAAGGCATCCAGGGTGTTGAGCTCCACGGCTACCTGAAGCTCGCCACCGCTGCGGTCAAATTGGGCCTGAACGAGACGCTGCATGCCATACCCATCCTTAAAGACGACTTGGGGATACTGGGCCAAAGCTGACCAGGGCACCTGATCAAATGCCGCCAGGGGATGATTGGCCGCCATCAAGATCTCAACCGGCTCTTCATACAAAGATTGCACACTCATGTCAGGACTCGTTGTCAGCCGTTCGTTATCCATCACAAAGGCAACATCGCCAAGACCGACGCGGAGCCCCTTGAGGGAGCGATCGCAGCCGAGTGCCGTCACTCGCAACTGGACATGGGGATAGTCATGGCAAAACTTTTGCAAGACTGGCGGCAACAAATGGGAACAGACTGACTGAATGGCGGCAATACACAGCTCTGGCTGCTTGCCCGCCATTAAGTCAGCAATGTCACGAGTGGCCTGGCGCCAGTCTTGGCACATGCGCCGGGCTTTGGGCAACAGCGCTTCCCCCGCGACCGTCAGCTTGATCGGCGCACCGCGATGCAGTAAGGGCGCATCCAACTCTGTTTCTAACGCTTGAATCTGGCGGCTAATGGTCGATTGCGTAACACCACAACGTCTTGCGGCCTGTTGAAAGCTGCTAGTTTCTGAAACAGATAAAAAAGCTTCGAGCTGCTCTATGCGCATGCTAGTTGGGGTGAGTGAAATGCCGTAAGTTGAAATCAATGGGAGTGAACTATTAATAACCAGTTAACAGATACTGCGTCACAACTTAGTAACAATAATTGCTAAACCATTGAACAGTCGATTTGAGAGTCTAAAAACTATGGCTATTTTGGGCAATGAGTCGATAACTGAAAACCGCTCTACCCATCAACAAATCAATTTTGGGGCGATCGCGGCCTCACATATAGCCAGCCCGATACCCAGGTCAACCCCACAGCGGCCCAAAATAAGCTCATCCCGATTTGATAGCCGAATTCTGTGAGCGGTGCCAAGAGACAGGCGATCGCCGCAATTTGTAAAACCGTTTTGGCCTTGCCCCAAAGATTCGCTCCGGGTACTGCCTGAGTTTGAAAGGTCGGGCTGACTCGACAACCTGCAATAGTCAGTTCTCGGACCAAAATCAGAAATACTCACCAAGCCGGGACTTTACCCAGCTCAATCAGTGCCAACAACGGAGCAAATACTAAGAGCTTGTCGACGAGGGGATCTAAGAACTTACCCAAGTCGGTGACCTGATCTAAGCGCCGCGCTAAGTAGCCATCGACCCAGTCGGTGCTGGCGGCAAGCAAAAAGATGCCGACTGCCCACCAAGCCCGCGTCGGCGTTGGTTCTAAAAGCAAAATCAACACCAGCGGTGCTCCTAGCAGACGAGTAACGGTAATCCAAGTAGGCAGATTCATGATGTAAAGCAGGATGGCTCATGAGTGAGTAACTTTACCCTAGGGCCTGTCATCAAATAGGACTCTCGGCAGCTTACAATCTAGCCTTCCAG
>ERZ1740058.1071-NODE-1071-length-14794-cov-7.682814_pt1 | contig 14794 bp, 15 predicted proteins | sample MGYA00581745_ERZ1740058 | MGnify/ENA primary metagenome ERZ1740058 (study PRJEB43018, sample SAMN04849742) | marine metagenome | isolation source: floating plastic debris | place: Pacific Ocean | collected 2008-08-30 | study: EMG produced TPA metagenomics... | reverse complement strand
AATAGTCTTCACTGTGTTGAATAACTGCTGTTCAGGGTTTATTTACATGAGATTTACCTCTTGCACGAGAGAAATGCTGGTATCTATAGATTTTTACAAAGGAAACTTTTTTGAGAAGAAAATTCTCGTATTATGCTTGCACCTCACGTAGCGTCAGGTTCTAGGATGACTTTATCAACCGCATTTTGAAGACAGAGCGCAGATTACTAATGTCTAGCCTATTGAAAATTGGTGAATTGGCGAAGCAAACAGGCCTCTCGGTACGGACGTTGCATTACTACGATGAAATTGAGCTGCTGGTGCCCTCTCACCGTACTAGCGCGGACCATCGACTGTATAGCGATGACGATATCATTCGGCTGCAACAGATTTTATCTTTACGGCAGCTGGGGCTGTCGCTGAGTGAAATTCGCGATTGTTTGGAGCGTCCGGACTATTCGCTGCCACAGGTGATTGATTTACATCGCGATCGCCTGCAAACGGAAATTTCACTGTCTCATACGCTGCTCAACCGTTTAAACGGAATTGCCAAAGAGCTAGAAACTACGGAATCAGTTGCGGTTGATACTTTAATTCAAGCAATGGAGACGATTACTATGACTGCAAGATACTTTACGCCAGAACAGCAGGAAGTACTAGAAGACCGATTACGCGAGGGAGAGGACGCGTGGCGAGAGATTATCCGCGATATTCGAGCTGAGATGAATCAGGGCAGTGACTTAAACAGCCCTGCCGTACGCATGCTGGCTAGACGCTGGCTGTGGAGTATGAAATCTCTGATACAGGGTGATGGTGAGATTTATGATTCGTTGATCAAAATGTATCAGCAGGAGGGCAGTCTTGCCTCGGATTGGGGTATGGACAGTGCCACATTTGACTACATCTTGAAGGCAATCTTTTCGATGGCGCTGGGCGACTTTACGGAATCGACTATTCCAAGACATAAGATTTTTACCGCGCAGACTCAAGAGGTTATACGACTGGGCGAGGTGCCTATTCGAGCTATAAACTTTCATATTTTGGGTACAGAGGGCGTTTTGCTTGGAATCCTGGCTGAAGGTAAGAGTGTTGCCGCACAGCTCGTTGCCTCGATGGGTGTGAGCTATGAGAATACTCAGCCAATTGTTGTAAAGTGGTTGGGTACTCGTCCTACTCCGCCTGAAGGAACCTTTGCGCCCGTGCTACCCTTCGCACCTAGAATGAAAAGGGTGATTGAGCTGGCGCTTGACGAAGCCAAAGAGAAAGCAGAATCGAAGATTGCACCAGAGCATCTGCTGCTGGCGATGATAGAAGAGTATAAGGAAGCACCTGCGCCCGGCGGTGTGGCAACCTACATACTTAGAGAGGAGTTTAACGTAGATTTGCAACAGCTTGAGCGGCAGCTTAGAACAGCCGTCTAGAGCAGAAATCTTGCTTTAATTTAATTGTCAGTTTAATCGCTAAGAGGCACCGTAATTTGAATATGCGTGCCTTTACCCGGAGTGCTGTCGATTTGCATAGCCCCTCCGATAGATTGCGATCGCTCTCGCATGCCCCGTAGCCCAAACCCAGTGGCTGGCAGGGTTGTGTTGAAGCCAGTGCCATTGTCTTCTATATGAATGACAATATCTGTGGGCGCTGTCTGACTGCGCAAGCTGATGGCACTGGCTTGCGCATGACGGCGAATGTTTTCTAGCCCCTCTTTAATAATGCAGTAGAGCTGGTGTCTGGTTTGAAGCGGCAGCTTGGGCAGGTTTAGCTGGTTAGTTACCGTTAGATTTGAATTAGATTTGAGCGGGGCTATTAAGCGAGCGATCGCGGTGTTGAGATCAAAAGATTCTTCTCTGAGTGTCGCTACGGCTCTGCGTATTTCCTGTAACGACTGGCCCGATAGCATTTTAGAGGTATCTAGCGCCTGTCTGGCCTGCTCGGTGTTGATTTCGTACAGCCGCTGGGCTAGTTCTAGCTGAACGTCTAAAGAGGTGAGCGTGTGACCGATAGAATCGTGGATATCGCGAGCGATACGATTGCGCTCTAGATCTGCGGCTAATAGCTCTACTTCTCGGGTAAGTGCGGCTTCTCTCTGGCGACTTTTGCGCTCAGAAACAATGATGAGACACAGCAAAATTAGGAGTGAGTTGGCAGCAATAAAGATGCTAGTACTGTTGAGAATAAAGTCAGCTGCGCGAAGAGAGGGCGGCATCTGGTATATCTCTACAATTTCTGCTTGCACGTCTGCAAGGGGCCGAGAAATGTAGGATATAAAATGGTGGGCTACTGCCGTTTGCCAAATAATACCCGAGGTGATTGCCGTTAGAATCACTTCACGGCGGCTAAGCAAAAAGCAGCTTTTTACCAATACAAACCATAGAAGTAAATCTAAGCCCCAGTCAGAAAACACACGCGTTACTAACAGTGCAAAAATTTCTATCCAAAGGTAAGCCCGCTTTTGCCAAAGCGGACGGTCAATAGGAAACTTGAAGCTGAGGATGAAAAATAAAACGAATATGCATAGAACAACATAATCGCCGCTGGAAATTTCGTATCCTAGCGGCTTGTATAAGATTGGGAACAGGGCTCGCAACAGTGGGATGCCTAAGAATATCCAATCTAGACAGCGCAAAATTTTGGGAATAGAAGAACCGTTTGTGCTGGCGGTCGTCTGAGTCATACGCTTGCCTCACAAATACCGATGAGTTCTCCTAGTTCCCAATCGTACGGTAAATTTGAAAGGACGTATCGTGACAAACGTCATCAACCTGGGTCCATTTTGTCAATTATTTCGCTGTCTGAGATATGGTCATTTACCTTTTTGGCTTACCGCCTGCCCACTGATCGCCGATGATGTTAGGCTGCGCTAAGATGTAGCCTGCGATCGCGTTCAAATCATCTTCGTTAAGGTCTCGCATAATCGGAAAGATGTCTGACCTGAGCGTTGACGGGTGAAGTTCGGCTAGCGATCTTAGTCCGTCGTAGGTTGTCGGATAGGTCAAGTAATCTAACATGCCCTCGATATTATCGCGTGCAGGCGTGGCGTTGGCCAGTGTTTGTAAGCCAAGATCAACGTCAGGATTGGTTTTAGTGCCGCCGTCTATATGGCACTGAGCGCAGCTGCTGTTGAACTTACTCTGCCCTTGCATGAGTTCTTGTGTTGTGAGGGTGATTTGTTCTCCTGAGTCGTTGAGTGGCACGGTGCGATTAGAGGGAATGATTTCGCCTGCGATCGCACTGTTCATTAAAGAGAACATCAGTGTTGAAATGACTAAAACGATGTAGACTACCAGCGCTTTGGTCAAGATACTCCTAATTACGTAGATCATATGTTCCTGATTGAAAGTACTTTTGCTTAAGTTTTTTAAAGGTTAGAGCGGCGCTGTGTAAGCTGTCCTTTTTTAATAGGGTGGAGACTGACGCGAACTGACACAGCGCCTCGAAGCATTTGATTGAAATAAATTTGATTGAAATAGAATGGATTGAGCGTATTGTCCTTGGGAAATCTGAGTGACTTCTAGCAGGTGGTCAATTAAGTTGTCTCGAACGATGACCTGTCTCATAATTTCTGCAATACAAGACTGTGCCTGTTCTCGTGAGAGATGCGCTATTTTCTCTTTTAATTGCAGTAGCTCTTGTTCTTGTTCTCGGCTCAAGTGCCCCAGTAGTTCCATATGACTATCTCCCAGATAAATGGCCGATAAATGACCGACAAATGGCTAACTAGCGCTGAATAAATTGCATAGCGGCAATTGAGCCTAAGAAAAAGACAGTGGGAATAGCTAGTGCATGTACGGCTAACCAGCGGATAGTAAAAATGGGATAGGTTGTTGGCTGCTCGCGGTTGATGTTTGTCATGATTACTGACCTTTAGATTGAGGAGGGTGATCGATTGAGGAGGGTGATCGATTAGAGATGATGACAGTAGGTGATGGCTACAGGCTGATGACTACAGGCTGATGACTACAGATAAAGTAGATTAGGCGATTGTTGGTTCAATTCGGCTGTAAAACTGGCCAAGTATCTTGATAGGCATGGCTTCTTTGGACCCAAAGTCAGTATCAGAAGGCTGCTGGCTTTCAAACGTGCCTGAAACCTCGCCAGTTGCTCTGTTAACATGATTGATTTGCAGTGCAATTCGTCCTCTTTCGACTTCAAAAGACTTGTTGTTTTGACGAGAGAACTTATCTCTATCTGCCTGGATGGGAATGCCGACAGCTGCGTCGTAGCCAACGGCTAGCCCCCGACCTTTGGGATCAATAAAGCTAGAGGTTCGATAGGGCGGCACATCAAAGCTGCCAGCTAGACGTGTAGCAGGACTTAGCGCACTAGTACTTTGTTCTGTTTTGGCAATCAGCCCTTTGATGGTAAATAGCAGCGGAACGCGATCGCCGTTGGGAATCTGTACGGTAACGGGCTGAAAGTCGAATCCGCCTTTTTCAATGAAAGTAAGTTCACCCGTTGGAGACGACTGTAGTTCTCCGCTAATCTGGTCAAGCGTAAAGCTAGAGCGCGTGAGCAGCTTTCCTTCTAAAAACTTTTTAGGTGCCTGGTTGGCGGATGATTTTTGAGAAAGACTACTTTCAACCAAGAATGTTTCAGGCTGTAAGCATAGCTCTTTTAACTGATAGGTTTGGCCAGATTCCATCGGGATAGAATCCATGTTAGTGCCTGTGAGGGTTGGGCAGTCGTTTGCTAAGCCACTCCCTCTAATATCATCGTAGGTAAGTGATTCTGCTGCTATGTTAGTGCTGCTACAGGCGGTGAGCAGGCTGAGTATCAACATTAAAGCAGTGGCGATGAAAGGTTTGTAATTCATGTCTTAGTCATTCATGTCTTATGGGTGCAGATAGGCAATTACTTTCTTCGCTTGGGAAAACAGCGTTTCTTTTAAGACAAAGTAGCAAGCGTTTCTGGAGAACCTGTGAAGACAAGCTAATTTTGCGATCTCTAGCTTTTTAAGATCTCTCCTCTTTAAATTTATACCTTCTAGATCTCTCCCCTTTTTTGATATTTCTGCTTTGATTTTCTCAATTTTCTTCCTTTCATAGGTTCTCCATTTTTATCTTTTATGTTGATACCAACTTCTTGCACGGCGTTTTTCTCTATTACGTTTTCTATGGCACTGAAGTTCTGTTGTATCTTTTTACGAAGTAGGAATCAATACTATGAGCTTAGTTACGGAGATGATTTTGAGCGCGGATAGTGAAGCTCGCTATCCTGCGCCTAAAGAGCTGAGAATTTTTCAGGACTTTGTGAAAACAGGTGAGCAGCGAGTCCGAATTGCTAAGGCCCTGGCTGAAAATGAAGACAATATTGTTCAAAGAGGCAGTCAGAAGTTTTGGGAGCGCTGCCCTAATACTCCAAGCAACAGCGGTGTAGAGCGCAAAACAGCCTCCTGCCAGCGGGATCAGGGCTGGTATGTTCGTCTGATTGCTTATTCTATTTTGGCGGGGAGCGAACGTCCGCTAGAAGATATTGGCACGGTCGGCATTAAAGAAATGTACAACAATCTAGAAATCCCCATTAGGAACATTGCGGAGTGTATGCGCTGCCTGAAAGAAGAGGCTATGGCTGTTTTGAGCGATGAAGACGCGCAAGAGGTGGCGGCGTATTTTGACTTGATTATTCAGTCTTTGTCGTAGCCACTTTTCTGTCGTTGTTTGTTGTTTTAATTTGTTTTTCAATTTGTTTATTTCTTTTGGGAGACTTTCTCATGCAAGATGCTATTACCACGTTGATCAATGCGTCCGATGCTCAGGGTAAATATCTCGATGACTCATCTCTAGATAGTTTGCAAGATTATTTCCGTAGCGGCGATCTGCGAGCGAGGGCGGCAATGACGATCAGTGCGAATGCTTCAACTATTGTGACCAAAACAGTCGCGCGCTCTTTGCTGTATACCGATATTACGGGGCCTGGTGGCAACATGTACACCTGTCGTCGCTATGCTGCCTGCATTCGCGATATGGATTTCTTCTTGCGCTACGGTACCTATGCCATGCTGGCTGGCGATGCGTCTATTTTGGATGAACGCGTACTGAACGGGCTAAAAGAGACTTATAACTCTTTGGGTGTGCCTGTAGGGGCAACGATTCGAGCGGTTCAATCGATGAAAGAAGTCGTGGGCGAAATGCTAGGCGCTGAAGCTGGTAAGGAAGTGGGTGCTTATTTTGATCACATCTGTTCTGGGCTGAGCTAGCTTTTGTTTTGTTTTTCACTTTTGCCGGCTTTCATCTTTGCTGTTTTATCTTTGCTGTTTTTTTGCTGGCTTTCATTTATTAGTTAGTGGCATTAGGAGGATATTTGATGAGTGTGATTACTCAGGCGATCGCTACGGCCGATCGCGAAGTGCGCTATCTCTCTAAAGGAGAGCTCGACATGATCGGCCGTTTTTTTAATGATGGACCGCAGCGTTTGCGAATTGTTTCTATCCTCAACAGCAATGTAGACGAGATTGTTGAAAAGGGCAGCAGGCGGTTCTGGCAACAGCATCCAGAGACGCCTAGCCACAGCGGCAATCCGCGGTTTCAATCGTCCTGTTTGCGAGATCAAGCCTGGTTTATTCGGTTGATTTCGTATGCGGTGGCTGTGGGCGATGTTGATCCGCTTGAGTCGAGCGGGGTGAGAGGCGCTAGGCAAATGTATCTCTCTTTAGAGGTACCGCTGAGATTGGTAGCGCAGTGTGTGCGATCGCTCAAAGACGTCACGTTAGACATGCTCAGTGTAGAAGATGCCGCTGAGGTTGGGCCTTACTTCGACTATCTAATCGCTGGGCTTATGCCCTGACAGACATATGGCTTTGTCTGTTGTATCTTCTCGGGCCTAGAGTGGCTCGGGCTTAGATTTTCTTGAAGATTTGTTTGGACTTGGAGACCGCTATGACCGATCGAACGAATGGGGGAAGCCCTGTTGTTAATTCGCAGCCGTATCATACGGTACCGACGGCTGTGATTGAGGGGGCGCATCAGCGCGATCGCTATCTTAACCACAGCGAAACGCAGACGCTTTTAGCCTTTTTAAAAACAGGGCTAAGGCGTCTAGAAATTGCTCAGATACTAGCTGAACATGCTAACGAGATTGTCGCCGCAGGCGGTAGACGTATCTTTGTTGGTGGCAATCCGATGGCTTATTTTGAAGAACCTTCAGCTCCTGTTGGAATGCCAGGTTCGGGCTATTTTGTGGCAGAGGATTACCTATCGCCAAAGTCTAAAACGAGTCAGGCAAACAACACGCTGCTGTCTGTTGATGTCTCGACAAAGTCGCTGGTCAATCCTTTGAGCTGGTTTAAGGGATTATTCTTTAGTGGGAAACCTAGCGTTCCTGGTCGCTTTCAAGCGATTAATATTGCCGATTATGGCAGCGTCCGGATGAAGCGCTCTATGCGCGATCTTGGCTGGTTCTTGCGCTATGTCACCTATGCGATCGTGGCTGGTGATACGAGTATTATTAGCGTTAATACTCGGGGCTTGCAGGGTGTGATTCCTCAAGATGTCACGCTGGCAACAACAGTGGCGCTGCGAGAAATGCAGTGGAAGGCACTCTCTTTTTTTCCTGCTGAATCTGCGGCGGCGGCGCTGGTACAGCGATATTTTGATGTGTTGATTGCTGACTATAACGTCGAAAAGCCTTCGGACAGATTGCGGTCTGGCGTTTCGAAGCATCATCAGGGACTGAGCTTGCCACAGAGCTATGAAGATAGCAGTGGGGCAAGGCCGAAGTGGGTGATGAAAGAGGACTTGCCCGACATTGAAAAAGAGGCGGTGATCAAGGCTGCTTACCGACAAATTTTTGAGCGAGATGTCAGCGAGCTATACGGCGATGAGCTATCTAAACTGGTTTCGCAAGTAAAGGGCGAAGGCGGATCGATGGCGCTGTTTGTTCAGCAGCTGGGTAAGTCTCGGCTTTATCGACGGCTCTATTACGAGCCTTACAGTATTAGCCGCGCTATCGAGTTAGCCTGCCGCCATTTTTTAGGGCGTGGGCTGAGCTGTATGGAAGAGTTTCAGCAGTACTTTGAACTGGTTTCTGAGAAGGGATTTGCGGCGTTGATAGATGCGCTTGTAGGATCGAAAGAATATGCCGATTACTTTGGCGTAGAAACGGTGCCGTATTTGAGAGGACTGGGCGTAGAGGCTCAAGAATGTCGAAATTGGGGACCTCAAGTAGAGTTGTTTAAGCCCAGCGCACCTGTGCGTAAGGTGCCTCAGTTTGTGACAACTTTTGCGGGCTATCAGCAGCCACTGCCCAATCAGCATCCCTATGGCGTAGGAAACGATCCGTTAGAAATTCAATTCGGGGCAATCTTTTCGCAGGAAACCAAAGCGCCCGATGCGCAGCCAGCTCATTTTAGTAAAGACAGTCGTCGGATTTTGATCAGCAGTGGGCAGAAGAAAGCGCATTTTGTGCAGCGCGATCGCTTGTCTTTGGCCTCTCAGCATAAAGCTGTACGAGATAAAGCTGTACAAATCAGTATTGATAGCACCCAGCACTCTGTTGAAGCCGTTATCTTGGCTACTTATCGACAGCTGTTTGGCTGTGATGTGTTAGCAAGTCAGCGTCACAGAGTAGCTGAAACTCAGCTAAAGGGTGGGCTAAGTACTGTCCGAGACTTTGTTAAAGCGTTGGCAAAGTCTCGGGCTTTTCGTCGGGCTTATTGGGAAGGTTTGTATCTGACAAAGTCTACTGAAATTATTCATCGACGCTTGCTAGGCAGACCTACCTACAGCCGCGAGGAAACGAATAAATACTACGATATCTGCGGCCGGCAGGGCTTCTATGCACTGGTTGATGCCTTGGTTGATAGTGATGAATATCGTGAGACGTTTGGGGAGAATACGGTTCCTTATGAGCGGTATGTTACACCGCGTGGACTGGCGATGCGATCGCCTAAAGGACCATCTGCGATATCCAGGCTAAGAGATAATCCATCTACTGTTGGTGACTATATGATGCGCTATCAGGCTGCATCAGCACCTGATGAGAAGCAAGCGATGCCTGCGCAGAATGGATTCAGTACACCTACTCAACACCAAGATCAACATCAAACTGCCGACACGTCTGAGCAGCGCCCGGTCTTATCGCCAGACTCAACGCTACCAGAGAATGCTGACGACAGGCCGGAAGAGGCTGATGCCCTGGCGGTCGTTTCAGCTGAATCTAGTGCTTCAGGTTAAGAATTTCTCTTGTACGTCTTTTGTACGTACTGATAGCCAGCACCAGATAACTCTTTAAAGTACACTCAGTTAGCAAAATGAATATAACTCCAGAAAAGAACAGATTTTTGAAACCTATTTCTATAGTTCAACTTTTGAAGTGGGTTTTACAACAGATTTTACACCAGAAACGCTTTCTCTCTTCTCAAAACCCATTCAGCTACCGCATCTGCATTAGCTGGTTTGGTGGTGTACATATTCATCCAAAATTCTAGATTCACGCTTTAGGTCACTGGCTTGTCATGAGTATTGTTAAACAGATCATTTTGAATGCTGATGAAGAATTGCGCTATCCCACACCCGGAGAGCTGAAGGCTATTCGGCGCTTTTGTGCAGTGGGAGAGCAGCAGATTCGATTGGCAAAGACGCTGGCGCAATGCGCGCCAAAGATTGTAGAAGAAGGGACGCGAACCTTTTGGCAAATTTGCCCAAGAACGCCTAGTAACAGCGGTAATCGGCGCAAAACTGAGGCTGCAAAAAGAGATATGAGCTGGTACATTCGCCTAATTAGCTACTGCTTGCTAGCCGGCAACGACCAGCCACTAAGAGAGATTGGCCTGTTAGGAATGAAAGATCTGTATACCAATATTGGCATTCCTTTAGACAATATTCTGCAATATTTTCGCTGCTTGAGGGCAGAGGCCATTACGCAGCTTTCAGAGGCTGATGCTGAGGCGATTATTCCCTATTTTGATCAAATTATTCAGGAGCTAGTGCGGCCTGGCCCCGCTTACTTTGGCATTAAAGATCGCAGTGTCAGTCAGGCCGCTTAGTTTTGCTATTTGGGTCTACTTTTGCCGAACGCCTCTAGCGAAGGCCATACATAAAACACGATGAGGATATCACAATGACCATTACGATGGGCTCACTTAGCTCAGCGAAAAACGGTGTGCAAAGATTAGATGACTGGCTGAAGCGCGATCGCTTTGTCTTTATTGGCTGGTCAGGACTGTTGCTCTTTCCCTGCTCCTTTTTAGCCATTGGTGCCTGGTTTACTGGCACGACTTTTGTTACTTCTTGGTTTACCCACGGCCTGGTTTCTTCCTATTTAGAAGGCTGTAATTTTCTGACAGTGGCGGTTTCAACGCCAGCGGAAAGTATGGGCCATTCTCTGCTGCTGCTGTGGGGGCCAGAGGCCAACGGAGACTTTGTTCGATGGGTTCAAATTGGCGGACTCTGGACGTTTACAGCTTTTCACGGCGTGTTTGGGCTGATTGGCTTTATGCTCAGACAAATTGAGATTGCTAGGTTAGTGGGAATTCGGCCTTATAATGCGATCGCTTTTTCAGCGCCCATTGCCGTTTTTTGCGCTACGTTTTTAATCTATCCCTTAGGTCAATCCAGCTGGTTCTTTGGCCCTGGGTTTGGCGTAGCCGCTATCTTTCGCTTTCTTCTGTTTTTCCAGGGGTTCCATAACTACACGCTAAATCCCTTTCATATGATGGGTGTTACCGGCGTACTAGGCGGCGCTTTGCTCTGTGCCATTCACGGCGCCACGGTTCAAAACACGCTCTTTCGAGACAACCGTAGTAAAAACACTTTCAAGGGCTTTAGTACGACTCAAGGTGAAGAGACCTATTCTATGGTGACTGCCAATCGCTTCTGGTCTCAGATTTTTGGTATTGCCTTTTCCAATAAGCGCTGGCTGCACTTTTTTATGCTGTTTGTTCCTGTCACTGGACTGTGGATGAGCGCGATTGGCATGGCGGGGCTTTCGTTTAACCTCAGAGCTTATGACTTTGTAAGCCAAGAAATTAGAGCGGCTGAAGACCCTGAATTTGAGACGTTCTACACAAAAAACATTCTGTTGAATGAAGGGCTAAGAGCCTGGCTTTCAGAGATGGATCAGCCTGCGAAAAATTTTGTTTTCCCCGATGAAGTTCTTCCTCGTGGTTTTTCTGAATAGTTCACCTCTTACATCTTTAAGGCTTGATTTACACCTCTAAGGCTTGATTCTCCGCTAGACTTATCACGAGATTTATACAGATGGAAACTCCACTTGAAACCGTTCCAGATTTATCACTCTCTTTACCTGCTGATACAGCTTCAATCTTGGCACCTGCTGGCCCCGGCTACGATGAGGAGACCAGTGGCTATGCCTGGTGGGCTGGCAACGCCCGCCTGATTACGACAGAGCTAACGGGCCGCTTTTTGGGTGCTCACGTTGCGCACGCTGGCCTCGTAGCTCTGTGGGCGGGTGGCATGCTGCTCTTTGAAGTGTCTCACTACACGCTGGCCAAGCCGATGTATGAGCAAGGGTGCATTTTGATGCCTCATATCGCCACTCTTGGCATCGGTGTTGGGCCCGCTGGCGAAATCACTAATATCTTTCCGTTCTTTGCGATTGGCGTCGCTCACCTGCTAGGTTCGGCAGTGCTGGGTATCGGCGGGCTGTACCATGCGATTAAGGGCCCTGAAAAGCTCTATGGCTTTTTTCAGTTTGACTGGACCGATAGAGCCAAGGTGGCGCAAATTTTAGGCTTTCACATCGCGGTTCTCGGTGTTTTTGCACTCTTGTTTGCGGCCAAAGCAATGTACTGGGGCGGTCTTTACGATCCTTGGGCACCGGGCGGGGGCGATGTTCGTCTTGTGACCAATCCGACTTTGGACCCGCGAGTTATTTTTGGCTATCTGATTAAAAAGCCGACTGGCGGTGAGGGCTGGATTGTTAGCGTTAACAACCTAGAAGATATTATCGGCGGCCATATTTGGATTGGCTGTTTGCTTATTATTGGGGGGATCTGGCATATTTTAGTTCCGCCTCTGCGCTGGACTTACAATCTCTTTCCTTGGACGGGTGAAACGTATCTCGCTCAAAGCCTGGGAAATGTGGCAGGGCAGGCGTTTATCGCAGCGGCCTTTATCTGGTTCAACAATACGGCGTATCCCAGCGTGTTTTACGGCCCCACCGTCCCGGAGGCTTCCCAGGCGCAGTCTTTTGTCTTTTTGATGAGAGATCAGGGTATGGGCGCAGATGTCGCTGCGGCTCAGGGACCAACAGGGTTGGGTAAATATTTGCAGCGCTCGCCGACTGGAGAGATTATCTTTGGTGGTGAAACGATGCGCTTTTGGGATGCAAGAGCGCCTTGGCTAGAGCCTTTGCGCGGTAAAAACGGCTTGGATTTAGATCACCTGCAGCACGACGTTCAGCCCTGGCAGCTGAGACGAGCTGCGGAGTATATGACGCACTCCCCGATTGGTTCTTTGAACTCGGTTGCAGGATTAGCCACCGAATCGAACGCATTCAACTATGTTTCTCCTAGAACATGGCTGGCCTCTGCTCACTTTATCTTTGGCTTCTTTTTCTTGGTTGGGCATCTTTGGCACGCCGGGCGAGCTAGAGCGTCGGCAGCTGGGTTTGAAACCGGATTAGACCGTGAGAATGAGCCTGTTCTTTCAATGGCGCCTATCGATCCGAGCTTGCGTTCTGACTAGATCACAGGTTGACTGTCTTATTTATTTGTTATCTACGGTAGGAGAAGATTCGATGGGACTCCCTTGGTATCGTGTTCACACATCTGTGCTGAACGATCCGGGTCGCTTGATTGCGGTGCATATTATGCACAATGCGCTGTGCGCTGGCTTTGCTGGTTCGATGTTGCTGTTTGAGCTGGCGCTGTTTGATCCGAGCGACCCGGTGCTAAACCCAATGTGGCGGCAGGGCTGCTTCTTGATGCCGTTTGTGGCACGTTTGGGTGTTGTAAACTCTTGGCAGGGTTGGAGCGTAACGGGTGAGACGTTTACAAATCCTGGACTGTGGACGTTTGAAACGGTTGCGATCGCACATATTCTCTTTTCTGGACTCTCTTTTCTAGCCGCTTGCTGGCACTGGGTTTATTGGGATGTTGCAACCTTTTTTGACCCCAAAACAGATGAGCCAGCAATTGATTTGCCTAAAGTTTTTGGTATTCATTTGACGCTAGCAGGTCTGCTTTGCTTCGGTTTTGGTGCTTTTCACCTAACCGGCGTATTTGGTCCCGGAATGTGGGTCTCGGACCCATTTGGACTGACCGGTCATATTCAAGGCGTTGCACCGGAGTGGGGCGCAGCCGGGTTTGATCCACACAATCCAGGTGGTGTTGTCGCTCACCATATTGCGCTCGGCATCGTCGCTATTATCGGCGGATTGTTTCATATTTCTGTTCGGCCTCCTGAATACCTGTACAAAGGTCTCAGGATGGGCAATATCGAAGGCGCATTGGCGAGTGGATTGGCAGTGTTCTTTTCTGGTGCTTTTATTGCCGCAGGTACCATGTGGTATGGCACTGCAACGACGCCGATTGAACTGTGGGGACCGACGCGCTATCAATGGGATCAAGGGGTATTTCAGCATGAAATTGATCGGCGTGTGAAAGCCAGCACTAGTGATGGCCAAAGCCTATCTGAGGCGTGGTCACAGATTCCTACCCGGCTCGCGTTTTACGATTATATTGGCAACAGCCCGGCGAAAGGCGGTTTGTTCCGAGTAGGGCGAATGGTAGATGGTGATGGCTTGGCCACTGGGTGGCTAGGACACCCCATCTTTAAAGACGGCGACGGTAGAGAACTCACGGTTCGCCGGATGCCTAATTTCTTTGAGAACTTTCCAGTCGTCCTGCAAGATAAAGACGGTATCGTTCGCGCAGATATTCCTTTCCGTCAGGCAGAATCTAAATACGGAATTGAGAAAACAGGGGTCACTGTGAGCTTTTATGGGGGAGCGCTTGATGGGCAAACGTTTAGCGATCCAAAAGCGGTGAAAAAGTATGCTCGGCGTGCTCAGCTTGGAGAGCCCTTTTCGTTTGATCGCACCGTTTATGATTCTGACGGTTTGTTTAGAACTAGCAATCGTGGTTTCTTTGCCTTCTTCCATGTTGTCTTTGGTTTGCTGTGGTTCTTTGGCCATATCTGGCATGGGTTAAGAGCGCTTTTCCAGGATGTATTCTCGGGCATTGACCCAACGCTGAGCGCTGAGCAGGTGGAGTGGGGCTACTTTACCAAGGTAGGCGATCCGACTTCTCGGCAACCTGCGGCCTAGAAAATGCGTAGAACATTTGAGAGGAATCACTTAAAGGAGGTATTTCATGCGACAAAAATTTGTTTCTAACAAAACGGCACCTTTGCAGTATCCGCTGCGAAAGCTCAATGCTGAATCGGGTAAGGTTGTGCCTGGGTGGGGCACTGCGCCGCTCATGGGCGTGCTGTTAGCGGCGCTGCTACTCTTTCTTCTGACGATTCTTCAGCTGTACAACGGCACCATTATGGTTGAAGGCATTGATATTTGATTGATAAGAGCGCAGTTTAGTGACAATCCATTAACCGCATGACAGGTACTCTGTTGTGCGGTTTTGTCTTGTTTACGGATCGGACTGGTTGTGCTGAATAGGTTACTGGCCTACCTCACCCTGCTTTCGTGTACACAACGAAACTGGCCAAGCGCCTATGTTGCAGACCCGCCCCGTTGCTGCGCGTCACACCTGCAGAGGGGATTTACTTCAGGGGCTAGAGGGTGATGAGGTTAGAGAGAAGCTAGAGGCGATCGAAAGGCCATATATAGACAAAACTCCCCTCTGTAGGTCGGTCCTGTATGGTGAGGTAGGTTCGCAGGTTTCAGATTGAGCTTGATATTG
>ERZ1740058.1070-NODE-1070-length-14800-cov-17.873245_pt1 | contig 14800 bp, 10 predicted proteins | sample MGYA00581745_ERZ1740058 | MGnify/ENA primary metagenome ERZ1740058 (study PRJEB43018, sample SAMN04849742) | marine metagenome | isolation source: floating plastic debris | place: Pacific Ocean | collected 2008-08-30 | study: EMG produced TPA metagenomics... | reverse complement strand
GGACTTCATCACGAATGCTGTATTAAGGGCATCCTCAAATTGAATTGGTATAAGACCACGACTAATTCAACTAGGCTGAATCCTCCTAAGTTGGTTGTTGGTGCAACATAATCAGCCAAAACTTGTTGAAGCGATCTGAGACCAGGGCCTGAAGATCCCTCAACCCACTGCAATAGCTCAGATGTTCTATCCCCTTGAGGGGCAGATTTTGGAGATATGACTCCTGGAGGAGGTCGCATAGCAAAAACGATCTCCTCAAATTGGGTAGAAGGAAGCCCGTTCAATGTTCGAATAAGTTTCAACCGCTTACTCGAACCCTGTGAATTCTCACTCATTATTAGTTAAAAAAGAAACACAACGAGAAGACCACCAAAAACCATTACATGTATCATTTAGTAGATACTTTGGTATCGAAGAACTATTTCTGCTCTTGAATAAAGCCTAGACCACAAGACCTAATACTTAAAAGAGAAACTTACTCATAATTTTAATTTATACGCTAGGTCCAAGAGGTGGCTTCAGTAATTTTCATTTACGCAGTATAAAAAAACACCTTTATCTGGAAAGACCTTCCCTTTAGGATGCTGCCATCTGCCGACTAGGAGAGCAGAAAAAGTCAGGGGCAGCATCTTTCATTAGCTGAGTTAATCCTCTGAGATAGGCACAGTAGTGGCTTGGGACTGATACGAATTAAGTTTTGGAAAGCCGCGAAAAACTCCAGCAGCCCTCGTGCCCAGCGAGCGACTTGGTGAAATAACTATTGATGTCCTTGATATGGTGTAACCCTTCACTGAGGTTAAACATATGCTTATTTCAGGTCTCTTGCTCTCCCTGCCATGACACCATAGCTGTCTAACTGTCGCAACTGCCCATAAGCTCAAACATTGCCACACCAGGTCTAATAACCTCAAGAAGCCGGACCCGGCCAAAAATGCTGACTGCTACTTGTAAGATCCGGAAAATAAAACCTTAAGAACCAACAGACAAAGGGGCAACTTCTTGCGATTCAGCACACTTGTGCCTTTCTCCTGATGGAGAAAAACAGAAAAAAGCGCTAACGCGCTTTATGAGGTGTCAAAAAGGGGTATCTGAGCGGCAGACTTGAGACTGGCCTGAGACGCTGGAAAACAACGATTTGAGAGCAGGGCAGGGGTATACAGCTAGGGATAAAAAAATGGCTTTTTGGCATCCAAAAATCATGAAAATGGTTTTCGGGAAGTAGTTTTCAGATTTTCTATGCGTTCGTTTACCAACTCAAATAGATTTATGAACAGTGTTTCTGATTTTGGAGTAACAATCTTACTTGGTTCTTCTGCCATTTTACGAAGCATCAATCGAGCAGGACGCGTTTTATTAAACTCTATACCAACAGATTTAAACGCTTCTTCAAATCGTTTTGCGTTTCTTGGGATATTATCGTTCAGTTCATATCGCTTCCCTCTGAGCTCTTTTGAATAACTCTCTTCAACTAGTAGACGATATACATCTTTCTCAATTAAGTCTTCTATATCAGCCTCTGTTGGTGGATTAGAAGTCCATGCTTCGCTCACAAAAATCAGGTTTTTTTTACGTATAAGTTTATTCTTGATGACATTGTCACTTGTAATACGTGCTGCTCTTTCTTCATCGAGTATAACAATTACATTCAAATTCTCAGATGCTAACAAGGCCACCATATAAGGGATTTTTTGAGCCCCACCTGCTGGAGTAAGGATTAAATCATGATCTAATCCTTTTTTTCCACTGTTGATTAGATATTCAGATATTGAAGACAAAATCCAGTAGTCAGTAACGCCTTCAACTACGACGTTATTTTGCCCTACGAATAAACTTTGGGAAATGCTGTATCCAATTGCACTTTGAATAGGAAAAAGGGTTCGAGAATCACCCGTTGGATCGTTCGTCACAGTCGTCCCATTCTCTTGATCAATGTTCACCGTTCGGACAGCATCAAGATTTTTAACAGGAACCATAAATGGAGAGTGCGTTGTATAGATTATCTGGTTATCATAATCTTCACTTAGATGTTTTACTAAATCAGACTGAGAAGAGGCATGAAGATAAAGACCAGGTTCGTCTAACAAGAGAATGGCATTATCAGCATACCCATCTTGGGTATCTGCAGAGAATATGACATAAAAAGAGAAAAACCATTTAAATCCTCTGCTTCTCTCATCAAGGTTTACCTCAACATCGTAAGTAGTAGTAGGGTCTGATATAAATGTATCCAGGTACTGAGAATCAATATTAAAGCGTATCTTTAACTCTCTATCTTTCCACAACCTCTTAATTTCTTTTGTTATCACTGCGCTAGCACGATTAACTAGTTGATTTCTAGTTTCAGAGTCTTTACTACCAAGGAGGTTCTGAAGTTGTTCAGGTTTTAATCCTGAAACCTTGCAAAGCTTAGCAAAATTCTTATCTGCAGATCTTGGGTTAGATTTCCGTTCTAAATACTCTTTAATATCTTGATGTCCATGTATTTCTGGATATTCGTCAACATAAATAAATTTAGGTAATTTTTCTCTTATCCAAGTTCTGGCCTTTGCGTGCTTATCATCATCACTTTCAATAGAATCAGCTAATTCCTCAATCTCTGCCAGCAAATCATCTGCTTTATCAGAAATTTCCATAGCAGATTCTGCCATTAAAAGCCTCATTTCTTTACATATATTTTTTGCCTCTATCGCCCAGCGCTTGGGAATAGATATACTAACGATTTTCTTTGAGAGTGAATCAAGCGAAGATTTGTATTTTGTTTTCACTGAATCTTCTAGCTTGTCTATTTCAACCTCAATTAAAGGTGATAATTTTCGGATAATCTTCTTTATGTTGCTTAGCTCAAAATTTATTTTTTCGATTGGATTTATGCCAACTCTTAGGGTAGTTCCATAACATCTCGAAACAGTAACTTTCTCAACATTTTTAGCCCTTGGAAAGATGCTGATAAATTCCTTTTTATCAGTGTCAGACAAGTGCCATTCTGTATCTATGACGTGCGTTGATTCGTCGCAATTCTCAAGCTTCCTATTACGTGGATAATCTTTGATGGGAGTAAGTTTTTTGAGTCCATCTGGTGGATTGAGACTAGCAAGAGCAACGAGTAAATTTGACTTTCCGCTCTCGTTGCGTCCTAATAAGGCCGTTATGTTAGAGACTTGTATGACTCCACTATCATCAACAGACCGGAAATTACGAACTCTAAAACTTACTAGTTTCAAACTGCAACATCTCCTCAACTTGAGATCAAAATCAATATAAATCTACCTCAAATAAAATTTATGTGACACGACGATAGTATGTATTCCTCGATATCCCTACCGCTTTACAAGCTTCTTGTACTGTGATGGTTTCATCCTGAAGCATGGCTTTGACCTGCTTGATCTTCCCCGGCGTACCCTTGAGTGGACGGCCTCCCTTGCGGCCACGAGCGCGAGCAGCCTTCAAGCCTGCGCAGGTTCGCTCGCGAATGAGATCTCGTTCAAACTCAGCGATCGCCCCAATGATGTGAAACATCAGTTTGCCAGTTGAGGTTGTTGTGTCGATGCCGTCGTTGAGGCTTTTGAAGCCAATACCACGCTTGTTCAATTCTTCAATAGTGGCAATTAGGTGTTTCAGCGTTCGACCCAAGCGATCTAGCTTTACGACCACCAGCACATCACCTTCCCGCAGATAGTCAAGTGCTTCATCCAATCCGGGACGAGCCTCTTTCGCACCACTCACCACATCACTGTATATTTTCCCGCACCCAGCTTCTTGAAGACGATCAGTCTGTGGTAACAGTGACTGCTCAGCAGTCGAAACTCGCTCGTACCCTATCAGCATGTGTCAGAACCCATATACATTCACCTTTTGCATGACATAGATTATGGAACCAGTTTTGACACAGCACAAGCCACAAAAAATCCCCGGAAACTCGTTCACAGCAAAATCGCGAGAGATCGTGTCAAAAACGTACGTTTTTGACACGATCTCTCATTATTGGCCATTCAAACAATTTAGTCTTTGCTATTTTCACTTTTCCGAAGTCTATCGTATGACAGTTGAAAGCAGGTTCTAAAAACGAGTATTCGCTAGACACAAGACAACAAGACTAGTCATAATGGTGCAGTTTTGCGAGAAAATTTGCATTAGTCTGTCATTTTCGCAAGGAAATAAGCGTGGTCAAGGATACATCGAGAGCAGGAAATGTATACGAATTTTGGAAAAAACTTAGAGATTGGCTTGGGTCGGAGGAGGTACTAGGCTCGTCGGAGGCTAGTCTTTTTCGTGGGAAAATCTCGTCGGAGGCTCGTCTTTTACCTAAAAAAATTAAGAGGCTGGTATTCAAACGTAGGAAATTCTCTCTCGGTTCCAGAGAAATAATAAACATATGCATAGTTTTTTGCACTACCTTGACTTTTGCATTTTTGAAACAGGACAAGGAAGAGAATTATGCTGATTCAATCGTGGATGTCATCAGGGAAGATCTGGAAAGCATCGCAATTGCCTCGGTAGGTGTCATTTATGTTTTAGAAGCTAGTGAGCGGCGTAAGCGCGGTATCTATGAAGCCTGGCAAGTCATTAATTCTTCTGGTGGTCAAACCGGAGATGGCGGAAGAAGTGAAGCTCTGATGCATCTCTGCTTCGAGAACGAACTACTTGATGATGTATTGGCTCCAAATGCAAATTTATCTGAAATTAATTTAGAGAAAGCAAAATTATCAGGAGCTAACTTTGAAAACACGAAGTTTACTAAAGCTGATTTAACTAAAGCAACTTTAAAGGAAGCTAATTTAAGAAATACAAGATTAGACAAAGCCATACTCAAAGGAGCAAACCTAACATCCTCAATTCTTGAGGAAAGTGTTTTAAATGGGGCGAATCTAGAGAACTCAGACCTTTCATATGCAAATCTCAGTAATACGGAGCTTAATGGTGTAAACTTTCAGAAATCAATTTTAGTAATGGCCAGCCTTACTAAAACAGTAATGCTAGACGCAAATTTTGAGGCAGCAGAACTTGCTGGAGCAGATTTCCGAGAATCTCGCATAACGGATTCTTCTTTTCGAGGAGCAAATATAGAAGATGTAAATTTTGAAGGCGCAATACTTATAAGTGTAGATTTTGAAGATGCCATCGGCTGGACAGAGGAGCAATTCAGCAACGCACAATACCTATACAATGTTGATTTCCCGAAGAAAGGAGAGAGTTAGATAGCATCTAACTTTCTATGCTTCTTTATGAGACTTTTAACTCATTCATTTGGTATACTCACTTGGTTCCAGAGAACTCCTAACTTAATCATGAGAGACCCTCTAAAGAGTAATTCAGACTCAATCTTCTCTAGGATTACGCAGGAAATTGTCTCCTAACCAGTTGATGTAATCATTCAACTGACCTTTCTCTTTTAATTCTTTCAAATATTCAAAGGTAGCCAATTCAGTAGGGTTTTCGTGCAAAAACTCACCTTTCTCGATTCTTTCTCGCTCTACTCTGTCCTTTTCCATTAGCTGTTTCAGCCTGTCCGAGTCCTCATCGGACAAAAAGCCCTGTTCAACCTTTTTCATTAACAATTCCAAAACAGAATCAGATTGTCTTCCTGACTCTAAGTTCTCATTATTTGCCATTTTTCCACCCAGCTTTCCTTTTCTGGGGACACCCAGTTGACGAATAGTAGACAACATCATCTGATTTTATTTTTCAACCAAAAACCAACTTTTTCACAACGCAGTTGTATATCCGAACACAGAAACCAGACAAAACAATTATCCCTGATGTTAAATCAGTCATTAATTCTCACTTAGAAAATGGCTTAAAAGCGATAATCCTTGTACCAATGACACTTCCTCTTTCGGTCTCTTAAACCATCAACAAGAGACTGAGAATAGCCTATAAAAATCTCAATCCACCTGGATTAAAATCGATACCCTGAAAACCCTATAAGCACTGCAGACTCATACCTCAGCAGAACAAATGAACTTCTTGGTTCATTTGTTCTGCTGAGGAGTTGTCGAAAATTGTCTCGTAGACATGGAGACGAAATCTGGTCATTAGTTCAACTGCCAAGTACTGAAATCGCGTTTCATCGTCAGTTATGACCGAGAGAAAGTCGATTGGCCTTCTCTCAGCCATAAACAGATCCTTACAAACTTCGCGAAGGAGAGCCCTGAGCATGACTTTTACATTGGAAACATCGGTAAAGATAGCAAAAGTTCACAAGAAAGCATCCGCACCCTAAATAGATTAAGGCAAATCATTTTATACTAACTTTTGACACTTTGTAGTTTTAGGATCTATGATGTAGGCTCTCAAGAAGTGGGGGTTTGTTTTAAGCCCCTGTTTTTTTGCCGCGTTACTTAAGCATTGATTCTGAGACCTCAGCTGTTTCAGGCTCAATGCTTAGCGTGTGCTGGTTGTGAATATTTTACGGTGAGTACACGATGCCGGAGACTGAGTCCTCAAGCAAGAAAGGCGCAGATCTTGTTTCGAAGATTGAAAGTTTGCGAAAGACGAAAGGCTATACGCAGAAGGATCTGTCTATTCTGATCGGCGTTACTGACACAACCATTGCGAATTGGGAACGCGGTCGTAGCGGATTGGATTGGTTTGAAAGGGTAGATGAATTATGTACTGCTCTAAACTGCAAGCCTGGCGATCTTTATGAACGCAGGTCTGTTAAGGGCGCACGTCAGATGAGGAGAGAACCTCCTCCTGAAAAACTATATGCACTTCACAAGTTTTTCTTGGCAGAGGTTGAGAAAAATCTTGCGAGAGGAGTGGACTTATCCACAGAAAAATCCTTATCGGCAGTCCTAAATTTGTTGCGGCGCCCAAAAAAAAATAAGGGTATGAAGGATATTCATACTGATGAAACAGAGCTAGGGCTATATACGGAGCTAGGTATCCTTCTTGAAGACACGGAAGGAACACAAATCACCTCGAACGTCAAAGAGCTACGTGAACAAGTCGGTTATACACAGCGAATTTTGTCGTTTAAGGCTCACATAGGTGAATCAACCGTTGCAAACTGGGAACGCGGCCGCAGCGGGCTTGAATGGTTTGAAAAAGTCAACAAACTTTGTATCGCTCTGCATTGCAAGCCAGGAGATTTGTACGAACGTAGGTTCAGTGATATCGGCTCCAGTAGCCAACCCACCATCGATGACTTGTATGAAATCTACATCATGGCTCAGAAACTTCAAGACGACTCACAGCATAGTGAAGAGCCCCTCGCTCATATCCTCGCAAAAGTAGAACAGGTACAAGCAAAAGCAGTTGCAGAAGGCAGAATCCTTTTGACAAGTCCGAAAGATTCACAAGCCCAAAAAAGGAGTGAAGAGGGAATAGAGCAGCCCGGCAAGGAGCAGGAACCAGATGAAGAAGAGATTCACCACAATCATTCATAACTTTTTATGGATCCACTCTGAACTCAGCAACTCATATCAATAATATTCCTACAAATTAAATCTTCCTTTATCTGGCAATCATTCTCCAGTGAAGTTATAATACGGCAGAAAACGTTAAATTAGACCTGGTAAAGCATTGAATGTATCTCTAGGTCCAATATTCATGGGATTCTAGCGAATTCTGGCTCATTTCTTTAGTCCTTCCTAGAAAGCTTACGAACTGTCCAATCAAATATCTTTCTCACGAGCGTTTTAACCAATCGGTTCAGTTCAAAAGTCGGAGTCAAAAAGCGCTGTTGATTCCCTTGAGAGAAGTTACTCGTAACGAATTAACTTCCTTCTGAGGAAAAAGATACGTGCCGCATATCTTTAGGGCTCACATTTACTCCAACGTCCTTGTACTTGCCCTGTCCTACTTGGTTGAGACAGGGCAAGTACAAGGTTTTGGAAACCCTAAAAGGATTTTAGAGAAGCTTGCAGAACTGAACAACAAAGGCATCATAAAATCCGAAATGCGGGAGAGCGAATGGGAAACCGCTGTGGATAAAATATGCGGGAGAGGATTAGAGTATTCAGATGTCGACAATGACATCATCCGTCAAGCACTCGATTACTTACAGACGTCTGTAATATCAATCGTCCCGGATAAGACAAATGGTTATGACTTTGCCATAGGGACTGAAGAGGAGCTTAGAAATCCAACTGTCACATGCACAAAATTCCTCTTATGGGACTTGTTTTTGGCCCTGAATTTAGCAGAAATTACAGAGGAGTATAAAAAAAAAGAGGATTTTGAGAAGGAATTCTCCGAGCGACTAGTAAGCATTCAACAGACTTACAGAACTGGATCACATGATCATCCATTTTTGGAGGGGGTTCCTGTTCACAATGCACGATTATCCATACAGCAGCAAAGGATTAAACAAGCTACATCTCAGGAAAAACAGCTTCAAACGAAAACATCCAAGCAGACTTCGACCTATCGCTATACGAAAGTTGTGGGATTCTTTCGACGTATTTTTGATGATCGGCCCACTTTCCTGCCATGGCCAATTGTATTCTTTCTGCCGTTCATTACTTCCAGAGAAAGAACTGGAACAAGCGCTATCAAGTTTGAAGCAGCAATATTTGCATCAACGCCCCCTATTGTTCCTCAAACATCTGAACTACCTGCAATTACGACACAGGAGGATTCACCTGATGCAGCGCAGGAAACCGCTTTTGAGAAAGTTATCACGGTCGGAGTATCACCAACATCCAATCCTGTATCTAGAATAGACGAAAAGGGGGGCTTAAAATGGTCTCCTTCGCATTTAGAAACTCTTCCAGAGGGAGAATCCAATAGTAAGACTGACATACCTGATAGCGAAGTTTCAGGTGGCAGACGACGACAGAAACTGGCCAATGATGATCCGCAGCTAGGAACTGAGGATTCAATAGACATAGATATTGAAGTTCCAGCAGGAAAATCGCCCGTTTCGAGCCAGAGCATTGCTCATCAAGTGCCCGAAGCTATCAAGCAAAACTACCAAGCAGAATCCTTGGTAGAAGAGGATTTAATTACTACAGAAGAAACCGTTATTGATACACCAAGCCCAGAAGGGGATTTTAATGTTGGTAATGACGACCCCGACATGCAAATCCCACATCTCCCCACTGATGATGGTGACCCAGACGGGGGGAGAGTGGAAGATCCCGGCAATCCTACCCTAATCAGCAATAATGATGATCCCGCCGGTAGCTCGACTCAGTACCCTCACGATAGCAACCGTCCAAAACGATTCTTCGATGCCGCCGGCAGTCAGCACGAGATCCTAATCGAAGCAGGTGATGTAATTGAAATCACCAATTTCGGCGGTATTGGGCATGGAAATCAACCATCGGCGGAAACACTAGCAAAACTAACTACGCTGATTTTCTCCGGCGACGACCTAAAGGCAGAAAATATGATTCTGCTCACACAGAATAATGATTTGATTATCACCTTTAAAGCAGATAATCCACCAACTGTCATCTTGAAGGATTTCGAGCTCCAGAACCTCGATAACCTTTCTGGTGTCGGCAACATCTTGTTTGACGACGACTCTCACGTCGAGGACAGCTTTGATGTGTGGAACACAGAATGGGAAGACGGCACTGTCTTTAATAACGACAGTGTCACGGTGTTGAATGACCTAGACAACACCGTGCAAGGTCGAGAAGGTTCTCACGATCTGGTTCGAGGGTTGAAAGGTGATGATCGTATTTCTGGGCTATCGGGAAACGATACCCTAGATGGCGGCGAAGGCAACGACACACTTCTGGGTAATAGTGGTGATGATACGCTGGTTGGCGATCTTGGTGACGATTTGATTGATGGAGGTAGCGGTTCTAATATTGCTACTGGTGGCGATGGTAGAGACTTGTTCGTCCTGCAGCTCGGCGGAACAATCATAGTCACCGATTATACCCTGGAAGACTCTTTCGTCCTGGCCGACGACCTCAGTTTCGAGGACTTGGATATTTCTGAGGGTATCCACAATGGCCAGACAGCCACCTTCCTTGTACATAGAACCAGCAATCAGCCCCTTGGTATTCTCCTCGATATTGAGGCCCATGCCCTGAGTCCAGACCGCTTTATCACTGACAATTCGAGCGCCAATACTGGGGACGGCATATAACCTTCTAGAGCATTGCTGAAGGCAGTGTGTATTCAACAAGTTTCCCATGAGCCTGCAAGTGATTCAGCCCTCAGTTCATATCCTGAATCAGCAACGCTCTTTTTAGCACTCACCCCTCGCAAGCCCCTTTCCTTCCAATACCTCTACCTCTCATCACAAAGACTCCCTCAATTCCAACTGAGGGAGTCTTGGGGTTTGAGTAGTAACGGAACAGAAACCTACGCTAAGACTAAAAGCCTTTTGGAGAGAGGCTTGTAAAGCTCGGCTTTTAGTCTGCGTTGGCTCAGCGGTCATTTTCCAGCGCTTCTCGCAAGGTTCCTATGGCGTTGATAAATTCATAGGCCTGTTCAGTATCCCCGGTCTCTGGATGAGCATCGAATCCGTCTGTCCGCCGTAAGCAATCCTCAAAGGTCAGGCGCTGAGCAATCAGCAGCAGCGCCGCAGCTTGGGCGCGGGGAAGCTCGACCGTGATGGTATCTTTCATCGTGATGGGGTTCTAGTCGTCATGAAACAGAGGTCTAAGCTAAGACTGTAGCCCTCTCCTGTTATGGGATATAGCCATTAAAATCAGCTGTGTCATGAGGAATCGTCTTCAATAGCGCGTTGACCTCATCGAGTTCAGCATCCTCTGGGTCAAAGGAACCACCAACCCATTCGAGCATCGACCCGTGCTCAGGATGCTCAGCATCTTGGATAGCCTCCAGAAACTCCTGATAGCCCCACGACCCACCGCAATCTTCAGGAGGGCAGGCCCGTTTCGCTTTGGTGCAAGTGGGATAGTCAGTGTCAGCCTCAGCCGTGAGCACCTTTTCAACCAGCACCTCATGCTCCCAAGAATCACCAAAGTCATAGGTATAGAAGAACTTGAACTTTTCACCTGTGATGACTTTGCTCAACTTGACGGGTTGCTCATCGCGCATATCCAATTCATCCAGGCCCAGGTCAGGCATTAGCATCGAGTACTCCACCCCCTGAATCGAAAATGAGTGGAGATGCGAGTTGGTCCAGCCCATGGCGAACTGAATGACCCAATGCAAATGTCCTAGTGTCGCGTCGTCGCGCACCTGCACCCGCCGCCAGATCGGTGGTCGGATATCTCTGAGCGTAATTTTGAGCTGGTATACAGTCTGAGTTTTTTTGCGAGTCGCCATTTTAAATCTGGAGGGTTGAAAATCAGGATGAGCTTGCCGGTGCCGCTTGACGATCTCAGTCACGGTCGTTTTGCTCAACTTCAAGTCATGAGCAATGGTGCGATAGGAAACCTTATCTTCCACCATCTGTATCACCTGCGGCGCGAGCCGGTCAGACTTTGTGCGTTGACCTAGTTTTCTGCCTAAGACCTTGCCCCTGGCCTTCGCAGCGGCCAGCCCAGAGCGCACCCGCTCGCTGATTAAATCGCGCTCAAACTCTGCCAGCGCTGCCATTAGCTGAGCAATCAGGCGTCCTTGAGGCGTCGCCAAATCGAACTGGAGCCCGGTTTGAGCAATCAGAGAAACATCCCAGCTCTGTAGCTCCTGTAGCGTCTGAATGAGGTCCAGGGTGCTGCGCCCCCAGCGAGTCATCTCCGTTACTAAAATGGCGTCAATTTTCCGGGCCTGCGCCAGCTCCATCACCTTCTGCCGCTCAACGCGATTCTGTTTTGTACCCGAAGCCGTCTCCTTCCAAACTCCAACAACTTTGAAGTCAGCTTTCTTGGCATAGAACAACAAGTCTTGCGATTGTCTCTCGCAAGATTGGTCTGTTGTTGAAACGCGACAATAAATGGCAACCGTTTTTTGTACCAATTAAACCAATCGGAAAATAGAGGGCTGAAACCGTTGCTGTGCCGTTCTGCTTTAGTGTACCAATCAGAGTATTGTTCAATTGGTACGTCTCATTGAGGATGATCAAGGAAAAGAGTACTACAACTCAGGTGATTGCTACGTAAGGGTTTCAGTCTTAGCGTAGGATACTGTTCCATTGCTACTCAACCCCCGATTAGAGGGACTGTGCTCTTGAGTGGGGGGCATTACTCCTCTTCTGCGGCTTCGATTTGCTGCACGGCACTTTCTAGCTCTAGTTGCAGTTGCTCCGGGGTTGGCAAGAGGTTCGGGAGGCGGTGCTCGGCGACGGCGATGGGGTTGCGGAGGTTGCGAATGGCATATTCAGCAATGGTCTGGTTTTTGGTCTTGCAAAGAATGATGCCGATGCTGGGTTGGTCGCTGGGTTTGCGCACTTGCTCATCAACGGCGGCAATCAATAGGTTCATCCGGCCAGAGTACTCGGCCTTAAATTCATCCATTTTGAGTTCAATGATGACGAAGCAGCGTAGCTCTAGGTGATAAAAGAGTAGGTCGAGCACAAACTCGTCGCCGCCAATCTCGATGCGATAGTCTTTGCCGGCAAAGGCAAACCCAACTCCTAATTCCACTAAGAAGTCGCGGATGTGAGCGACCAATGCGCGCTTAAGATCCTGGTGGCGAATGTTTTCGTCAACCAGCAGGAAGTCTAGATGGTAAGGGTCTTTAATGATTTCGTGAGCCAGATCAGACTGAGACTGCGGCAGCGTCCGATCAAAGTTGGTGGTGGCTGTCCCTCGTTTCTGTAGGTATAGCCCACTCTCAATCTGGGCAAGCAAGACGGCGCGGCTCCAGCCATTTTCGACAGACTTGCGGGCATACCACAGGCGCTCTTCGTGGCTGTCGAGCTTGTCAATTAGTGCTTGGTTGTGCCGCCAGGGTAATTGGTCAGCGTAGCGCTGACCAATTGGCAAATTAAGTAGGTTAGGCCACGCTTTGGCAAAGGCTCGCATGTATTTTAGGTTGGAGCGTGAGAAGCCTCGCAGTTCGGGAAATGCCTGTCTCAGGTCGGCTGACAGGCGGTCAATGACTTTGCTGCCCCATCCCTGCTGCTCCTGACGGATGAGAATTTCTTGTCCAATTTGCCAGTACAGCAAAATCAGTTCTTGGTTGACGGAGATCGCGGCGTGCATTTGGGAGGAGCGAATCCGACTCTTGAGCCCTTCTAGCAGCTCTCGATAACCGTCATCAGGGACTAAACTAGACTTCGGCATAGGGTTTCCTTTGGTCGTGTCGGCTTAATTTTTCTTGCTGACGTTCAGTCATGGCGTTAGCTTCTTCCGCTAAAGCGTTTCATCATTGACTGCGCCCGCTTGAGGTTGGCAATGTGCTGCCGATGTTCGTTTTTCGATTGTGCTGCGGCCAAGATTTCTGGTTGCACGTCAAGATTCGATTCAAAGTGCTCGAACAATGCTTCTAGGAGCACCTCACGGCAGATGCCTTGACTACGACATAAAGTCTGGAGGCGATCGCTCAAGTCAGCTTCCAGACGTAAAGTACTTTGCTTAGTGTCAAGCCTCTCGATATCTGGGACTGTAGATGTCTCGATATCTGGATATCTTTTATTAGAGCTTTCTTTGGGTCTAGGGGGCTGAGTCTCCTCCATGACGGGCTTCTCGGGATCTGTCTCTTGAAAGGTTTCCGAGTCTCCGCTTGCTGAGATGTCTGGAATTTGAGAGTCCCGGTTTCTAGATATTGAGATATCTGGACTCCTAGAATTCAGGCTGACATCGCGATTGGGAACCGTGGGCCGCTGACGATTACGCAGACGGTCAAGGGCATCACTGTTCGTATCGGCATCATTACTCACGGTTCAGGGCCTCCACGATTTGTTCAAAAGGATATTGCAGATCGGGCTGGCCCATGTCGGAGAGTAGCTTGCCTTGCCGAATGGCGTTTTTGAATTTTTCTGACTCCCGGATCGAAGCGAGGACAGTTACGTCGGGGGCAAGTTCTTTTATGGCTTCGATATTTTGCCGTCCTTCAATGGTTTGAGTATTGCCGACCCAGCGATCTCGGAACGGTACTACGCCCAAAATGTTGCCGGTAAAGGCTTCTAAGTGTGATTGCTCTTGGAGAAAATCGAGTGTATCCACTAGAGAATTTACGCCTTTGACATTGGCCTCTACGGGAATGAGGACGTACTTGGAGGCTCCAACAGCCGTGAGGCAGAGTTGCGATCGTGAGGGCTGGACATCAATTAGGACATAGTCGAACAGGTCGGCGACTGCTTTGAGCCGAATGCGGAGCACGAACGCTCCAGTGCCGCTGCTGCTGAGAAAATCGGACACTTTGAAGAGGCCGCGATCGGCTGGCATCAAGAACAGATTCTCGTAATTGGTCTCATAAATGCCATCTTCAGTTTGTACTTGACCAGTGAGTACTTCAAAAAGACTGGGCTCGTTGGGCTGAACTTCGTGGTTGAGATAAAACGTCAAGTTGGCTTGGGGGTCAGCATCGATCGCAAGTACTTTTTTACCTTGGTTGGCTAGAAGCAGGGCAGTGAAGAAAATAGTTGTGGTTTTTCCCTGGCCGCCCGAAAGAGAAATGCAGGAACAGGTTTTCATAGAGTTACACTGATCTGACTCTGGAAGTCTAGAGGTGAAAACTCTAGATGTCTATAAGTGTAGAAGTCAAGATGTCTAGATATCTTGACTTCTGAATAAAAAGCCGAGCTAAAAGAAAGGGAGTGTGCCAGTTGGCAGAATCTGCTGGCCTAGTTTTGGATTATTCGCTCACCAGAGAACCTGTGCCAGTTGCCCGAACCCCTTGAACTCTCGTGGCGCGGCGATCGCCGTCTCAACGCAGCGCGATCGCCCTTTCTCTCTAGGCTGCACCCCCCTCCCAGCCATCGGAGTAGTTGCGGTGTGGGCAGCTATTCGCGCTGTTTTGACTCAATATAAAAGACTCAAGC
>ERZ1740058.1068-NODE-1068-length-14820-cov-6.359702_pt1 | contig 14820 bp, 15 predicted proteins | sample MGYA00581745_ERZ1740058 | MGnify/ENA primary metagenome ERZ1740058 (study PRJEB43018, sample SAMN04849742) | marine metagenome | isolation source: floating plastic debris | place: Pacific Ocean | collected 2008-08-30 | study: EMG produced TPA metagenomics... | reverse complement strand
CGTCCATACTTTTTTAGCTTTTAGTCAACAGTCCACGGTCAATAGCGCTCGGCGCCCGATCCACAGAAAATACGAGGTGCATAAAAGAACTGTGGACAGTCGACTACGGGCTGTGGACTAACTACACTTTCCACGAATAAATATACTCCTGATCTTCTATCTCTAGGGCTTGTTTGCTTAGCTTAAGCGGATGGAAGGTGTCAACCATTACCGCTAATTCTTCGGTGCCTTTTTTGCCGATGGACGCTTCGGCGGTGCCGGGGTGCGGACCGTGGGGCATTCCACCAGGGTGCAGTGTAAACGAAGCTCGCTCTACCCCCTTACGGCTCATGAAGTTGCCTTCGGCGTAGAACAGCACTTCATCTGAATCGATGTTAGAGTGGCTGTACGGAGCTGGAATAGATTGAGGGTGATAATCGAACAGCCGAGGCACGAAGGAGCAAACCACAAAATTATGTCCTTCAAACATCTGATGCACTGGTGGTGGCTGATGAATACGCCCGGTAATCGGCTCAAAATCGTGGATGGAAATGGCGTAAGGGTACATGTAACCATCCCAACCTACCACATCAAACGGATGATGGGTGTAAGTAAAACTTTGTAACTGATTGTGCTTCGCGATTTTTACTTCAAAGCCACCCGCTTCATCTTTGGCTTCTGTGAACTCTGGGATCTTCAGATCGCGCTCGCAAAACGGGCTATGCTCTAGTAACTGTCCAAACTGATTACGGTATTTTCGGGGAAACTTTATCTCAGAGTAGCTCTCGATCACCAGAAAGCGGCAGGGTTTGTCTAAGTTGATATTCCATTGGTGAGTGATAGTACGAGGTATGTGCACGTAATCGCCCTGGGTAAACTTCACACTTCCCAAGGGGCTAAGCAATTCACCTTCGCCATCGTGCACGTATACCAGTTCGTCAGCCGAGGCATTCCGGAAGAAGTAACGCATGTTTTCGGTAGGCTGGCAAATCGCTAGGCGTACATCGTTGTTTCCCATCACGTACTGCCGACCACTCAGCCAATTGCCCTTAGCTTGGATATTTTTGCCCAGTAAGTGGCGATGCTGCATATTTTTTTCATCAGCGTAGTTAATACCAAAATTCATTGGATCCCCCACCTTATCAATTGACGTAGGTGGGTTGATATGGTAAGCAATAGACGATATGCCACTAAAGCCTTCGGCCCCGATTACCTCTTCATAATACAACGAGCCATCGGGCTGCCGAAATTGAGTATGTCGTTTGGGCGGAACCTCTCCGCGTTGGATATAGTAAGCCATAACTTCTTTCAATTAACAGTTAGCAGTGAACAATGAACAATGAACAATTATGACTTCATTATTCACCTGTTTTCTTGACGATTACATATAGTATTTTTAGTAGTTCTTCGCAATCTTTTATCATAGAATCAAAGGCATGTTCATCGATATAATCCGTTGCATGGAGTAGTCGGAGCCAATACTTGGTTTCCCTGGCTTCTTTATAAGCAATAGACAGTTTAGCTCGAAAGTCTTTCCTAGAAATTCCACCAATACCTTCTTCCACGTTAGCCCCGATACTCGTCCCACTTTTAAGTAACTGCTTTGATAAAACAAACTCCTATTTCTCATTCACCAAACACTTGTACAGCCCCACAACCCTAATAGCAAACGCAAACGACTTCTCCCGCACTGGATTATCCATCCCGTCTTTTTCTACGTCCATATAGTCAATTGCGCCCGACGCCCGGTTCATTACTCACTGCACACTACTAATTGATCAGAGGTTTCCTCTGAGAGCTTGTTCGCGTTCAATAGCCTCGAAAAGAGCTTTAAAGTTGCCTTTTCCGAAAGATCGGGCTCCTTTACGCTCAATAATTTCGTAGAATACGGTCGGGCGGTCTTGTACCGGTTTGGTAAAGATTTGCAATAAATAACCTTCATCGTCTCGGTCGACCAGGATGCCTAGTTTACGTAATTCTTCTACTGGCTCGTCAATATCTCCTACCCGATCTTTAAGGTCGTCGTAGTAATTATCCGGCACGTGCAGAAACTCTACTCCATTGTTTCGTAGTTGCGTAATGGTGTGGATAATGTTATCAGTAGCGATAGCAATATGCTGCACTCCTGCGCCCTGGTAAAACTCCAGATATTCATCAATCTGACTCTTCTTCAAGCCGGGCGCCGGTTCGTTAATCGGAAATTTGATGCGTTCATTGCCGTTCGACATTACCTTCGACATCAGCGCGGTGTACTTGGTAGAAATATCCTTATCGTCAAAAGAAACCAGTTGCTTAAATCCCATGACATCGGCGTAGAAATCGACGAAAGCATTCATCTCACCTAGCTCTACGTTGCCAACAATGTGATCTACGTACTTCAGTCCTACGCTACGGTTCTGCAAGTGCGGATTCTCAATTTTCTTAAACCCTGGCATAAAGAAGCCTTGATAATTTTAGTTCTCCACAAAGGTGTGGATAGTATCGCCGTAGGTTTTAATAGAAGCTTTTACAATCTCTCCGTCCTCATCGGAGAATACCTGAGGCTCGGCTACCGGTTCTGCTCCCCGCTGGGTAGTTTCCCGAAAAGCCTGTCGAGCATCATCTACCCACAACGCAATATCGCGTACTCCGTCGCCGTGCCGGAAAACATGATCGGCAATAAAGCCCTCCGGCTTAATAGGCGAAGTTAGAATAAACCGTACCTTGTTCTGCTGAAGCACGTAACTGGCTCGGTCGCGGTGCCCGGTTTCGGGCCCCAGGTATCCGACAATATCGTAGCCGAAAGTGTAATGATAATAGAAAGCGGCCTGCTTGGCATTGCCGACAAAAAACTCAATATAAAAGGTACCATTGATCGGTAAAAAATCCTGCTGATCAGTGGGTTGAGCTATATCTTGGGTTTGCATATATTCAGTTTTTTTCAGTTTTAACAAAATACACTAACAATGTGAATATACTAATAATAGTATTATTTTTGAGGTACTGGTTTTGATATTAATAAAAGTACATTACCTTCATTTTTATTTTAATAAATTCCTCCTTCCTCTCAAGTAATTAGACGAGTAAAAAGGTATCTATGTTTTAGGATATCTTAAGGCTAAATTTACAAAAGTCAATTGCTATAATTACTTTATATAAACAGGTATTTTTTAAATTTACTTTTGAAAAAAAGGAACTCTTTTTAATTCCCCACAGTTCATGAACATTGATGAGTTAAATTGGAAGATTCTGGAATTGCTTCAGCAAAATGCTCGAGTGGCCGTGTCCGAAATCAGTAAGGAAGTTGGGCTTTCCGCTCCCGCCGTAGCCGAGCGAATTCGTAGAATGGAAGAGGCCGGAATTATCCGGTCGTACGGGGTAGTGCTGGATTACGAACAGCTAGGCTACGCCTTACAAGCGTTCGTTACGATAAGAATCTACGCCAACCAAAGTCAACGCTTAGTACATTTTCTGAAGCAGCAAGAAGAGGTACAGGTCTGCTATGCCGTTACCGGCCGGGAAGGATACTATATCGAGCTAAGGTCCGCCAGCTTACAGGAACTGGAACACATCATCGCCAAGCTCACCGAATTCGGCGAACCTAACACTTCTATTGTGCTTTCCAAAGTAATCTGAGGAGATTGCTCACCAACGTATGTCATCTATCGCCACTATGCGCTCCCCCAGCGGTAGCATCGCATTAATCAAGCTACAGTATTCAAACTGAGGCAAATCATTCGGAGTTATTTTCGCTTTCTGCAACAGACCTTCGTCTAGCAAGCGAGCGCGAGAGGTGCCGGGTAGAAGTGGTTGATGAGGAGTAAACCATTGCTGCCCGTCAAAAAATGCTACATTACTGTACGAGGTATCGGTGATTAACCCATTTTTCACCATCAAAATATCGTCATCGCTCTGCCGCTGAGCAAATAAATGATTGATGAGGTGACGATCCGCAAATTTATGATCGTATTGAATAGTATCGTGGGGCATCAATCGTAAAGATCGGATAGTCCGAGGCATATACTCTGAAAAGCTTATTTCCTCAATGTCAGCCGAATATACTACCCGGCATTTTACTCGTTCTACGGTTTTCCATTTTTCCGGCACTTGCAGTAATTGGTCTAATGCTAAGGGTTGGTTTATTTTCAGCACTGCTTGGCGGCTCCGATCTACTCGCTCCTGATGGTACGCTAGATGCTGTGTCTCGCCGTTGCGTACGCAGAGGGTTTCAATAAATCGGCACATAGATTTTATCTATCAGTTCCTGATACTCCCGCTCCGCCTCGCTAAAGTAGGTAATACCACCACCACTTTTAAATACGTACTGCCCACCCTGGTTTTCAATAAACCGGATCATTACTCCCGAATCCAGTTGGGTTCCGTCGAACAGCCCAAATACTCCGGTATAATAACCACGATCGTAATTTTCTACCTCCCGGATGATAGATACCGTTTTAGGCTTAGGCGCCCCGCTGATAGACCCCGCGGGGAGCATTCTAAAAAGCAAATCGCCAATAGAGTCAGCGTAATTATCGGGCAATTGCCCTCGAATTTCTGAGCTCATCTGCCACAATGCTCGCTGATGAGTGACAATCTTCTCCAGATACTGAAACTGAGGTACCGTAACGTTGCTAGCAATCTGACTCAAATCGTTACGTAAAAGATCAACCACTGTCGTATGTTCCGCCCGCTCTTTAGCGTCATTCGCCAGCTTAGCTTGCGCATCCGGCAAGGAGGCATCAATCGTTCCTTTCATAGGGAAGGTACGAATCACCCCAGTTTCGTCAATCCGGCAGAAAGATTCGGGTGAAAATACCACCCACTGATTTTCAAAAAATAGCTTGTAACGAGCCCAGCTTCGGTAAAATACGTCTCGTAGTGAGAGGTTTAGCTCGATTGGCGTTTCGAAACTCAAATTAACCAAATACGTATCGCCCCGCCGAATATGGTACTGCACCTGCTCAAAAGCAGATTGATACGTAGCAAAGTCTACCGGAAATTTCTCCAGTTCTACCGGAGTAGGCAGGATCGACTGTGATGGGGCGTTGGTTACACCTTGCACTTCAAACAGTAATTTCTCAGGATCGATGTCCGACAGAGGCAATACTCGTGTGTTCTCCCCGAGAAAATCAATAATAAATAGAAATGGAATGCGCTGCTTTCCTAGCGAGTTCATCTGACGTACCGCTCTATTAATCTTCATACCTTGTATCATCCTCTTTAGGTACGTAATTAGTAGGAACACGATTAATCATGTTCCTACCAAACAATCCTACACACTGGGGAACTTTATCCGGCTAAGTATTCTTCTTCAAAGGTCGCAAATTTCCCAACATTGGTTGTACCTTTGCGGCAACAATTGGCTTGCGGATTTCTTTGGTTGGTAACCCACTGATTATCAGCACATCGTTAAGCTTTCACACTCATTTTGTTGAGCAACCCAGTGGATTGTTCATACCTATTAGTTGTATACCATGACATTTCAAGAAATGGGGCTGCGCCCCGAATTACTGCAAGCCATAGAAGAATTGGGCTTTACGGAGCCTACTCCTATCCAACAACAAGCTATACCGGTGCTGATTTCCGAAAATCGAGATTTGGTGGCTTTAGCTCAGACCGGAACCGGCAAAACGGCTGCCTTCGGATTACCACTACTGCACTTAGTCAGTGACGATGCTTTGCAAGTGCAGGCTTTAGTACTTTGCCCTACCCGCGAACTCTGTTTGCAGATTACCCGCGACCTAGACGACCTCGCTAAACATCTACCGGATATTCGAGTAGCGGCCGTCTACGGCGGGGCCAGTATGGATCAGCAGATTCGTCAGTTGAAACGAGGCGTGCAGATTGTGGTAGGTACTCCGGGGCGGGTACACGACTTGATTCGCCGGAAGGTGCTAAAGTTGGATGCAGTAGAGCGATTGGTGCTGGATGAAGCCGATGAAATGCTCTCTATGGGCTTTAAAGAAGAATTAGAGGCCATTGTGGACCAAACCCCCGAAGAACGGCAGACGTTGCTGTTCTCGGCTACCATGCCCAACTCTATTGCCGGTCGCTTCACCAAGAATCCAGCCGAGATTTCGGTAGGCTCCCGTAATGCTGGGGCTAGTACCGTGAAGCACATTTACTACATGGTGAATGCCCGGGATCGCTACGCAGCCCTGAAGCGTATTGCCGATTTGTATCCCGAAATCTACGGAATCGTATTCTGCCGTACCCGGCAGGAGACCAAGGAGGTAGCCGAAAAGCTGGGAGCCGATGGCTACAATGCGGATGCCCTGCACGGAGATCTTTCCCAGGCGCAGCGCGACTACGTGATGGGCCGCTTCCGGCAGAAGCAATTAAATATGCTAGTAGCCACCGACGTAGCCGCCCGAGGACTGGACGTGAACGACCTGAGCCACGTCATCAACTACAACCTGCCTGATGATATTGAAGTGTACACCCACCGCAGCGGGCGCACCGGCCGGGCGGGAAGGCGCGGAACTTCCATTGCGATTATTCATCGGCGGGAAACGGGGCGGATCAAGCAGAATGAGCGAATGGCCAAAGTTTCTTTTGAGCGCAAGCCGGTGCCGGGAGGACGGGAGATTTGCGAGAAGCAACTCTTTCATTTGGTAGACCGGATGGAGCAGATTGAAGTGAATGAGGAACAAATTGAGCCCTATATGTCAGTGATCTACAAGAAGCTGGACTGGATGAGCCGGGAGGATTTAATTAAGCGATTTGTATCGGTAGAGTTTAACCGCTTTCTGGCCTACTACAAAAACGCCCCCGACCTGAACGTGAAAGCCGAGTCATCAAGAAGTGAACGAGGCAGTCGGCAGACCGAAAAAGTACGAGAACGCCGCAGTAAAACCAATTTCACCAAGTTTTACCTCAACATCGGTGGCAAACATAACATGAACCCCGCCCGCCTAATTGGGTTGATTAATGAATACACTAACGATTCGTCCATTCGCATCGGTAAAATCGATATCGAGAAGAACTTCACCATGTTTGAGATCGACAGTAAGCACGAAGCCGTGATTGAACCAGCCTTTAACGGAGCCACCTTCGCCGGACAGTTAGCTTTAGTTCAGAAGGCCAATTCATCGGGTGCCCACAAACCCAAACGGGAAGGCAACTTCGGCAAAAAGAAAAAGAAGAAGCACCGTAAGGGCAAACGATGGGTAAACTAAACGCGTACTCCGCTAAAAAAATTCTTGGAAAACCATCCCAACCATTGTACTATTATCTGCGTCTTTCGTATAATTCAACCGTTTACGCTATACTATGCAATTGCTAGTTTGGTTATCAATATTTTTGCTATTGCCTCTGGGAACATTCGCTCAATTTTCAGCCTACGGGGGTATTACGGCTAGTACGGTTAGTAAAGAATATCTGGTAGGCGATATTCAGCCCCAAATGGGTTACCACTTTGGTTTGGGATTTCAGGTTTCCGATTCATCTATTGCTCCTTTCTACCCTGGAATACGTTTGGAAGCGGTTAGAAATGGTTATATACAGGAAATCGAGTCGGTACAGCACGTTATCCGTCTTTCTTACTTCGGTATAGCTCCCTACCTAAATTATACGCCTTTAGAACGATGGTCTACTTCGTTAGGAGTATTTATTGGCGGAATAATCCAGGCTCGTTACCGGCAAGGCGCCCAAAATATTGGGGTTACCGAAAACTATCGAGAAAGCGATATCAGATTACAGGGTGAGATTGAGTGGCAGGTTTACGAGCCGGTAAATATCTACCTAAACTATGCCCACGGACTTCGGGACCTGGTAAAATATGCAGATATTGATGAGAGTGGTAATTTTACTGGTACTATCCGTGATGTCAAAATCCGCGCTATTTCGCTAGGTTTACGAGTAAATATGGCTCCTTTTCTTTCTAAGTTATGAAGCTAACCTGGGCAATTATTATACTAGGAGTGCTCACTTCCTGTGGCGGTGAATTCATTCCCGATCCGCTTGATCCGCGCCTACCTCGCTACTCGGAAGAGGGCAAAAATACGGCAGGCTGCTTCATTAACAGTGAAGTGTGGCAGGCGATAGGCGAAGCATACAGCCTGGCTAATAGTCGTAATCAATATCTGCAAATAACCTTTACCACTGATAACAATACGATAGGAATTAACATTGGAGGGTATCAGGGAAAGTCAGTAGACTCACTCAACACTTACGTAGAGCTAGCATTTATAATAGACAACCGAGATACGAAAATTCAATCTATTAATGAACTAGAAGGACGAACCTTCGTGCTTGACGGCGATCAAAGTTTTGGCCGGATAATAGACTCCCGTGATTTTTTTCAGTACGATATCTGCCGGGGTGCCGGACAACTACACATCCGCTATGCCTCGGCGGTTCCGGATACCAACGATGAATACATTATCGCCGGTACGTTTTCTTTTTCTGTAGATCAGCCTACCTGCCGTACGGCTGACGTACGAAGCGGCCGCTTTGATTACCGGGTAAATATTTCTCCTATTTCCAATTAGTTCTTTTATAGGAAGGAGGTAGTCCGTTCTCTAAACTCTTCCGCCTGCTGAAAGATATGCTCCTTACGTTCTTGATTCATGCGATCGAGGGTGGCAATCATCATGGACATGCGTTGGTTTTTGGCAAATGCGTTGCGATGGCGGTCGATGAAGCTCCAGTAGAGGCCGTCTACTGGGTCGGCCCAATCCTTACTTTTGCGGTAGTCGCTCATTTTGCTGATGTAGTTGGCTCCGCCAATGTAGGGCTTGGTGGCAAAGGTGCCACCATCGGCAAACTGACTCATACCATATACATTGGGTTCCATCACCCAGTCCGATGAGTCCACGAACATCTCCATAAACCACTTGTATACTTCATCAGGGTGTACTTCGGCTAAAAGCATAATATTGCCCAGCACCATCAGCCGCTCAATATGGTGGGTATAACCGTGCTGGGCTACGCGTTTAATACTGTCATCTAGTGGTGGAATGCCAGTGCTACCATCGTACCAGCAGTCTTTTAGTTTGCGCTGATTGTCGAAGAAATTACCCCGTAAATCGTGGGTGTGGTACATACCACGCATAAACTCCCTCCAGCCAATGATCTGCCGTACAAAACCCTCTACGCTAGGATAGTGAACATCGTTCTCCTCCGCGTACTCCAGGGCCGAATCAATCACCTCCTGAGCAGTGATTAACCCCAAATTGATATAGGGAGAAAGCACTGAGTGAAACAGGAAGTTTCGTTCCGAATCGATAGCGTCTTCGTAGGGGCCAAATTTCTCGAAGCGGTGCTCCAGAAAATCTCTTAAACGATACAGAGCTTGACGCCGGGTAGTAGCCAGCCAGAAGTTGTGCGAGTCACCGGGATGCTTGGAGAACAGTTCATCTACCACCTGCACTACATCGTGGGTATGATCCGTCCACTCACTATCAGGTAGCGTTGGTATTTCAATGTCTTTGGGCAGCTTCTTGCGGTTCTCTTCGTCGAACGACCATTTTCCGTGCCGCGGCTCACCCTCTTCGTTTACCAAAATACCGTACTTCTTCCGCTGCCCGGTGTAGAAGTACTGCATAAACGGTCGCTTGCTGCTATCCAGATACTGCTGAAAATCCTTGACCGTACTAAAGAAGCCGGGCGAATCTACCACTGTGAGTTGTAAATCGTTTTTCTTACAAAACTGCTGCATTCGTTCTGCAAAAAACTTATCCTCAATCGTAAATATTACGATCTCCTGAATCTTAGCGTATTCATCCAGCGTCTTTTGCAGCTTATCTTCGTAAGAAAGTTGTTGATTCTCGGACGACAACTTCCAGTAGTTCGTCGGGTATTTACTCGGTAGTGAATCGTGGAAGGAGCGCATAGCCGACAGGAATAGAATCAGCTTATGCTTATGGTAGCGAAAATGAGTGCACAGTCCGGCATCTTCCGCCATAAAAAACAGGGTCTGCTTATCCGGTTTTAAAGCTTTCAGATCAGGAAATAGGCAATTACCCAGAATTACCGCTAGTCGTTGGTAGGCCATAAAAAAATTAGTGTTAATGTGTTTAGGTATTCATGTGTTCAGGTCATAGTGAGATGATGACTAAGTGTTTATAATCACCAACTTGTTTTTACATGAGCACTTGAACACATAAACACTTGAACACCTCAATACACACTATGTTTAGAGTCAATCTAAATCAGGATTTTGGCTGCTTAAGCTATACTTTTTGGGATCAGATAAGTTTAATAGATGTATCTAAAAAGTCATTTTTTTGAATTTAAACAGTACATTTTTCGTGAATAAGTGCAGAAGACAGGACACACCACACCGAGCATTTTCTGGGAGAAGATTCGCTAGCGGTAGGTTTTCTGCACACCGAAGAAGAAGCTGAACCAACTAAATAATTCGCAATTGCTTTAAAAATACAAAAGCTGGGATCATTGGTGATTCCAGCTCTTGTTATGGAATAGATTCAAAATTCTATAAATCCAATAGCCCTTCTGGCAGAATAACGTAGACGATCTGTTTAGTTTTGTCTACCTGAGGCACCAATTCGTCATTAAGTGGTATCAGCACTTCCCGATTTTGGTAATTCATCGCAATCAAATCCTGACTGCCGCCGGAGTACACATCTTTTACTGTACCTAACTCACCCTGCTGCTGATCTACCACCTGAAAGCCCACAATCTCGTGGAAGTAATACTTACCTTCTCCCAAATCAGGTAGGGCATCTAGTGGTAGATAAAGACTAGCTTTTACTAGCTCCTGGGCTTGCTCAATACTGTCCACCTCTTCAAACTTCACCAGCGCCCGCTGCGCCTGAATATCAATGGTATCAATAAAAAAAGGAACCAGCGTTCCGGAGTTAGGTAACTCCACAAACACTGATTCCAAATTCTCATAAACTGCGGGATCGTCTACATCCAGAATGATGCTGACTTCCCCCTGAAGTCCGTGCGTTTTGCTGATGTATCCTAACTGATAACAGTCATCAATTCGCATAGATGTTTATTTCTTCTCCTCTTCGCCTTCTTCAGAAGCTTCCTCTTCTTTATCTTTATCGTCTTCGGAAGTTTCCTCGGTTGAAGCTTCAGCCTTCGGCTCTTCTACTGTTGTGTCTTCATCCGAAGCGGCTTCCTCAGCAGTAGCCTCTTCTGAAGTTTGTTCTTTAGCTTCGGGAGCTTCATCCGAAGTGGCTTCTTCCTCAACAGACGCTTCTACTTCAGGCACCTCTTCAGTTTTAGCTTCCTCCGCTGAGGCTTCCTCAGCAGTAGCCATATCCACGGTGGGCTCTTCTGCCGCTGCTTCCGGAGTTTCGGCTTCGGCCTGAACCTCTTCAGGAATAGCAGGAGCTTCTTCCTGAGCAGGCTCTTCGCCAGCTTCAGCGGTGGCTTCGGCTTCAAGTACCTCCTCTACTTTAGCTTCTTCCGCTGGGGCCTCCTCAGTAGAAGTATCCTCTGCGGTAGTTTCCTCTGCCTTTACCTCTGGTTCTGGAGCTTCGGCCTTAGTTTCAGCTTCAGCAACCTCTTCAGCTTTTGCCTCTTCCGGAGCAGTTTCTTCCGCTGCCGGAGCTGCTGCTTCAGGTGCCTCTTCGGCTTTAACTTCTTCCTGAGCAGGACTAGCCTCAGCAGTGGCTTCCGGTTCAGGGGTTGCTTCCGCAGTAACTGTATCCACAGCGGCTGTATCAACAGGGGTCTCTTCAGCTTCTTCTCCCTGAGCTTCGGCATCTGCGGCGGCTTCAGCGGCTTCTAGTTCAGCAACTGCGGCTGCATTAGCTGCTTCCAGCTCTTTGCGACGGGCTTCGTTGACTTCGCGCTCGCGCTTCAGGCGTTCAGTACGCTCTTGTTCTTTCTTCTGTGTTAATGAATCTTTCTTGCCGGCAATCTTCGCTTCTTTCGCTTCCTTCCATTCGTTAAAGCGTTTGTCCGCTTCTTCCTGCGTAATTGCCCCTTTGTTTACTCCGATCTGCAAATGCTTACGGAGCATTACCCCCCGGTACGAGAGCATAGCTCGCACCGTATCGGTAGGTTGCGCACCTTTCATTACCCAGTCTAACGCCTTATCATCGTTCAAAACGATAGCGGCGGGGTCGACATTCGGATTGTAGGTACCTAGTTTTTCAATAAAGCGACCATCTCGTGGTGCTCTGGCATCGGCTACGACCACGTCGTACATTGCCATCCTTTTGCGTCCTCGACGCGATAATCTGATTTTTACTGCCATAGTTTTGTTTTGTTAAACATACGTGGATCACGTCCACTTGTCGTAAAAAGATTGCAAAGATACTGATTTTCATATAAATCGTATCACAAACTCGACTTTTAACCTATTTTCTCTGGCACACGTTCCTTACTTTTTTAGATTTAGCCCTTTCCCCGTAAATTACCCCTGATGAAAACTACTGATCGGAGAAACTTTTTAGCCCAAAGCGGAGCGGTACTAACGGCAGCAACACTGGGCTCTGCCTGTAGTTCCGAATCTTCGGAGAAGAAGGTGCAGGCTCCCTACATTAATTTTAATGATACTTTCCGGTGGAAAATGGTGACCACCTGGCCGCCCAATTTTCCTATTCTGGGCGAAGGCTGTAACCTCTTTGCCCAGTGGGTAAACGAGATGTCGGGCGGACGTATGGAGATTACCGTGTACGGCGGTGGTGAGTTAGTTCCGGCATTAGAAGTGTTTGATGCGGTAAGTAGCGGGGCGGTGGAGGTAGGCCACGGGGCGGGTTATTACTGGGCGGGTAAAATTCCGGCGGCTCAGTTTTTCGCTACGGTTCCTTTCGGGATGAACGCCCAGCAAATGAATGCCTGGCTGGTTGGCGGGGGCGGCACCGAACTCTGGCAGGAAACCTACCACGACTATAACCTGATTCCCTACCCCGGCGGAAATACGGGCATGCAGATGGGGGGCTGGTTTAATAAGGAGATCCGCAGCATTGAAGATATTCAGGGATTAAAGATGCGGATTCCGGGTATTGGGGGCAAAGTGTTTAATCAGGCCGGAGGCACTTCAGTGCTGGTAGCCGGGGGCGAAATTTATACTAACCTGGAACGAGGGGTGATTGATGCTACCGAATGGATTGGCCCTTTCCACGACTACCAGATGGGGTTTCATCAGGTGGCTCAATATTACTATTATCCTGGCTGGCACGAGCCGGGCACTGCCCTAGAGCTATCAGTGAATAAGGAGAAATACGAAGCACTTCCTACCGACCTGCAAGTGATTATCGCCGCGGCAGCCGAACGACTCAACCACTGGTCGTTGTGCCGCTCAGAAGCAATGAACAGTGAGTACGCAATAAAATTAGCGGAAGAAGAAGGCGTAGAATTTCGCCGCTTTCCCGATGATGTGCTAGCTACCTTTAGAAAGTATAGTCAGGAAGTAGTAGCCGACCTAACCAGTCAGGATTCTCTAGCGAAACGTGCTAACGAAGCGTACGCGAAATTCCAAAAGCAGATGGCTCAGTATACTCCCTACAACGAACAGATTTACCACAGTGATTTCGGCACTATAGCCTGACGTGATCCAGCACCCAGTGGCCTAAGTCAGAAATGGCTAGCCCACCAATAAAAATGGCGATAAAGCGCTGATATTCTTTTACCCAGTCCCAGATGCTCCACTGGGCAGCAGCGAAAGTATGCGCCAGGTATTGCACCAGTACGGCAATTGCCAGCAAATACAACACTCGGGTTACCGTACCAATAATAGGCGTGTGGCTGATGCCCCGGTGCCGGAAGAGCATAGCGTATGGATACCACAGAAATATCCAGATGTAGCCAATACCCAGTGACCAGCGCAGCAGCGTAGTTTCGGAAACCGTCCGCTGCCGCATGTCCAGGTCGGGGCTGATGAAGATACCGCAGAAGCAACCAATACCGGCCAACCAGGTAGTGAGTACATCGTGCTGGCCTAACTCCCAAGCGGCCCAGGCCACTACGGGAGTAAGTACTAATGTTCCAACGTTATGTGTCCTTCCGGATGCCATAATTATCAACAGGGGTAACTGTACAACGCCCCAATTGACAAAATGATTGCCTATTTCTTTTTCTCGGGTAGTACTGAGGGAAATTGATTAAGCCGGTTTTGGGCTATTATCTCGTTGAGCTCCGATTCTACCTGCTGATAGTCTCTAGTTTTACCTACATGATACATTTCTAGAAAAGGGCTACTATCCAGGATGCTAGCTAGTAGAGTTTCCGGATCGGGAGCAGTTTCCAAAGCGGCGTATTCAGCGTAGGTAATGGAAAGAAAAGCCGTAGTAGCTCCTACCCCCTGCCGATCCCAGTAGTACCCCTTCTTCAACTTCACCGGATATCGATAATCATCGCTCTTCCGAACATCACTCGGAGCGGGGTAAGCTACAATTCGGGAACCGTCTTGGGATAACCGAACGGGTACGTACTGGGTATAATCAGCCTTGGTCCGGTAAACAATAATTGGGGCGGTGCTGGCAGAATGGGTCATAGTGGCCTGTTTACTGCAACTTACTAACAATAACAGTAGTATTCCCGAAGTAAAAATCTGTAGTAAGTTCATGACTATTGTTTTAGTAATTGGTAAACCTGCGCCTCTTGAGTATTCCACTGGCAACGCAGCAGATACAACCCCGATGGCAGTTCCGACAGATCAACATCCAACTGCTCCCTATGCCATTCTATCTTCTTCACCACCACTCCCTGCACATTCGTGATTTCCACAAAATCAGGCACTTTATTGTCAAAATGCAAGAACAATCGCTCTTGTACCGGATTAGGATACATGATTAAGTATGGAGCAGGCTCATCTTCGGAGATGCTGGTGATTATCGCTGTAGGATCTAGCTCATTCGGATCGGTAGGTGATTCCGGCGAGGGTGCGGGTTCTTCGGAGCCAGTAGGAACAGCACCATTCGCAGATACAATAGT
>ERZ1740058.1067-NODE-1067-length-14843-cov-6.330471_pt1 | contig 14843 bp, 11 predicted proteins | sample MGYA00581745_ERZ1740058 | MGnify/ENA primary metagenome ERZ1740058 (study PRJEB43018, sample SAMN04849742) | marine metagenome | isolation source: floating plastic debris | place: Pacific Ocean | collected 2008-08-30 | study: EMG produced TPA metagenomics... | reverse complement strand
CAATCATACGTTTCTGACAAAGATAACTATAAAAACTACTTTGACCCATTACCAGCTATTTTTATGACTGTCACCTTTACAATTGTATTCTCAAATCTTTCTGGCAGATCAATTTTTAAAATACGCCCTTTAGCTTTTATTCTGTAGTCCTCCATAATTAATTTACTTCTGTTATCATACCGCCTTTCGGTTTACGACATTTTCTACTAGTTGATCTTCAATCAATCGTCCGCCCTTGATGCGAAGGATGCGTTGGGTTTTCTCGGCTAGTCCTAAATCATGGGTAACAATCACTAGGGTAGTTCCGGCTTCGCGGTTTAGGTCGAAGATTAGCGATTCAATGTGCTGTCCGGTTTCTTCGTCCAGGTTACCGGTAGGTTCATCAGCAAATAAAATTTTCGGCTGGTTAGAAAACGCTCGGGCAATAGACACCCGTTGCTGCTCTCCCCCCGAAAGTTGGCTAGGGTAATGGTGCTGGCGGTCGGCTAACCCTACTTTATCCAACAGTTCCAATGCGTAGCGGCCTACGTTGGTTTTGCCCTGCAACTCCAAAGGAACCATTACATTTTCCAACGCAGTGAGGGTAGGCATCAAGTTAAAGCTTTGGAAGATAAAACCCACGTGCTGACCCCGCACTTCCGCTCGTTCATCTTCATTCAGGTTATCCAGCGTTACTCCGTTCAGGATTACCGACCCGGAGGTAGCCCGATCTAAGCCGGCACATAAGCCAAGCAAGGTGGTTTTACCACTGCCGGAAGATCCCACAATAGAACAGGTAGCTTCTGGGTCAAGCGCAAATGAAACATCGTGTAGTACGGTAAGCTGGCGGCTGCCGCTACGGTAGGTTTTGCTAAGTTGGTTTACTTCTAAAATAGATTGGCTCATACTGTTAAGCTAAAATATATTGGGGGATGCTACTATAACTGAATAAAGTATACTTCGTTATACCCGATGAAAGATAGGTTGTGAATCGTTAACCAATCTTTTCTAGTCACTTATATTTGAAACTGATATTAAGGTATAGTTAAGTTACGGTAAGTATTCATAAAAGATTTTCGTATGCGTTTTTGTATTATCATATTCATTGGAGTAGTGGCCTTCTTGGGTTTTAGCTGTCAGCCTCAATCTGAGCAAGCAACAGAAAACTCGAACACCTCGGAGGCCAAAACCGAACCGACTACGGAAGAGGAGACGAACAAACCGGTCATTTTATTTTTCGGCAATAGTTTAACTGCTGGCTACGGCCTCGATCCGTCCGAAGCTTTTTCCTCGGTCATCGAGAGAAAACTAGATTCGCTGGGGTTATCCTACCAGGTAGTAAATGCCGGACTAAGCGGAGAAACCACCGCCAGTGGCAATACCCGATTAGACTGGGTGCTGGAACGGCAAGCGGTTGATGTATTTGTGCTAGAGCTGGGAGCTAACGATGGTTTACGGGGCATCAGTACGGAAGAAACCCGCAAGAATCTGAACACTATGATTGATAAAGTGCAGGAGATGTATCCCAAAGCCCAGATTATTTTATCTGGCATGATGGTGCCGCCCAACATGGGTCCGGATTACGCCACTGAGTTTCAGAAGATATTTCCCGAAGTAGCCGAAAATCAAGATGTAGCATTGATACCTTTTCTGTTAGAGGATGTGGCCGGAGAACCTGAGCTCAACCTACCCGACGGCATCCACCCCACCGCCGAAGGCCACCTGATTGTAGCCGATAATGTATGGGAAATATTATACCCTCTCCTAGAAGTTGATAGCTAGCAGGTTACAGATTTTAAGAGCAACAATTTTATTGTTTCAGTTCTTCATCAAATTAGACAACTATAACTGCGTAATCAATAGCTTTGATTGTAAAGGTATACCTACTAAATGACTGATTTTTCAGTCTACCTCCCGAGATAAAGTTCAAACATGCACTGAAACCTTCGCCCGGTATTCGGTGGGATAAACGCCCACTTGCTGTCGAAATAACCGGCTAAATGAACTGGCATTGCCCAGCCCTATCTGCTCCGCAATACTTTGTACCGACTGACTGGAATTTTGAAGTAGCTGTCTGGCTCGGTCTAACCGCAGTCGGGTGATAAACTGGTGAGGGGTTCGATGGAAAGCGGCTTTAAACAGGCGAAGAAAATGAAATTTGGACAGTAAGGCCACTTCCGCTAGCTCGTCTAGCGCTAAATTCTGATGATAGAAACTGTACATATAATCTACCGCTACCCGTAAGCGGCGATAAATCTCAGCCCGGGTTGCTGCTTTTACCGGAGGCAGATCGTGCATTCGCTTTAGATCGTACTGGTGTAACCCTAGTAAGTGCAGCACTAACTCGGACAATATCTCATCGGTCAACAGCGTATCGTCGGATGCTACATTCATCAATCGCTGCATAGCTTGCTCAGTAATCGTATCTTTCCGGTGTAGCCGGTTGAAAAACCCAACCGAAGTACCAATGGGGCTAAGCGGGTTCTCTAGCAGTTTTTCGGAGCGATTTACCGCACTGTAGTACAGTTCATCAATGAAGCGTTCGCCGAAATGAATATTGAAGGTTTCTACCGGCTGATCTCCGTCGGTAGCCAAGGTATACTCTTGCTGCTGATTGGTGATAAAGAAGCAGTCGTAGGGTATCTGCGTTGTGGTATTCCCGGTAGTCACCAGGCTACTACCTTTACGGTTCATAAAGAGGGAAACCGGCCCCACAATCTGGTCCCGGTAAACCCGTTGGGCTTCTACCTGAAGTATTACACTCGGCCAGCCCGGTTGGGGCAAAACGGCTCCTCTCCACCCCTGCCGGGACTGAAAGTTCTGCTCCACCTGACGCCGCAGCCAATGCAGATCGGGAAACTCATGTAGTATCATCCACTCGCCGTTAAACCGTAGCTAAGATACGGACAATTTAGGTGATGCTCTACCCCAGTGGTAGCATCCAACGATAGTTTTCAGCAATATTTTTTAATGCTACCCCCGAACGAAGGCAAACTATTGGATCGAAACCAAAGATTCCTGGCGATTCAATAGAATATGAACGATTTTATTAATAGTTTATCCACTACTACTACAACACTAATACAACCATGCTTCCGCTTCGCCACTTCATACCAGCCCGTAACTACATTCCTTTCGTAACCTCAAACGTCCTACACTGTAAACGTTACTCTAACTTACTAATATCAACGATGCTGCTAGCTACCTTCCATGCCGTAGCTCAGCCATCTACTGAAAGTGACCAAGAAGAAGTAGTGATTGATGAGCGGAACCAGCAGGCTACCATTGAGCGAGTCATTAAAATTGATAAGGTATGGGCGGGGCACCCGGTAGGCTTCAGTCTGTTGACTGAGGAAGATCGGCAATACATCGCTTACTATAACGACGAGCGACACATGATAGTCGGGCAACGCTACCTGCATCAGGATACCTTTGAACTGCATAAAATTCCTCCGCACCCCCGAGAATCCTGGGAAGAAACCAGCACCATACTAGGTTGGGACAGCCATAATTATCTCACGCTAGGTTTAGATAATGAAGGATATATCCACTTATCGGGAAATATGCACGTGAACGGATTAACCTATTTCAGAAGTACTGAACCCGGGGACATTAGCACGCTAGTCCAGATAAAAGAAATGGTGGGCACTGAGGAAAATCGCTGTACCTATCCGGTTTTTTTGAATACTGTTGAGAACGAACTGATCTTCCGCTACCGGGATGGGGGTAGCGGCAACGGTAACGACATCTACAACAAGTACGATAGCGACACCCGGCAGTGGACCCGCTTGGTGGATACTCCCTTAACCGACGGACAAGACTCGGTAAATGCGTATGCTTCCCGACCAAGCCTGCGGGAAGATGGTTGGTACCATATGTACTGGGTATGGCGCGATACTCCGGACTGCTCTACTAATCACGATCTTTCCTACATGAAAAGCCCCGACATGCTACACTGGTACAATGCCTACGGCCAACCCGTAGATTTACCTGTGACGGTGGATAATAAGTCGGTAGTCGTTGACCCTATCCCTGTTCAGGGTGGTATCATTAACTTAGCGGCTAAGCTCTGTCTGGATGAAGATAACCAACCAATTTTTGCTTACCACAAGTACGATGCTACCGGAAACCTGCAATTCTATACCGCTCGCCTTATGGGCGAAGCGTGGCAGATAAAGCAGGTAACTAACTGGGATTATCGTTGGTATTTTTCGGGTAATGGTAGCATCAACAAAGAAGTATTTATTGGCCCCTTTAACCGACGGGAAGATGGTTTCTACGAGTTGGGCTACGATCACATCAAATACGGTGCAGGCACGCTTCTGCTCAACCAGGATTTGAAAGTAAGCGGGAAGGTGCTTAAACCTCAGCCATTTGCTGCTACTGTAGCCGTGGAAGGTAAATTTCCGGGCCTGAAGGTAAGAACTGCCGAGGATAGCGGAAAAGCTACCGATGAACCATTGCAATACGTACTGAAGTGGGAAACATTGCCCCGAAACCGGGATAAACCTCGCCCCAAACCCTGGCCGGAGCCGAGCCAACTTTATCTCTACGAACTCCGGAGAAGTCCGAATAACTAAAAATCATTTATCTTTCCAATACAATACACAAACCTAATACCTAATGAGACTTAAAATCATTTACCTATTCATTGTCTGCTGCCTGGCCATAGTCATGCCACTGAGCTCCATCGCTACCGATAATCCGGCAAACGACGATCCGGTGAAGCTGGAAAACCCGATGGATGTTGCCTACCTGAAGAAGAAACTGCGTAAAGGCAGTCCCCGACTGATTCTTACCCCATCTATTGAAAAGCAGTTGAAAAAAGACGTGAAGTCTGATGAGGTGGTAAAGAATATGTACGAAGCCATCAAGCTAAATGCGGCCGAAATTCAGCAGCAACCTCTGCTGGAACGCAACGTTGTCGGGCGCCGACTGCTTGGCACCTCTCGCGAGATGCTCTATCGCATAAATATACTGGGGATAGTCTACCGAATAGATCAGGACCAGCAAGTGTTGAACCGAATCAACGACGAAGTTACTGCCGTATGCAACTTCTCCGACTGGAACCCCTCCCACTATCTGGATGTGGCGGAAATGTCGCTGGCGGTAGCTCTGGCCATTGACTGGGCCGGAGAAGACCTACCAGCGTCTACCGTTGAGCTGGCCAAAACCGCCCTCATTGAAAAAGGAATTAAACCTAGCTACAATAAGGAAGGTAACACCGGTTGGGTAGATGGTAACAACAACTGGAACCAGGTGTGCCACGGGGGTATGATCGCGGCCTCAGTGGTGGTGGCCGAGCAGGAACCGGAGCTGGCCGCTGAAACTATTCACCGTGCCCTGGAAGGAATGCCTCACGCCCTGGAAGAATACGGTCCCGACGGAGTGTATCCCGAAGGCTCTACCTACTGGCGCTACGGCACTAGCTTTTCGGTACTCACTGCTTCCATGCTGGAAAGTGCCTTCGGTACCGATTTTGGTCTGGCCGATTATCCCGCTTTTAAAGAGAGTGCTGAATTTCGCTTATTGAGCATGGCTCCTTCGGGTTGGTACTACAACTTTGCCGATTGCGGCGACCGGCGCAGCGAGAACGGCGATATGACCCTAGCCTGGTTTGCCATTAAAACTGGCAACGGTATCTACTACGAACGAGAACGCTTCCTGCGCGACCCAGCCGAAATGGGCGAACTATCCCGCTGGGCGGGGGCCGGACTGGTGTGGTTGTCTCAGTTTGATGAGGAAGATAGCCAGCCGCTACCTTTGGCCTGGAAAGGCGATGGTTCCAATCCGGTGGTCTTCTTTAGAACCGAGAAGGGTAACCCGCACAATTATTACTTCGGAGGAAAAGGCGGACGGGGTTCGGTGAACCACGGCAATATGGATGCCGGTTCGTTCATCTTTGAAGTGAACGGAGTACGCTGGGTGGTTGATCCGGGCAACCAGGGATACCACAATCTGGAGAAAACCGGCTTTAACCTCTGGGGCCGCTGCCAGGAGTGCGAACGCTGGACGCTGCTGACCAAGAACAACTACGGACACAGTACTATTACCGTAAATAACGCACTGCACCACGTAGATGGATTTGCTTCCATTACCGATTTTCAGGACGGAGAACAACCCGAAGCCACCATTGATATGTCGGAGGTGTTTGGCGAAGAAGTAGCCAGCGCCACCCGTAGATTTGTGAAAGAGGGCGACCAGTCATTGCTGATTGAAGACCAGATCAAAGCCAGCGATGCTACCCAGCACATCACCTGGCAGTTGATGACTACCGCCGACGTAGACATTACCGAAGACGGAGCTACGCTAACCCAAGATGGTAAACAGCTCAAGCTGGATAACCTCTCCCATCCCGAATTGACAGTTTCCATCATCTCGCTAGATCCACCACCGCTAGAACTAGATCGGCAGATTGATGGACTCAAACGCCTGGAGATACGTATTCCAGCCCACCTGATGTCCGAAGACGGAGAAACCATTCGTGTACGGCTTTCGGCAGAGTAGATTCAATGTATTGTATTGTTCAGGTATTCAGGTGTTCAAGAAGAATTTTATCACACCTGAACTATGAATCTATGCCGAAGTCCCTTATACGCTGGGCGGGATTTATAATACCGTCCTCCCTATGCAGCGGGTTTGCAATCCGCGACCATTAATTTAACTAACTAGCAGCCAATCAAATGCCTACCAAATCATCCTGCTTAACACCAGTCTACCTACTACTAACCATCATTCTAACCAGCTGTAGCCAATCAACCGATGTTGCTATTCAAGGAGAGCTAAAGAAGTGGCATAAAGTGAATCTGATTTTTGAGGGGCCAGAAACCAGCGAACTGGCCGATGAAAACCCCTTCCTGGACTATCGCCTGGACGTGACCTTTACCAACGGCGATCAATCCTACCTAGTACCTGGCTTTTATGCCGCTGACGGCAATGCTGCCGAAAGCAGTGCCGAAGCTGGCAACAAGTGGATGGTCAGGTTCACTCCCGATCAAACCGGTGAATGGTCGTATACGGTTTCCTTTAAGAAGGGAGAAGAAGTTGCGGTGCAGGAAGACATCACCGAAGCAGCCAGTGCCGGATTCATGGATGGGGCAACCGGGAGTTTTACTATCGCTGACTCCGATAAATCATTACCGGATAACCGAGCCCAAGGTCGATTGAACTACGTGGGCGAACGCTACCTGAAGTACGCAGAAACCGGCGATTACTTCATCAAACTCGGCGTAGACGCTCCCGAAAACCTGCTGGCCTATGAGGACATCGATGCTACCCCTAATGCGTTGGGTTTGAGAAAAAACTGGGAACCGCATCGGCAGGATGTTGACGAAGAAGCGTCCGAATTTTCGTGGCAGCAAGGTAAGGGTCAGAACTTACTCGGGGCGATTAACTACCTGGCCTCGGAGTATCTGAACGTCTTTTCTTTCCTCACCTTCAACGTAGATGGCGACGATCGCAACGTATATCCATACCTACTGAAAGTACCGGAAGCGGAATACGAAGAGTACGCCAATGATAAGCAGAATAAGGAGGCCTGGGCCACCCTGTTTCACCGTACCCGGCTGGATGTCTCCAAACTGGAGCAGTGGGAGCGGATATTTGACTACGCCGAGCGAAAAGGGATGTTTCTCCACTTCAAAACCCATGAAACCGAAACCGACCATTTAATGGACAACGGCGCCTTCGGTACGGAGGGCAAGCTTTACTACCGCGAGCTTATTGCTCGATTTGGTCATCATCTAGCCTTAAACTGGAATCTGGGGGAAGAAAATAACCAGCCGATTGAGGAAGTGAAAAAAGTCGCTGCTTACCTTCGCGAGCTCGATCCCTACCAGCACCACCTGGTTATCCACACCTTCCCTAATCAGGATGATCGTTATCAACAGCTCATCGGTGATCAGTCGCCGCTTACCGGGGCTTCGCTACAGTTGCGGGATAAGGAGTTTTGGGATGTGCATCCTCGCGTGCTGAAGTGGCGAGCCAAATCCGACTCTACCGGAAAAGCCTGGGCCCTGGCCGTTGACGAACCCGGAAACGCCCAGTTTGCCCTCTTGCCCGACGATGAAGATCCTACCCACGATTTGGCCCGGGCCAATGCCCTCTGGGGCACATTAATGGCCAGCGGCTACGGGGTGGAGTGGTACTTTGGTTACGACAGTCCCAACTCCGACCTTACCGCCGAAGACTTCCGCAGCCGCGATATCTTCTGGGATCAGAACCGCCACGCTCGCACTTTCTTTGAAGATCACCTTCCGTTCTGGCGAATGCAACCCGCTGACGAACTCACCTCGGATACCGCCTCCTACTGCTTCGCTGCTAAAGATGAGATATACGTTGTGTACGTACGCAATGCCGAGCAAACCCCGTCGCTGAACATTGGCAGTTCGGAAAAAGAATTTTCGGTACTTTGGTACGATCCCCGCCAGGGAGGAGATTTACAAGAAGGAACCATTCCCAACGTAACCGCCACCGGCGAAGTGAATATTGGCTATCCACCCGCTGACAGAGAAAAAGACTGGGTAGCCCTAATCCGCACCGAATAATAAACAAAGTGATTCTTAGCAATTTGGTAATCCAAATCAGAAAGGTTTCTTCCTTTTTCTTCATACTTTCATCCGCAGTTAGTCTTACTTTTCGGCACTAATAACTTTCAATTATCCATTGTCAATTTTCAACTAAGACCTATGTCAATTAAACTACTCGTTTGCGATATGGCCGGAACCACCCTTCAGGATAACCGCGAAGTACACCGCAGCCTGCAGGATGCCCTAGCCGAAGAAAGAATCATTGTGTCGGATGAGGAAACCCGCGATATTATGGGTTACCCCAAGCCTATTGCTATCCAATTATTGCTAGAACAGAAACTAGACGATCAATCTCGTATTACCGACGAGTATGTCGACCAAATTCATGACCGATTTGTAGCAATGATGGTCAACCACTACCGAACTAGTCCTGACGTGCGAGAACTACCCGAAGTAAGTGACACCTGGCAGAAGCTACACGAGCAGGGCATTAAGATTGCGCTGGACACTGGCTTTAGCCGCCCCATTGCCGATGCCATTATTGAACGACTCAATTGGCGAGATAAAATCGACGCCAGCGTCACCAGCGACGAGGTAGCCTACGGCCGACCCGCTCCCGATATGATCTTCCGAGCCATGAATCTACTCGATATTGACGACATCCAACATGTAGCCAAGATCGGCGACACCGCTTCGGATATGGAGCAAGGACGAAATGCTGGTTGCCCCTACGTGATTGGCGTCACCACTGGTTCCTTCAGTCGCGAAGCCCTTCGAGAACTTCCCAGCACTCACGTGATTGATTCGTTTGGGGAAGTGCTTTCGGTAATTTTCTAACAATTAGAAAATAATTTACTCCATATCATTCAATTATTTGTTCATCTTGCGCAATAAAGCCTGCCAATTGCGATAAATAAGTTTTGAGGTAGGATGATGCTCTCCTAAACTTGAATGGCAAATTTTGTAAGATTTTTGAAATAGAGATTCAGCTTTTTTGTGTTTACCGCTGCTTTGCAACATCGTGGCTAAATTATTTAATAATAGACCGGTACGAGGATGAGATGCTCCAAGCACCTTCTGACAAATGGACAGTGCTTGACGATACAAGGGCTCAGCTTTCTCATACCTACCTTGATCTTTGAGCAGCTCAGCTAAATTATTTAAAGCTTGAGCTAGTACTGGATGCTCACTGCCTAAAACTCTCTCATTCAACTCTACAGCTTGAAGAAGAAGTGGCTCAGCTTCTTCATAACTGCCTTGTTCTCTTAATAAGTTTGCAAGGTTATTTACTGATAAGATTGTTTGAGGATGCTCACTACCTAAAACTTTCTTATTTATTGCTACAACTTTGCGAAAAAGTGACTCGGCTTCTTCGTAATTACCTTGATTGTAGAGCAACACTGATAGATTACTCATTCCCAAAATTGCATTAGGATGCTCACTTCCCAAAACTTTCTCATTCGTTGCTACAACTTTGCGAAGAAGTGGCTCAGCTTCTTTATATCTACCCTGTTCTCTTAATAAGTTTGATAGGTTATTTATTGCTAAGATTGTTTGAGGATGTTCGTTGCCCAAAACCTTTTCGCTGATCGATACTCCTTGTTGAAGAAATGGCTCGGCTTCTTTATATCTACCTTGTTGTACAAATATTGAAGTTTGAATATTTTGTGCTACAATCGTAGTAGGATGCTCACTGCCTAAAACTTTCTCATTGATCAATATTGCTTGTTGAAGAAGTGGCTCGGCTTCTTTATATCTAGCTTGATTAGATAACAATAGAGCTAAGCTGATCAATAATTTAGCTATAGCTACATGCTCACTGCCTAAAACTTTTTCACTAGTTGATATAGCTTGGCGAATAATGGGTTCAGCTTCTTCATATTTTCCTTGTTGTGCAAGTACTTCTGCTAAGGTATTCCGAATCAAAATTGCGTTAATATCCCCAACCTCCATGGCTTTCTCACTGATTGACATAGCTTGGCGAATAATGGGTTCAGCTTCTTCATATTTTCCTTGTTGTACAAATAACCCGGCTAAGTTATTTAAAGCTTGGGCTAACATTGGGTGCTCCTCGCCCGAGACTTTTCTAATGATTGAGATGGCTTGGTAAATAAGGGGGGCAGCCTCTTCATATTTTCCTTGTTGTACGAATAATCCGGCCAATAAATTTAAAGCCAAGGCTAATGTTGGATGCTCCTTGCCTAAATCCTTCTTACTAATTGACACAGCTTCACGAATTGAGAGTTCGGCATCATAGTAGTTGCCTCTGGCTATCAGTGCTGCTCCAATTATCAATAAGGAATTCGCTAATGCGAACGAATATCCTTCTAGTTTCTGTCTGATAGATTCATGTACTTCTAAATAAAAAAAGGAATGCATAGCTATATCTATTGCATCAGTTTGTTTTGTAATCCATTCATACAATTCATTTGCTTGTTTTACCACCAGCGCATGATAAATTATACGAATTATCAATGTTTTTCGCTCCTCTACTTCTTCAGTTGCTTCTAATTGCTGTTCCAGGTAGGTGAACATAAAGGCGTGGATACGTTGTACCTGCTCTGGGTCTTCCTGGGTATACTGATCATAGAAGTGATCCTGCATCAGCTGGTGCATACTAAAGCCATCACCAGTCTGATTGGGGGCTACAAAGGAGAAACGGGTCACCTGCTGTAAGGCAGAGGGGCTATGGTAGGCCTGGTTAAACTCCTTTAGCAAAGCCTCCAGTAATTCACTGTCCCAGTTTTGCAAACAGGAAAGAATCTTAAAGGTATCGGCCTCGGCTTGGGTAATATGTCGCAAAAAGCGTTCGTACACCTCCTCATGCCGCTCAGGAAAGTCTTTCGGTTCGGGATTACGACTCTGAGCTACCTCTTGGTAAATGTCCACCATCAAATCCAAAAAGAAAGGCAAGCCAACGTAACTGGTTATAATGCGCTGTACAATATCTGGTTGCTTAATTTTGCAGGATGTTAGAAACAAACGAGCATCCGTTTCAGAAAGGTCGCCTATCAAGTGCTGCTCAATCTGCCCTTTCCATTCTTCACTGGGGTGCAGTTCTTCCCAGCGCAGCTTTTCCCGTCCACCTAGCACCCATACTGCTTGGGGTAATTCCGAAATTAGTGTACGCACCCAGTCGTCATAGTTACGCCATTCTTTTTCGCTACGACGGTCGCCAATCAGCTTTTCGTAAGTGTCCAGGAAGAATATTGCTTGCCGATCGGGATGCGTCTGCAAGTAAGCCTGGATATCCAACGCCAAGAAGTAGGGCAAGGCCCCAGCAATCTCCGAAGGTTTCTCCATCCGGCTTAATGCTTTTAGTTCCTCGTTGCCTCGTTCCTGCCACCACCTTTGTATCTTGGGAATATTTTTCTCCAGCAATTTTCCTACTTTACTCACCAGTCCTAAAGTAGTCCAATCCAGCGCAGTTTCGGCAATATCCTTTATTATGTCCTTAGCTACCTCATGCTCTTCTATAACCTTAAGAACATCCATAGGGATATCTGAATTGGCAAAGACCTTGGGAGCCTGTACTTCCAACTTAATTCGGGGGTTAGCAGTCTTCCAGTAGATGAGGTAAGCAATATCGTAGGTATTGAAACTCACGCTATAGTCCCTTCTCATTTGGAAACGTAGCTCATCCAGAGTTTGCAGTGGGCTAAGTGCTAAGTTCTCTTCGTCAAAGTCCAACCGAGCTATCAGATAATCATCTTGGCTGGCTTTATCCTCAGTCTTTTTCTCTAATTGTTCTATCAAGTGCGTCTGCAATCGAGATTTACCAATGCCACCCACTCCGTAGTACATCAGTATGTGATGCTTGGCAAAGTTCGCTTCGCGGTGGCGTTGCAGTGTATTCCAAAATGCTTTTTGCTGGGTCTCACGGTCGGTAAACCTCCGTTGCGCCTTAGGGTGGGTCAGTTTTTCTTTAAAGCTTTTACGGGCCATGTAGTGTAAAGAGTAAAATACCTCAGGAAGATAAACAATCTCTATTAGAGATGCGAACGGTGGGCTAAATCTCAATCCTCTCTACGCTAAGCTCCTAGCACCCAGCCCCAAGCCTCCCGCACCACCATTTTGAGTCCCGGCAATTTCTTATTAGCTTAAGCCTACCGACTGAGGATAACTCCGGGATATTGTGCCCGAGCCAACCCATATCGCAACCTAAAACCAGCTATCATGATGGAATCATCTCGCCCTGAAAAGCCCAACCGCCGAACCTTTATCAAATCTACCGGGGCGGCGGTCATTGGTGGCACCACCGCACTGAATCTAGGATTTCCCCGACCTGCTTCGGGCCGGGCAAACGACACCCTGAAAGTAGGCTTGATAGGGTGCGGCGGAAGAGGTACCGGAGCGGCCAGTCAGGCCCTCCATGCTGACCCAGATGTGATGCTGACCGCGATGGCTGATGCCTTCTCCGATCGGCTGGAGCAATCCTACGAAAACCTGCTCAAAGTCCACCCGGAGAAGGTAAAAGTCGCTTCGGAGAATAAATACGTAGGCTTTGATGCTTACCAAAAGGTTATTGAATCGGATGTGGATGTGGTTATCCTGGCTACTCCTCCGGGCTTTCGGCCCGACCACCTGGCTGCAGCAGTAGACGCCGGTAAACACGTATTTTGTGAAAAACCCATGGCCGTAGACGCTCCCGGCGTCCGTAAGGTAATGGCTGCCATCAGAAAAACGAAGGAAAACAATCTGGCGCTGGTATCGGGCTTTACCTATCGTTACGACAATCCCCGGCGAGCCCTGTTTAGCCGGGTACAGGACGGGGCCATCGGCGAGATTAAAACTGTGTCTACTACCCGCAACGGCGGCACTCTCTGGTATAAAGAACGGCAACCCGAATGGAGCCAGATGGAGTACCAACTGCGTAACTGGTATTACTACAATTGGCTTTCAGGTGATTTCATTGTAGAAATGATCGTGCATAGTCTGGATATGATGTCCTGGGCACTGGGAGATAAGGTACCGCTACGTGCTACCGGAACCGGCGGAAGGCAGGCTCGGGTAGACGAAAAGTGGGGGAATATCTACGATCACTTTGCCGTGGAGTATGAATACGAAGATGAAATCCGGGGTATGAATTTCTGCCGTCAGCAGGCCAATTGCTCCAACCGAAATACCGTAGAGATTGCTGGTACGGAAGGGAATGCCTACGTGGGTAGAAATGGATTTAAGATCACCGGTAAAAATAGCTGGCAGTATGAGGGCGAAGAAAACGACCCCTACCAGACGCAGCATGACGAACTGTTTGCTTCTATCCGGGCGGGAAAGCCGAAGAACGACGGAGATTTTATGGCCAACAGCACCATGATGGCGATCTTAGGCCGGATGGCAGCCTACAGCGGGCAAACCCTGAGTTGGGACGAGGCCCTAAACTCCAGCCACGTGCTGGGGCCGCCTGTTGATCAATACAGTTGGAATCTGGATTGGCCCGGTCCGGGCGTAGCTGTACCCGGAATCACTAAAGTATTATGATCAAGCGACCTAGTTGGGTGGGTGGCACCCGTACTTTCTCAGCCATCACAACTATATTTCTTGGGGCAATTCTGCTACTAAGCGTTCACGGGGTAACCTACGCCCAGTCGTCTCCGGTTGAATTTGAGTTTGGTCAGAAAGTACCCTGGGGTAAGGTGATCTCCGAATCCGGTGAGAACGAAGAGCCTCTTCAGTGGATCGATGTGAACACCAGTGATAGCACCTGGGAGGTGAAAGGCGAAGAACTGATATGCTACGGCAACCCCATTGGAGTGGCTCGCTCGGCTAAGCAATACGAGAACTTTTTGCTGCACGTAGAGTGGAAGCATATGGAAGCGGGGGGTAACTCGGGTATTTTTGTCTGGAGCAGCGCTATTCCCGGCGAAGAAAATCGGTTACCCGACGGAGTAGAAGTACAGATGCTGGAACTGGATTGGGTAAACCTCAACCTGCGCGACGGCAAGAAGCCCCCAGAGGCTTACGTGCAGGGCGAACTCTTCGGGGTGGGCGGAGTGGAAACCCAACCGGATAACCCCCGGGGTACCCGCAGCAAATCCATTGAGCACCGAGCCAAAGGGCGGGGAGAATGGAATACCTACGATGTGGTTTGTATAGACGGAGTAGTGAAGCTATCGTTTAACGGAAAGTTCGTGAACGGCCTCAGTCATGCCACCCAGAAGAAAGGCTACCTCTGCCTGGAATCCGAAGGTGCCGAAATCCACTTCCGCAATCTAAAAATAGTTGAACTGCCCCCGGGCGTGGAGAAGGATGAACGGGGGAGGGTTGAGGGTGAAAGGTAGAGGGTTGAGGGTCACTGTGTGTCTATGCCTGAAATAGGTTGACCGTTTTGGGTGA